>Ga0208825_1000315_pt1 | contig 49387 bp, 45 predicted proteins | sample AD_UKC113_MetaG_FD_184450 | JGI IMG/M metagenome (GOLD analysis project Ga0208825, IMG submission 184450) | Active sludge microbial communities of municipal wastewater-treating anaerobic digesters from Hong Kong - AD_UKC113_MetaG (SPAdes)... | ecosystem: Engineered > Bioreactor > Anaerobic >... | reverse complement strand
CTCGGAAGCACTAGGTTGCCCCCAGGAACTCCGGCTATGGACTGACACCTCTCCCCCGCCGAGCAGATCGCGCCGGGCGGACGGCATAAGCGGAAGGCCTTATAAGTTGGGCTTTCCTGGCCTAAAATTTTGCCGGGTTTAGGCCAGTAGGATTCATTTGTGTCTGTTAACCTCCATAGGATACTTGACTTATTCTCTATAGTATGCTTCCCCCCGGTGGAAGGGGGGAGAAAAAATAAGGGGTTTTTGCAGGCGGGCTGCGCCCGCCTGCAAAAACCCACAAAAAAAGCACCCCTTTCCCCCGCACCTGCGGGGGAAAGGGGCAGGGGATAGGGGGTGAAAGTTGTGTGTATGCTCAAATGTGATTCTTGATTTTCAGCAGCCAGTCGGGAACCTCCACCGCTTTTTAGTCGGAAACTGAGCAATTACCGAAATTTTTCCTTTAGCGAGCATTCATGACCAAAAGCCGTTCTCACTCCACCCAATCCAGCACGGCCGGAAAGTCCCGCAAGTCATCGCGGAAACGTTCCAGGGCGCGCGAACCGCTGATCCAGCTGACCCGTGATCAATGGCTGGACCTGCTCGGCGGCGCGCTGCTGCTGAGCGCGGTGCTGACGATCCTCAGCCTGCTCTCGCCGCAGCAGGGCGCGCTGCTGCACCTCTGGCTGGCGGGATTGGAGCGCCTCTTCGGCTGGGGCATGTTCATCGCGCCGCTCCTCATCGGCGCGACGGGCTTGTGGCTGATCCTGCGGCGTTTCGGCGAACGCTTCCCGCAACCCCAACCGGAGCAGATCGCCGGCGTCGCCCTGGGATTTCCGACAGCGCTGACCACCCTGCATCTGATCGCCTCCCGCATCTTCTGGCCCGAAGTCGCACTCCTGCAGCTCGTCGAGATCGGCGAGGGCGGGGGCTTGATCGGCGCGGCCTTGCTGGACCTGAGCCTGCGATTGGTCGGCAGCGCCGGCACCCTCGTGGCGCTGCTCATGGCCTGGCTGGTCGTCGTCACCCTGATCGGCGGCATCTCCCCCGCCGAGGCGGTCCAGCTGCTGTTCAGCCGTCGGGCACACCGGGAGACATCCCAACTGCCGTTGCCCGAAATGCCGCAGCCAAAGGCGTCCGCAGCGACCCGAGCGCCTCAACCCGCTGCACAGTCCTCCCTGCCCCGGCCGGCTCCCATCGTACTGGGGGAACGCGCCGGGCAGGAGCCGACGCCGCTCAAGATCAATGGCAGCCACGCGGAACAAGAACACCTCGACTTCAACGCGCCGACGCCGCCTTCCGGCTCGCCCTGGCGTCTGCCAGCGGTCACGGAAATTTTGGAGATCGGCAGCGAGCAAAACTTCAGCGACGACCTCATCCGCAAACAGGCGCGCATCATCGAGGAAACCCTCAGCAGCCTGGGCGCCCCCGTCAAAGTGCTGGAGACGAACACCGGTCCGGTCGTCGTGCAATTCGGCGTCGAGCCACTCTTCGTGGATCTGCGCGGCGGCAAACGCACCAAGGTCAAGGTCAGCAAGATTGCCGCGCTGGCGGATGACCTGGCACTCGCGCTGTCGGCGCGCAGCATCCGCATCGAAGCGCCGATCCCCGGCAAAGGCCTCGTCGGGATCGAGGTCCCCAACGTCGAGCCGGCCGTGGTGGCCTTACGCGATGTGCTCGAAGCCCGCGCCTTCGCCAAACTCAAAGGCACCCTGCGCATGGGCCTGGGACAGGACGTCTCCGGGCAGGCGGTGGCGGCAGACCTGCGCGCAATGCCGCACCTCCTCATCGCCGGCACGACCGGCTCCGGCAAGTCCGTCTGCGTGAACGCCATCATCGCCGCCTTGCTCCTGCAAAACACGCCGGAAACGCTCCGCCTGATGCTGGTGGACCCCAAGCGGGTGGAGCTCACGCAGTACAACGGCATTCCCCATCTGCTAACGCCCGTGATCGTGGACGTAGATCGCGTGGTGCCGGCGCTGCGTTGGGTGATGCGCGAAATGGACACCCGCTATCGGCGCTTCGCCAAAGTGGGCGCCCGCAATATCGAGGATTTCAACCGCCGCGCGGGCAAGAAGGGCAGCGACGACGAGCCGCTTCCCTACATCGTGGTGATCGTGGACGAGCTGGCCGATCTGATGCTGCAGTCGCCGGAAGAAACCGAGCGCGTGCTCTGCCGCCTCGCGCAGATGGCGCGCGCGACGGGCATCCATCTCATCCTCGCCACCCAGCGCCCCAGCGTCAACGTCGTCACCGGCCTGATCAAGGCCAACTTCCCGGCGCGGATCGCCTTTGCCGTGGCCTCCTCCGTGGATTCCCGCGTGATCCTCGACATGCCCGGCGCGGAACGGTTGCTCGGACGCGGCGACATGCTCTTCATGCCCCCCGACGCCGGCCAACCCCTGCGCTTGCAAGGCGCCTTCGTCTCGGATCACGAGCTCGAAAAGCTGATTGGCCACTGGCAGCAGGGACAGGCCGCTACGGTGGTGACCCTCCCCGCCGCCAGTCCGTTGCCGTTGAAGGACGCCCCGTTCGTTCCGGCGCAGGAGCCCCTCTTCCCGGAGTTTGCCGAACCCTCGCCCAAATTTGAGGACGAACTGCTGCCGACCGCGGTGGAAATCCTCCTCGCCGAGGACCGCGCCAGCATCTCCCTTCTGCAACGGCGGATGCGGATCGGTTACACGCGCGCGGCGCGGCTCGTGGAGCTGCTGGAGGAGCTCGGCATCGTCTCCCCCGACACGAATCAGGGCCAGTTCCGCGGCGTCAACCGTCCCGTCGCCGAAGCTTTCCTGCGCTCCCTCAACGCCGGGGACCAGGCCGACGCTCAAGAAAATACTGCGGATGCAGGAGCTGCACCATGGTGATTTACCACCTCTACCGCGACGCCTTCTCCGAAGTCTACACGTACCGCTATCGGCTGGCCGACGAAACGGGCGCTGTGCAGCTCATCGCCAGCTGGCCGGGATTGCCGGTTGCCGACCGCCCCGAAGAGGTGCTCTTCCACACGGCCACGGGGGACTACCTGGCGCGCCTGCGCTGGGAAGACCGCTCCTGGTGGCACGGCGACCGTTTCTGGCTCTCGCGCGCGGCGGAAGAGCCCCCCTTCGCCATGATCGAGGAGCAGTGGCGGTTGGTAGACCGCCTGTTGCTGCGCCTGCCGGGCTATCGCCTCACCCTCGAGGAGGACGGCGTCGCCTTCAGCGCCAGGGGCAGCCGTTACAGCCAACAGCTGTACGAGATTTTCGCGCTGCCGACCGCAGCCAGTCAAGATGATGCCGCCGAACAGCGGATAGGCGCGGTACGACATCCCGCCAGCGGGCCGACCTACATCATGGAAGTAGAGCACCCGCGTCTGGAGGCCGATCTCAGCCTGATCGCCGCCCTCGGGGTGATCCTCGACCTGTGGGGTGTGCAGCGAGAGCAACGCGCATGAGCGACATCACGATCCCCTTCGAGCGCGTGCGCGCCTGGTTTTTTGACCTCGATGGCACGCTGATGGACACCGACGACCAATCGGTCGCCTCGCTGGCGCGATGGTTACGGTTTCTGGGTGTGGCGCGCGCAGCGTCTCGCCCGCCGCATGGTGATGGCCAGCGAGACGCCGGCGAATGCCGCCGCCACCCTTCTGGACACGCTGCATCTGGATTCCCTGGCCTTCGCGCTGGAAGAGCGGCTCCAGCACACCGATCGCGGCTACGATTTCGAGCTCATCGAGGGCGTCAAACCGCTGTTGCTGCGCCTCGCCGACCGCTATTCGCTGGCGATTGTGTCCACGCGCAGTCCCGCCGCCGCTGAAGCGTTTCTCGTCCAGTACGAATTGACGGAGCTGTTTCCGGTCGTGGTGACCCGCCAGACCACCCGCCGTCTCAAACCGCACCCCGAGCCGGTGCTCTACGCGGCCCAGACCTTGGGGCTTGCCCCCGCCGACTGCGTGATGGTGGGCGACACCTCCGTAGACATCCGTTCGGCGCGACGGGCCGGGGCGTGGGCCGTGGGGGTCTTGTGCGGCTTCGGGGAAGAACGCGAACTCTGGCGCGCTGGCGCGCACCTCGTGTTGCCTTCAACGGCAGATCTGCTGGCGCTCGTGGAGTCGGCGGACCGGTAAGAGGCCCGCGCTCCCGTCAGCAGGGATTTCCACCGCAACCTTGGGGTCTCGCCCTGTGGCAGGGGGTTCCCCTATTCCGGCTCCTCTCCATAGAGCCGGGCCCACTGTTCCCGCTCCTCAGGGCTGAGCCCGTCGGTTCCCTCCTCGTCGGCGGGAAGTGACGGCGTGAGCTGTTGATGTTTGCGCAGCTTGGGCGAGCGGAACGCCTCCGGGCGACGGCGCCTGGGTTTCGTGGCCGGGGCAGCGTTCTCCTCGCTGCCCTCCGCCGGTGGTTCGGGCTCCACCTCTGGGAACAGCGCCATCCAGGCTTCCACCTCTTCCGGCGCGAGTCCCGCCTCCGTTTCCTGGTCCACGGTCAACGTCGCGGGAGGCTGAGGGTGCGCCTCGGGCCGGGGCAGGCGCCGCGGCGGAAGGGGCCCTTCCGGCACATCGTGGAAGACTTCCAGCCAGTCCTTCACTTCCTCCGGCGAGACCGCCTCGGGTTTCCCCGTACGCGGGTCCAGGGACGGCGCCGATTCCGGCGGGAGCGGGATGCCCAGGCGTTCCGCCAGGGTGGGCGCCGGGGGAGCTGCCGCCGGCGATTTCTTCTCGGCGGGCGGCGCCTTGCGCTCCGGCGTGACCGGCGAACTTGATGGCGCCGGCGGCCTTGCAGGAATGGGACGGAGCTCAGACGGCAGTCGCCCCGGCCGATCTACCGGCTCCGGGAAGACCTCCAGCCATTCCCGGACTTCAGTCGGCGAGGGGTCGCGGGGTTTCTCCAGCGGCGGACGCGCAGCGGGCTGCAATTCCAGCGCGAAATCCTGTGAGGTCACCGCCCGCGCCCCGAGGCGCCGCGCAAAATCCAAAATCTCGCGGTCGGAGCTGACCACCGTCCAGTTAGCCGCGTCGCGGAGTTTCTCCAGCCGCTTCATGATGATGCGATCGGCGGTGCTGCGCTTGTGTGCGGCGAAGATCACCTCCAGGTCGCTGCTGGAAAGCGTGCGAGAGTAGCCGCCGGGGATGCCCCCGTCGAAGACGACGATGGCCTTGCGGCGCTGATGTCCCAGCCAGCCCCGCAGCTTAAGGATCAACGCCACCTCGTCCTCCGGGTCCTCAAGGCTGATGTCCGGCAGCGCCGCGATCAAATTGTGGCCGTCAATCAAAAAGGGCATGGCGTCCTCAGCGAGTCAGCGAATAAGCGAATAGGCGAAAAAAAAAATCACTTGCACGGCAAAGGGTGCGCGAACTTCAGGCTGCTCTCAAGCCGCCCGCCCCGGAATTCATTTCGGGGCTGATACGTCCTCGAACAACGCGCTTCAGCGCGGTTGGCCCCTGTCAGGCTGGGGATTCCATCCCCGGCCAAACCGGTGAGCCGTCGCAGCCTCTGCTCACGACTCACATTTTTACAGGATGCGCGCCAGCACATGGCGTCTCTCCGGCAAATGGCGAGCTGGTACGCACGCGCGCACCCGTCTCGGTCAAGCGACACGCGCTTCGGAGGCGAGAATGCGCCACAACATCAGGGCGGCGACGACCGCCAACCCCGCGCCGAAGAAGAACGGCGCTGCCGGGCCGAAGCCCTTCCAGCCGCCGAGGCCCTGCCACAGCACCCCCGCAATCGCTGAAGCCGGAAACGCCGCCAATCCCACCGCAGCGTTGTACACCCCGTAAGCCGTGCCGCGCTTTTCCGCCGGCACCAGGTCGGCCACCAGCGCCTTCGCCGTGCCCTCTGCCATCCCGTAATAGACGCCATACAGCGCGTAGAGCGCCCACACCTGCCAGGCAGCGCTGGCAACCGCAAAGCCCAGGTAGATCATGCCATAGACAAGCCAGCCAAACACGATGAGGCGCCGCCGCCCGATTTTATCAGAAAGCGCCCCCGCCGGGCCGGAAATGAGCGCGTAGATGAGGTTGAAGGAAGCGACCATGAGCAGGACCTGCACCAGATCCAGCCCACGCTCGCGGGCGCGCAACAACAGAAAAGCGTCGGAGGAATTGCCCAGGGTGAAGATGACGACCGCACCCAGGAACCACAGGAAACGGCGGTCGAAGCCGGCCAGCGTGAGTTTAGGGGCGTTCTGTTGACGCAAGGGCACTTCTCGCGCCCCGAACGCCAGCAGGAGCACCGCCAACACGGCGGGCAACAGGCTCCACCCTACGATCGTGTGGAAAGTTCCCGCCGCCAGTTCGAACGCGCCGCGCTGCATCCGCCACAGCAACGCCGCCGCGATGAGGGTTCCCAGCATCGCACCGGCCGTGTCGCCCGCACGGTGCAGCCCGAAAGCCAGGCCCCGATGGCGCTCGTCAATCGAATCGGCGACGAGGGCGTCGCGGGGCGCCGTGCGCAATCCCTTCCCCACCCGATCGGTGACGCGGATCGCCATCACGCCGCCCCACGTCTGCGAGAACAGGTAAAAGGGCTTGCTCAACGTCGAGAGCGCATAGCCCGCCACGGCGAGCCACTTCCGCGCGCGCAATTTGTCCGAAATGTAACCGGAGAAGACTTTGAGCAGGCTGGCGACGCTCTCGGCGATACCCTCGACGAGGCCGATCACCGCCGTGCTGGCGCCCAACACCGTCGTCAGAAAGAAAGGCAACAGGTGCACGAGCATCTCCGAGGAGACGTCGGTGAGGAAGCTGGTAAACGTGACCACCCACACGTTACGCGGGAGGCTCTTTAAGGCTGAGCCCTTTTCAACAGAAGTCGCGGTGGATGTAACAGGTTTTGATGACATGAAAAATTCGATCTCCTTTGAAAATAGAGAGTAGTGAGCCGTGAGTAGAGAGCTGTCGCAGACTGCGCTCACGACTCACATTTTAATTTGCGGTAATGTGCCGCGTGAACATGTCAACTCCTCGGAAAATGCGTAAGCGAGATTTTATCCCCAGCCAGCGCGCCGCCCTTCATTTTCCCCTCAGGGAACGGACGGCAGTTTTGCCCACAGGACCACATGGCCGATCTGCGGGGCGAAGGGCGACCGCCGGTAAAAATACCACGCCAGGGGATGGCTGCACACGGGGGGGAAGACGCCCGGCTCGCAACCGGGAATCCCGCCGCCGCTCTGCAGCGTCACGCCAAAGGTCATCCCACGATAGGCCGCGCGCGCCTCCGCCGGCGGGGTGACGTCTTCCAGGGTGAGCACCAGCTCCGGCTCGTCAGCGGGCCACGCCACGACGCGACGCAACGCCGAAGAGGGCAAGGCCCAGGTCAGCACCGCCCAGACGTCAGTGAGTGCCGGGTCGCTTTCCACCACGGTCAGGTACGGCGTCTCAGGGCTGAGCGCGCGAGCGATGCGCAGGTCCTCGACGGTGCGCTGCAGGCCACGCACGTCGTCCGACACGCCGGTCGCGACCAACGGTTCCGTCGGATTCCCCGGCCGGACGTAAGCGACGCCGGCGGCGAATCCCACCTGCAGCAGGCACAGCACCACCATCACGCCACCCGCGAGCCCCTTCAGCGCCCGACGCGGCTCCTGGAGTGTGGCAAAGCCGGCGGCCATCAACGCCTGAATGACCCCCACCAGCCCCACCAGCGGCAGTTCGAGCCCGTTGGCATAGGCAGGAGCGCCGGCCTGCCGCAACAACACCAACACGGTGAAGGCCCACAGCACGCTGCCCAGAGCCACGTGCACCCATTCTAGCCAGCCTCCCGCCGTGAGACGCCGCGGCAGGAGCAGGTGCTGCACGGCCCAGCCGCCCAGCAACGCCAGCGGCAACAGCGGCGCCAGGAAAGCTGCCGCGTCCGCGCCGGGACGCGCCACCACCAGCGCCGTCGCCAGCACCGCCCAGGCGCCCAAGGCCACGAGCTGCGACTGCCGCTTCCGCACTGCCAGTCCCAATCCCACCGCGGCGAGGAACAACGCCAGCGGCTCATACAGGCCCAGCAACAACGGATGGACGAACGGCGTTGACGTCACACGCCATTCCCGCAGCCAGGCCGCCAACCCCTCGACGGGACCGGCCCAGCCGTTCCAACGCCATCCCCCTCCCAGGGAAATCAGCAGCGCGGCGAGAAGCCCCGCGCCCACGGCGCGCAAGGAGCTCCGCTTGAAGGTGATGGGCCTCCTTTCCACCCAGTGCCACGCCGCCCAGGCCATCAGGCCCGCCAAAAGCACATCGTAGAAGGAGGGACCGCCCGTGAGCCCCACCGCCAGCCCGGCACCCAGCAGCCCGGCCCGGCGACGCTCGTCCGCCTCAGCCGTGAACAGCGCCGTGATCACTCCCACGCCGCCGAGCGTCCCCAACGCGGCCCCGCTCACCTGCCGCGAGACGGAAAGGGTGACGGGCGAAAGCAGCAGGAGGAGCGTCGCGCTCCACGCCGCACACGTCGGCGGGATGTCGGCGCGATCGGGCAGGGCCAGCGTCCTGCGCCAGAGCCAGGGCGTCAACGCCAGCAACACGCCGGCCGTCGCCGGCAACAGGCGCCCTATCCCGCTGCCGCTGCCGAACAGCCAGAACAGCACCGCATTGCCTGTCAACAACAACGGACTGGCCGTCGTGACAGGCCACACGCCCTCCTGAACCGCCGACCGCGCCTCCAATGCCAGGTGCGCTTCAGCCGGCGTGAGGAGCGCCGCATCCAGCGCGCTCCAGCGCGTGAGCAGCAGCACGACCAGCGCTCCCATCCAATACCAACGCCAGGACTTCGACATAGGCCTCCTGCTAAGGGGGTGTGACTCGATAGAGAGTGACCGCAGCGTTCTGATAGGCCACGGGGAAAAGCGCGGCGAATTTCGCCAGCCCCTCTTCGGGGTAACGCGCGCGTTCTACCGGTCCGATGTAGAGGTAGGCGACGTCGTATTGCGCCAACAAAGAGCGCGTCTCGGCCACGTCGGTGGTGGTGAAGAGCCTTTCCAGCGCCGCCTCGCGCACCGCCGGTTCGTCATAATTCCCGCGCCACTGCGATTGATGGCCGCCCCAACCTAACAGGGTCGGCAATCCCGTCAGCGCGGAGACGCGCCCCTCGTAGACGTAGGCGCGATAGCGGTCGCCCGGCGCTTCGAGGATGACGGGCCGCCCCGCGACGTGGGTGTTGAGCCAGCGGATCGCGTCCCACTCCTCCGGCTCGCGTTGCGACAGCCACAGCGCGCCATCGAGCGTGCCCGCCCCGCCGTAGAGGGCCTCGTTCTGTCCCGCGCGCGCCGGAATGGCGAAGCCGGTGTAGATCCAACCGACCGCGATGAGCAGCCAGGCCAGCGTCACCCCCACGCGCCGGCCCCACGTTGCCGCCAGTCCCCGGCCATCGGCCAGCCACCACGCCGCCGCCAGGCTCCACATCACCCACGCCTGGAAATAGAATTTGAAGATCGTGTTCATCCGCGTGCTGAAGACGTCTTTGAGGAAGACGTATTCGGGCGCGAGCGTCAGCCCCAGCCCCAGGAAGACCAGCAGTCCGACGAAAGCGGATTCGCCCTGCAGCGCCCCTCGCGGCGCGAGCAAGGCGATGAAGAGGACGATGCAGCCGCAGACAAGCGCCAACGCCGTCCACGGATTGAGCAGGCGGGTGAGGAGTGCGTCATAGACGGTGGCGAGCTCCACCGTCCCCACGCCGGGGATCTCCCATCCCTGCCGCACGGCGGCCAGATAGGGGCTGCTCACGATCCGTCCGACCAGCAGGCCGGCGAGGGTGATCACGACGAGGAGGAGCACGCTCCAGCCAAGTGCCTGCGTCCAACGCACGCCGGCCTCCTTCCCCAGGCGCAAGACGATGCCCACCACGGGCACGGCCAGGGGAGCAAACATCACCAGGAATTGCGGCAACCGCGTGGCGTTGAAGACGTTGGGAAGCACGCCGCCCGCCTGAGAGCGCAGGGCGAACCAGAACGGCGCGTAGAGGGCCACGCTCGCTACCGCCAGGGCCAGCGCCGGCGGGATGACGGCGAGCACGTGGTCCAGCAGTGATTTCTCCGGCGTCCTTTCGCGGCGGATGAGGAGCATCACGGCGACGATGAGCGCCCAGTAGATGGGGAAATCCCAGGTGTTGAGGAAGCCGAGCGCGCCCAACGCTGCCGCCATCCCCAGCCACGGCGCCAGGGCGGTGAGACGGCTCCGCAGGGACGGACGGACTTCGTCCCCGCGCGGCTCCCGTCGCCGGCCCTGCCAGAGATTGAGCGCCAGCGCGATCACCACCAGCACAAACGGCAGCGCCAGCAGGTGCGGGTGCATGTCGCCCAGGATGAAGCTGAACGCCGGAAACTCGTCAATGACTTCCTGCGAGACGCGGGTTTCGGCGGTGACGATGGGCGCGTAGTCGTGCAGCACGCGCGAGGCCTGCCACCAGTCGAAGCGCGCGGCGGTCATCCATGTCCCCTCGGCGGGCGGCGGGGCGCTGAGCGCCTTGAGGTCGAGCCAGCGCCAGAAGCTCGCCGGCAACAGGCCCAGGCCGTAGATGACCTGCAACAGGCCGTTGGCGTTGCCGGTGACGAGCAACAGCAACGGCGCAGCCAGCGCTTTGAGGGGGCGCCGGCCGGCGGTAAGGTCGTAGACGATGCCATACGCGGCGACGGCGGCCAGGGCAAACCAGGCGGCGTTCCCCAAATTGAAGGCCATCGTCGCGGGGAGCGTCGTCACCTCGGTGAGCATGCCCAGCAGCAGATAGCCCAGGTAGTAGTACGAGATAGCAAATCCCGAAAGCCAGGGGTCGTGCGGCGGCATGGTGGGGGAGCGCAGGATGGCGTTGAGGAAGGCGATCTCCATCCACTTTTCGCCGCCCGAGGTGACGATCTGTGGTTGGCTGGCGCGGACGGCGGCCCAGGCGACGAACGCCGCTGCGAAGAGCAGCTCGGTGATGAGGACAAAGCGGCGATGTTCACGCCACCAGGAGGCCACGGCGTCCCACTGTCCGCGCAGCGCGAACAGGCCCCCCGCGAGCAGTGCCAGCGCAGCCGCGAGGGCCGCGGCGGCGGTAGCGGGCCACAGCCGCAACGTCGCGCCCCACCACAAAATCACGCCGCTGAAGAGCAATCCCAAGGGCTTGGCGATGGCGTAGCCGCGCGAAGGCAGATGTCGCAGCCAGGCGAGGGCCAGCGGTGTGCCCGCCAGCGCGAAGCCCTGCAACGCCAGATACCCGCTGATGAGTGCTTGAAGCTCCATGAGTTGTCCGGTAGCTCAAATTTCACACTGGAATGATGGCCCTTGTTCTACCACAAAGGCCGAAAGATACAAGGCCCCCTCAAAATAGAAATCAGTGAGCCGTGAGTAGAGAACCGTCGCAGCCTCAGTTCACGGTTCACATGTTCATTCTTGGGGCGCGCCGGAGACGCATGGCAATTCCAAGGAAAATGGCGGCCCTGTATCCCGGCATCACCAGGGCGCGAAGAAGCCTTTGACGTCCTGGCGCCTTGGCGGTAAATTATCAGAACAACCGGGGATTGAAGGATTCAGGGGCCTACGGTGACGTAGGGCGCCAGCTTCTCATACGTCGCGGGGCCAATGCCGCTCACGTTTTGAAGCTCTTCGATGCGCGTGAAAGGCCCGTGCTCGGCGCGGTAGGCGAGGATGGCTTGCGCGCGCGTCTCACCGATGCCGGGGAGCGTGAGCAGCTCGGCGAGGGTGGCCGTGTTGAGGTTGACCCGCGCTTCAGGGGACGCGGCCTCTGACGTCGGCGTTGCCGTCGCCAGGGCAGGCTGCGGCGTAGCGGTTGGCGGCGGCACGCGGGTGGGGATGTGCACGTGTTGGTGATCGGCCAGCGGCGCGGCGAGATTGAGGCCCTCGAGATCGGCCTCAGGCGCCGGGCCCCCTGCCGCGGCGAGCGCATCCGCGAGGATGCTGCCGGCGGGGACTTCGACCACCTGCGGCCTGGCTACCGCCCCACTGACGTAAATCTGCAACGACGAGGAGACGGGCCGGGACGACGCTCCCCCCTCGGGAAGGGACGGCCCTGACTGCCAGCCCGCGGCCGGCGTCAGGGCCGCCGGGTCTTGCACCGTCAGGCGTCCGATCAAGCCGCCAATGACCAGGCTGATCCCCGCCACCAGCACGACATAGCGCACCAGGTAAGCCCGCATCTGGCGGCGGACCTCTTCTGGCGTCGGCGGAGGGTCAATCAACCCCAGCTGCTCGACGTTCATCGCCTGTCACTCCCGAACCGCGATTCACCCCTGCTGAAGCTCGCTCCCCGCCGCCGCGGCCGGCTCCGCTTCCGGCCCGACAGGCGCGACGGGCTGACGCCGGAGCAGATTTCCCAGCGCCAGCCGGCGTCTGCGCTGATAAAGCGTCCTCAGGTCAAGAGGCCGGACGTTGCCTCCCATCTCAAAATACCGCCGCGCCGTCTCGCCGATGGCGTAAGTCGTCGCTGCCGAGACGGCGCTGGAGACAGCCCAGCCCAACACCGGCACGAGTTTGGCGAGCTGCATCCCCAAGTAACGGGAGAACAGACTGCCGGCCATCGCCGTCAGCAACTCGCGCGCATGTGAGGCGCGCATCGAGTCGCCATAGGCCGCCGCGATCCGCAGCACCATCCGCGTTTGCGAGGCGAGTAACACGGGGATGTCTAACCCCGGAATGGGCTGAATGGAGATCGCCGCGTTGAACCAGGCGGTCTGCCGAATGATGCGGCCGACGAGCTGCGCCCGCACGCCGGGCAGTTCACGCGCCATCGCAATCGCCAGCGCCGGCTGCGCCTGCAAGATCGCCGGCAGCAGCGCATCGGAGATCCCCTTGCCGGTACGCGCCGAGACCGGGATGGGACGCAATCCCAGCACCTTTTCGGCATTTTCCAACACCCAGGGGAGGTCTTGGGCGACCAAATCCGCCTTGTTGAGCGCCACAACGATGGGGCGTCCAAATCGCTGCAGGCTCACGTAGAGATCGTGATCGCTCTGGCGGACGCCTGCCGCCGCGTCCAACAGCAACAGGATGAGATCGGCCCGTTGCGCGGCCGCCTCGGCGATGGCCGCCCGGTCGGTGCCCCAGACCTCGCCGAAGCCGGGGGTGTCCACGAGGTGAAACGGCCCCAGGGGATGTTCAACGACCCCCTTGGTGGTGCCGGGGACAGCGCTGACGGCGCTGACGCGCTGCCCATGAAGACGGTTGAACAGCGTAGATTTGCCGCTGTTCACGGGGCCCACAATCACCAGGCGTGTTTGCGCCTCCTGCGCCACCTCATGTTCGAGCTCATGCCAATCCAGCCCTCTGAGGATGGTCTGCAGATCGTTCATGTGCGAAGGCAAGGTGAGTGGGTTCATGCGGCTCCTCGGCAAATAGGCGAATCAGCGAAAAAGCGAAAAGGCGAATCAGCGAATCACCCACGTTCGCACGTCGTCATGTTCACCCGTTTTCATGTTCCTTCACGTGCCACGTCCGCCGGCGAGCTGGGCTCACGTCGCATCGCCAATGGCTCGAGGCTCACGAGAATGCCGCTGCGGGGCGTGTGATAGACGCGATATGGGAAATCATCCATGAACACGTCGAGGGCCTTCGCCGGCACAGAAAAGCGCCGCGCGCCGACCTGATAGGCGTAGGGACGAGACGAGGGCAGCAGCGTCAGGCGCCGGCCGATGCCCTCCGTCGTTTCCACGCGCCCCTGAAGGAGGTCGGCCCACAGCTGGCCTCGGGTGAAGTCTCCCCGCGCCGCCAGAAGCTGCGGCAACAAGCGCAGGCTCTGCGCCGGAGTCAACTGCCCGCGGCGATTGGCCGCGAGGGTGTCCATGTCGAAATTGAGGGTGACGGCCAGGGCCTCCAGCAAGGCAGCGCGCGCGTCCACCGTCGCTATCAAACCCAGCGCCTCCGCCGAAAGCACATAGCCCGAACGCGGCAAGAAATAAAAGCGATAGAGCGTATCGGGGCGCAGGCTTGCAGCGGTTCTCGGCAGCAGCAACACCCGCTCACCGCTCACCGCCTCGTAGCTCCGTTGCCTGTAGACCAGGCGTCCTTCGGCAGATTCGAGGTGCTCTTCGAGCAAGTCGTGGCGCAACAGCTGCTGCTGCTGGAAGAAGGGCAGCACGGTGAGCATGAGCAACTCGACGCCGATGACCAGCGTGATGAGCGTCACTATCCAGAGGAGGAGCACCGGCGCCCGGGTAATCACCAGCACGATCACCAGCGCAAGGCCCACGAGGGGAAAAACCGCACGATGGAGCAAACTGTACAGGCAACCGCGCTGACCGCGAGCCGCACGGGTGGCCCGTTGACGCTGCTCGTCCGTCAGCTCGCCGCGTTGATTGGCGGCAATGCCGGCGGGGTCCGTCAGATCATACGGCATCGTCGTCTCCTGAAAGCACCTGGCGTTTGCGGCCGGCCGCGGTCTGCGGCCCGACAATGCCCATCGCCTCCATCTGCTCCATCAGCCGCGCGGCGCGAGGATAGCTGATGCGTAGCCGCCGCTGAATGGCCGAGGTAGAGATGTTGCCCTGTTGTTGCGCCAGCGCGATCGCTTTTTCCAGCAGAGCGGCGTCTTCCGTCTCACCCTCGAGCCGCCACTGCTCCGGGCCACTGCTCTCCGCGATGGCGTCCCAGGGCGCTCGCGCCGGCGTCGCCCCGGCCTGCTGCTGCCAAAACTGGATCAACGCCTCCAGCTCCTCGTCGGAAATATAACAGCCCTGAATGCGGCGCGGCGCGGCAGCATCAGGCGCCAGGAAGAGCATGTCGCCCTGTCCCATGAGGGATTCGGCACCCGGCGTGTCGAGGATGACGCGCGAGTCCACGTTGCTCGCCACCGCAAAGCTGACCCGGGCGGGGAAATTCGCCTTGATGAGCCCGGTGACCACGTCCGTGCTGGGGCGCTGGGTCGCCACGACGAGATGAATGCCCGTCGCGCGCGCCATCTGGGCAATGCGTGTGAGGCTGCGTTCGGTCTCATCGGGAGCCGCCATCATCAGATCGGCGAGCTCGTCAACCAGGACGACGATGCGCGGCATGGGGGCCTCGCCCTGCCGCTGGAGATGGCGGTTGTACTCCTCCAAATTGCGGACCGGCACGCGCGCAAAACGCTTGTAGCGGTCTTCCATCTCCACCGTGACCCAACGCAACACCCGCAGAATACGTTCCAGCTCCGTCTCGGCCTTGCCGAACAAGTGCGGCAGACCGTTGAGGTGACTGAGCTCGACCATTTTGGGATCAATGGCGATCAGCCGAAGTTCGGCGGGGGTGTTGCGCATGATGAGGCTGGCGGCGATGGCTTTGACGAACACCGATTTGCCGCTGCCCGTCGTGCCGGCGACGAGGAGATGGGGCATGGCGCTGAGATTCGCGCCCACGGCGGTGCCAGCGACGTCCAATCCCACCGCAAAATACAGCGGCTGATGGCATTGCGCGAATTCCGGGCTTTCCAGCACCCGGCGCAGCGTCACCAGGCCGATTTCCTCGTTGGGAACCTCGATGCCTACGACGGCGCGCCCCGGCACGGGCGCTTCCACCCGCAACGAACGGGCGGCGAGCGCCAGTTTCAGGTCGTCGGCGAGCGCCGAGATCTGGCTGACGCGGACCTTGCGCTGTTCCTCCCCGTCCGGCCCCCGCGCCACAAAGCCCGGCGTCACCCCGAACTGCGTCACCGTCGGTCCCTGGCGCACCTCGGTCACCCTGGCGGGCACGCCAAACTGCGTCAGCGTCTGCTCGATGATGCGACTTTTGCGGTCAATCTCCTCCTGGCTCAGCACCGGCGCGCGCGCCGGCTGGAGCAGGGTGAGCGGAGGCAGCGTCAGCTGCGGCTTGACCGGTTCTACTGGCGGGGTTTCCGGCGCCGAAGGCGTCGCGGCCGGTGGAGACGCGGGGGACGTCTTGCGATGCGGTCGGGAAGGCGGCGGGGAAATGGCCAGCCCAGGTCCGAGGGTACTCCCCTCAGCGCGCCGGGCGGCTTCCTTTTCGGCCACGCGCGCGGCCGTGGCCGCTTCCGCCGCTGCGCGGGCCTCCATCCGGGCGAGGCGATAATCGCTCCAGGCGGCCCTCAGCCGTCGTCCCAACGCGCGGAAATCCTCCGCCGTGATGTCGAAGGCCATTCCCACGCCCACCAGAATGAACAATGCCATCAGGAAGGCGGTGACCAGCGGAGTGGTGTAGTAGATGAAGGAGAAGCTCAAGGCCCACCCGATCACGCCGCCGCCATGCCCGGAAAGGACGGCGTCCCAGCCTTCCTGGCGCACGAAGATATGGCTCAACGCCAGCAGGCCGAGAAACGCGAGTTCAAAGCCCAGGAATGGCCGCCAGCGCCAGAGCGTCGGGCGATGGACGAGATGGCGCATCCACAGCAATCCCAGGCAGACGAGCAATCCGGCGGCGACGTAGGCGCCCCAGCCGAAAATGAAGACGAGAAGCCGACCCCATGCGGTGATGAGCGTGCCGGTGTTGATGCCCGCCAGCGTCACGACGGTCACCATGCCGAACAGGATGAGCGCCAGCGACAGCAGTTGCTGCCCGGTAGCGCTGCGCGCGGCCGCGTGCAACGCCGGGCCGATCTTGCGCGGCGCAGCCGGCGGCGGCGATGACTTCGTCTGCCGGCGGCGTTGGGAAGTCGCGCTGCCCCGTGGATGAGCCATCGTATAGGCAGTTTTAGACTGCCGTGTGGCGCTCCGCTTTGTCATCGTTGCCGGCGACCTCTCCGCGTGACTCGCACAGGCCCAGGGCGATGCGATGTTCTTCAGGGACAATGTCCAACACGCGCACGGGAATCACGTCCCCCAGGCGGTAGCGCTGATAGATGGGAATGGCGCTGTCTGTCCCATAGCGGCAGAGCTCCGAGATGTGCAGCAGCCCCTCCAGGCCGGCACCGAGCTCGAGGAAGACGCCGAAACGCTCGACGCTGACGACGCGGCCGGGCAATTCATCGCCGGGGCTGATCCACTCCTGCACGGAATCCCAGGGATTAGGCTCCAGCCGCTTGAGGCTCAGTCCCACACGCTGATGCTGCTCGTCAATGCTGAGCACCAGGGCGCGCACGCGCTGCCCCGGCTCGATGAAATCCTTGGGATGCCGCACCCGGCCCCAGGAGATCTCGGAAATGTGCACCATGCCTTCGAGCGGGCCGAGGTTGATGAAAGCGCCAAAGGGACGGACGCTGGTGATCTCCCCCTCACAGATCGCGCCGACGCGCAACCAGTCGGGCCAGCTCCGCCGTTCCCCCTCGCACGCTTCGACCTGCCGCTCGGAGAACAGGATGCGATTGCGCGGCGGCTCGACCTCGATGATGCACAGGCGCAGATCTCGCCCCAGGTAACGCTTGAAGCATTCCTCGCGCGCCGTCGGGTCGGCGGGGAAGGGATAGGCCAGGAGGTGCGAGGCGGGGATGAAACACTCGATGCCCTTCCAGTACCCTATCAAGCCGCCGCGATTGTAGTCCTCGATGGTCAGTTGCATGATGACGTGGTCCCGATGCAACCGCTCCGCCTCATCCCAGAGTTCCGAAGAGATCGGCGGCGCCTCGCGCCATTCCCACAATCCCGGCACCGGCGCGTCGCTCAGGGGACCTTCTTCCAGCAGCGCCATCCAGTAGGACTCACACGTACTATGTTGCGGAGGGACATAAACCCAATCCATAGAACTCCTCAAAAAATGCGTGATACGTAATGCGTAATGCGTGATGCGTAATGCGTAAGTGATCTCCTCAGAAAACCGGCGAATCAGCGAGTCAGCGAATCACCTACGTTCATACGTTTGCACGTGGACACGTGGGCACGTTCTGCACGTTTTCACGTGGACACGTTCTGCACGTTCTGCACGTTCTGCACCTTCGCACGCTATTGGGGCCCATGTCCGCCACCGCCTGGCCTCACTTCCCGGCAGCGGTATCCTCACGCAGGCGAGTTTCCATGTCCACGATGATGTGGGTGAGGCTCTCGATCGCAATGCGCTGTTTGCGGTAATAGTCGGACTCGCTCAACGCCAGGCGCATGGCCACTTCCCGCACTTTCTCGCCGCGGATGAACTTCATTTCCAGGATATTGTATAGCAGCCATTCAGGCGCTGTCAACTTGCGTTCGCCATCGGGGCGCAGCTGCTCCAAGGCCTCGCTGAGCACCGCCCGCAAGCCCTTGATCGGGCTGCCGTCATGGCTCGCGGCGGCGCGCTGCACGACCTGCAGGCTGAGCAGAGGATTCTCGGTGAGGCGAGGCCCGCCCCAATAGTGCGCCAGCGCATCATGCACCCATTGCGGCAATTCCTCCGACGCCGTGAGCTCAAAGCTCTCCGCCGAAGCACCATTGTAACGCAACAATCCCTGCCGACGTTGGATTTCCCCCAGCTCTCCCAGGATCGGCGTGAGGGTGGCAAAAGCCACCTGCTGCAGGCGACGATCCTCCAGGGCCACCTGCGCCTGCTGCAGCAAGCGCTCGAAGAGCTCGCGCCGTTCCGCCGGCAGGGGCAAAAGCGACTGCGGCCTGCAGATCCCCATCAGCCCCAGCAGCTCCACATTGGCCCGATCATAGAGCGGCGCGATCCAGTAGTCATTCCACAGGATCAAGCCGTCCTGCGATTTCGCCGCCGCACTTTCCGCGAGGGGGAAACCGGCAATGTCATCCGCTGTGATGTTGAAGCCGCACCAGATGTCCCGCTGCAGGACGCCATCCTCCAGCGCCGCGATGAAGCCGGCGTCGCTCTGCACCAGCTCACACAACGCCGCGAGGATGTTTTCCAGGAACTGCCGCAGGTCAGCGGTTGTGAGCAGGCTTTGGCTGAGCTCCTGCGCGCGCACGACCTCTGCCCGCCCCTCGCGGTAGAGCGCCAGATCCAACAACGGCTTGGCCAGCTCGACCCCGAGCTGTACCAGGATGACGGCAGCAGCCACGGCGAGCAACGACAGGGTGTATTGCCCCAGCCCCAAAGTGCGCTCCACCGTGCGCCCAACGCCAAAAGCAATCAAGGCCACCAGCGCCGCAAACGGTCCGCGCAGCAGGAAGCGCACCAGCCGATGCTTGATGACGCGGTCCGGGGTCAACGCGCCGATGAAAGCCACCGCGTAGGCCATGAGCGCCAGCATCACGCCGACGGCAACGTTGCCCAGCAACAGCAGCGCCCACAGCAAGATCCCCGGCAGCGCGACAGGCCACCCCATAATCAACAAGTAGGGGAAGACGCCCAAAGCCGGGGCAATGAAGCCGATGGAAAGATAGGTCATGCGCCGCCGGGCGGCATGAGTGTAACACCGGCGTCGCGCCGCCAGGGTCTGACGCAAGCCCCAAAATAACGCCAGGGCAAACAACAGCGCAAAGGGGTAGAACAACGGCCCCGGGTGCAAAAAAGCCGCGCCCTCCTGCTTGACGCCGTTGTGCACCACGAGGTCGGTCGTCACGGCCAGCGCCGCGATCACGGCGCTCAACACGTAGCTGCCGATGCGCAGCCAATGCGGGAAGTGATCTTGCTGCACAACCTGACGGATCGCGCGGGTGAATTCAAGGTACAGCGTGGGCGTGAAGGCGATCCCCAGCCATTGCCAGCGCAACAGCGATTCGGTCAGGCGGGGATTCTGCGCATCTCCCATCAGCAAATCCGTCAGATACACGAACACGACGCACGCCAGCAAGCCGCTGAAACTGCGCGCCACCCGGCTATCCCGATTGTAAAAGAACAGGTACAGCTGGAGGGCAAAGGCGGTCGCGCCGACCCCCACACTCAAAACGTCATTGGCTCCGATGAGCAGCTCTGGCCAGTTCATACTCTCTCCCCCAGCGTTGCCCGTTCCAACGCCGGGTCTTGCCGTAGAAACACGGTCCTCAAATCCGCCTGCGGAAAAACAGGCCCATTTCCTGGCCCGGCCAGTAGGCCTCCTGAAAGCCGCACGCCACAAAGCGCTGCTTCTGCGCAAAGGCAATGGCAGGCTGCGCTTTGAGGGTGCATTCCAAGAGCAGCTGTTCGACGTTGCGGCGCAGGCACCAGGTGATGGCGTATTCCAGCAGCTTCCCGGCGATCCCTTTGCGGCGAAAATCAGGCGCGACCACCAAATCGCCGATGCGCGCCTGCCGATGCTCCGTCTCCACAACGAGGGCCAGGTAGCCCACAATTTTGCTGTGTTCAACGGCCACCCAGAACGCATCCCGCCGTTGCCAGGCGACCAGGCGTTCCTCCGGGGTATAGGCCGGCGCGATGGTCTGCTTGCGCGGCAGGCGAATTTCACGGAAACGCATTCCCCATTCCTTCTCGCCGTGCAGCTCTTCCACCTGCCATGCGATTTCCGTCTCGTAGCTCGCATCCAGTTCCAGACACGCCTTCAAATCATCATTTCGAGCCGAACGAATGCGCACGTGCTACCTCCCTCATCCCGCTCAGGGGCTGATAAATACCGGGATGACACAATCCGTCGTGTTCCCGTACACATCTACCACCACCAGGCGGAAACGATGCGGTCCCCCCACGGGGTAATCGCCGGTAATCGTCCAATACCCCAGAATGCCGCTGCTGACCGGACGATCGAACTGCGCGATGAAGTTGGGCGTGTTCGCGCCCTGGAACTGGATTTCGAATTTGTAATAGGCGAACGAGTTGATCTGCGCCGTGCCCCAGACTTCGACCGTGCCCTTGACCGAGCTGCCGGCGACCGGCGCCGTGATCTGCACGTCCGGCGAGGGGCAATTCGGCGGTTCCAACGGCGGGAGCGGCGTCGCCGTCGGCGCGACTGTCGGCGTCTCCGTCACAGCGCCCGCGGTAGGAGTCGGGGAAGGCGCGCCGGGAGTCTCCACCGCAGTGTTTTCCGCCGTGAGAGTGGGGGTTGCCGTTGGCGCCGGGGTGGCAGTGGCCGTCGGGACCGGCGTGATCCCCGCTGCCAGCTGCGTCGGCTCCGGGGTCAGGGCGACCTGCTCCGCCGGACGCAACACCGAGATCCCGAAGACCAGCAGCCCCAAAGCCACAAACAATCCTACCATCACCCAGGCGCGGCGCTCCTGGCGCTGCGTGACCTCCCGTTCCAGTGAGAAACGTGCCGCCCGCAGCCGGCGATGAGCCGCCGAGGCCAGGAAGACATACACGACCGCGCCTATGCCACACGCGATGTAAAACAGCACGGCTTGCCGCGCCAACCAATCCAGAATCGTCGCCATCGGTACAGCTAGGCCGGGTTGAGGAGCGGTGAGCTCAATACCCCACGAATGATGGTTTCCAGGCGCGGTACCAGAATCCGTCCGGCTTCCAGGACTTCCTCATGATTCGGGGGCGGACTGCCCTCCTCGCCCACGAGGCGGTTGGAGATGCCCGAAAGGCCCAACACCTCCATCCCACAATGCCGGGCGGTGATGACTTCTGGTACGGTGGACATGCCGACCGCATCGGCGCCGATCAACCGCAAGAAACGCACGTCCGCCGGCGTCTCGAAAGCCGGCCCGGCCAGGCAGATGTAGACGCCCTGGTGGTGAGGGATCGCCGCCCGCAGCGCGATCTCGTGGGCCACCGCCCGCAGGCGCGGCGTATAGGCGTCGTTCATGCTAGGGAAACGCGGCCCGAACTCTTCCAGATTCGGCCCGAAGAGCGGATTGTGCCCCGTCATGCCGAGCAGGTTGATGTGATCCCGCAAGATCATCACCTCGCCGGGCTGATAGGCCAGGTTGAGTCCACCCGCCGCATTGGTCACGATGAGGGTTTCCACCCCCAGGAGCCGCATCACGCGTACCGGAAAGCCAACCTGCGCCATGGTGTTGCCCTCGTAAAAGTGTCCCCGTCCCTGCATGGCGATGACAACGCGCCCCTCCAGCTCCCCCAGGACCAATCGCCCGACATGCCCTTCCACGTGCGCCGCCGGGAAATGGGGGACCTCGCCAAAGGGAATGACGGTCGCGCCGGTGATGGAATCTGCCAGGGCATTCAAGCCCGAACCGAGAATCATTCCCACGGTGGGGCGAATGCCGCTCCGCTGGCGAATGACGTCTGCCGCCTGCCAATAGTCTTCCATGGTGAAATACTGCGTCATGTGTGCTCCTCTTCGTGATGGGCCGGCCCCTCCCCGGAATCGAAGGCGCGCGGATGGGCCTGATCATAGACCGCGCGTTTGCGTTGACTGGAGACTTCGGTGTAGATTTGGGTGGTGGTGATGCTGACGTGTCCCAGGAATTGCTGCACCTCGCTCAATTCGGCGCCGCCATCCAGCAAATGGGTGGCGAAACTGTGACGCAACGTGTGAGGCGTCACCCGCTCTTCCAGGCCGGCCTCACGGGCATACTGCTGAATGATGAACCACAGCCCCTGCCGGGTGAGGGGATGTCCTACCCGATTGAGAAACAGGGTCGTCTCGCTGGCATTGGTGAGCAGGAAGGGCCGCGCTTCTGACAGGTAGCGTCCCAAAATCTGCTGCGCGCGCGGGTGCAGGGGGATGAGGCGCTCCTTGTTCCCCTTACCCACACAGCGCAACACCCCGCCCGTCAGGTCCACGTCACTCGCGCGAAGGGCGACGGCTTCCGTCGCGCGCAGGCCTGTGGCGTAGAGCACTTCCAGCAGCGCGCGATCGCGCAATTTGAGGGGCGTATCCGCGGCCGCAGCGGCGCCTAAAAGCCGCTCGACCTCTTCTTCAGTGAGGGCGTGCGGCAGGCGCCGTCCGATTTTGGGTTGCGGCAACCATTCGGTGAGCTCGCGGGGCAGGTCCCCCTCAGTAAAGAGGAAGTGCAAGAAGGACCGCGCCGCGGCGATCTTGCGCGCTACGGTCGCGTCGCTGTAGTCCTGCGCCTGCAAGGAGGCCACAAAGCGCTCCAGCAGTTCAGGCGTGAGCGCGCTCCACGACGTTACTTCTTGCCCTTGCATGAAATCCAGCAATTGCGCCAAATCACGCCGGTAGGCAGCCACGGTGTTCGCGGCGTACCCCCGCTCGTATTGCACATAGTCAAGAAATTGTTTGAGACGTGTCTGCATGTAGTTTACCGCAAGGACCGTTCCTGAATGCTCGACCCGGCGGGCTTGAAAAAGATTATAACATAACAAAGAGGAAAACCAAATGCGCTCAGGCCACCAGCTGCCAGAGGGCGGCAGCGATGACGTCAGCTGCAGCAGGTCGGGCCAGCGCCAATGCCGCGGCCTGCATTCCCGCGCGGCGGTCGGAATCAGCGAGCACCGCGGCGACTGCCTCCGCCGCCCGTTGCGGATGGGGGGCCCACATCGCAGCACCCCGCGAAACGACCCACTTCACGTTGCCCGTCTCTTCCCCTGGAATGGCCTGGTACAACACCATGGGCAACCCCATGATCAGCGCCTCGGCCAGCGTGTTGGGACCGGCCTTGGTCAACAATACGTCCGCCGCACGCGACCACAGCTCCATATTGCCAACGAAGCCTTCCACGCGCACCCCCGGCTCGCGGGCAGCGAGGGTCTTGCGGAGCGCGGCATTGCGCCCGGTGACGACGACCAGCTGCGCCTGCGGGGCTGCCCTCCGCACGGCGCGCACGAGGCGCAGGAGGGGCCCGGGGGCATCGCCGCCGCCGGTCACCAGGACCACGGGCGGCTGTTCAGGCAAACCCAGCCGGGCCCGCGCAACGGCGGGATCCAGGCGTGCGGCGGTCACAAAGCGTGATTGCACGGGCAGGCCGGCGCAGATGACGCGCTCAGGGGCCATGCCCCACGCCAATGCCCGCGCCGCTGCTTCCGCCGTCGGGACGAAAATCCGCGCGCACACGGGCGCGCACCACGCCGCGTGAATGCTCACCAGGTCGAGCACCACATTCACCAACGGCGTCGTGGGGTAACGGCGCTGCAAGATCAGGCCAAAGGTGTGCGTGAACAGCGGATGAAAGCTGACGACCACCTCGGCGGGATGCGCGGCGAGCAACCGTGCGACGGGACCGGCGGTGAGCGGCAGCAGCAGGCGCGCCAGGACTTGCGGAACCGGCGGATGATTGGTCAGCCCGTAGAAAGCGCCCCACGGCGCCCCGCCTAACCGGGTCATCGCCGGCCACCAGCGGGGGAAGCGGTCAAAGGGCCATTGGCCGAGGGTTTGCAGGCCGTCGCAGAGGGTGATTTCGACCTCAGTGCCATGGCGCCGTTGCAACGCCTCACGCACCGCCAGCGCGCCTGAGCGATGTCCCGCGCCGGTCTCTGAATAAAGGAACAAGAAACGTCGGCGAGAGGAGGCGCCTATCACCTTCAAGACTCCGGGATCGGGCCACGCTCCACAAACTGTTTAATGCGCGCTTCAAAGTGCACTCGCGGCACAAGCACGTACCGCTGACAGGTGAGGCACACCGCGCCGATGTCCGCGCCGACGCGCTCAATGCGCCATGTCACGCCGCCGCAGGGATGGGGCTTCCGCAGCACCACGACGTCGCCGAGTCGCAAATCCATGGGGGGACGCATACCTCACCTCACAGCTGCACAATGCGGGGGTGAACCCGGCAATGCTCGCTCTGGATGATGGCCAGAATGGCATCCACCGCCTGTTCCAGGGCACCTTCGGCGTTCACCACCACATAATCGAACTCGCCCAAACGCTGCAGCTCCTCACGCGCCGTTTCGAGGCGCTGTTGGATTTGCACGTCGGTATCGGCAGCGCGCGCCTGCAACCGCGCGCACAGCTCTTCCTCCGAAGCTGCGCTGAGAAAGATGAGGACCGCGTCGGGCAGCAGGCGCTTGACCGTCGCCGCGCCCTGCACGTCCAGACGCATCACCACATCCTTACCGCTCGCCAGCGCTTCCCGCACCTGCTGTTTGGGAATGCCCTTGTGCTGCCCGTAGACGAGCGCGTGTTCCAGCAACGCCTCCTCGCGGATCATGGCTTCGAATTCCGCCTCGGAGACGAAGAAGTAATCCACGCCGTGGACCTCGTTGGGACGGGGAGAACGCGAGGTAGCGGTCACCACAAAATGGAAGGGATAATGACGCGCCCGCAGGGCTTGCATCACACTGTCCTTGCCCACGCCCGAAGGCCCGGAGATGACGATGACGATCGGGAAACGCTGCGGGTGATAGGGATCACGAATCGGTCGTTCGTCCATGCTTCACTCCTCGCCATTTCTGGTATAATAGCGCCAAAAGCAGCCCGCGCCTCGTCCAGACGACGGCGCCACCTGCAACTATACCACATTCAGCACAGGAGAGAACAGATGCCTATCTATGAATATCGTTGTTCGCAGTGCCGGCGGCGCTTCTCGATCTTCTGGCGCACCTACAGCGCCGCGGAAGAAGGGCAGCCGACGTGCCGCTACTGTGGGGCAGCGAATCCCCAGCGGCTGATCTCCCGCGTGCGCGTCGTACGTTCGGAAGAGAGCCGGTTGGAAAACCTCGCAGATCCGGCGGCGCTCGGCGATTTTGATGAAGACGATCCCAAGAGCGTCGGGCGCTTCATGCGCAAGATGATGGCAGAAATGGGAGACGAAGCCGGCGAGCTCGGGCCGGAGTTCGAGGAAGTCGTGGATCGGCTGGAAGCCGGGCAATCCCCCGAGGACATCGAACGCGAAGTCCCCGATCTGGCAGAAGGCCTCGGTGACGAGGGGCCGGCGCTGGATATGGGGATGTGAACTGGATACTGGCCCCATCACCCATCCCCCATTACCCCCACCCATGACTGTCGCCGACAATCAGAACAGCTCTGAGACATCAAGGAGGCGGCCTGCCTAGCAGACCGCCTCCGAATTCAAAAGGGACCTTTCAAGCCCATCGCCGGATTCCTCGCAGGCCTGGGCTCGTCCTGCGCCTGGCTATGCTATCCTACCGGGTACGGGAAGTTTTGCAGGGAGACGACATGGGCCAGTAACAAAACGACGATGATGATGGCCAACATGTACCATTTCGCGTGAAATTTTCGCAACGTCTTCTTAGCCGCAGGCGGAACTTTGATAAATCGCATGGTCACTCCAGCGCCCACCATCCAGACCAGCAAAGCGATCAACACCCAATGCCAGACACTGGCATAAGGCAAGAGGGACAGGCCGTGGACCAGAGCAGCGACCGCGGCAGCGATGTTGCCAAAATAATGGACATAATGCCACCTCTTGCCCATTGCCTTTAGCCACGTGACGTCGGCCTGGGGAAAAAGGAGCTTCTGCAAGAGGTGAAGTATCACGTAAAGATTAGCGATAAAGAAGAAAAACGCCGTTGCCTCACCCAACGCCAAACCCCTCGAAACGTTTCCAGGAATGTCTCCCATCGTAGCTCCTCCTTATAATGATTGCTGTAGCTGCTTCTCCATGACCAGCGCGCCCCCTCAAAGGGCCCTGACAGCTCCTCTCCACAGCGCATGATAACAAGTATAAACACGACTTCTTGCCTGTCAACATCGGCCAGACACGGACGGCGGTTCACGCAGGCGCTGTGATGGACATAAACCCCGTGCGGTGTGCAGACAATCGCCGCATGACAGCCGCACAAGATTTTGCGCCCCGCCATTCTCGAAGTGCAACGCCCGCCAAACGTCCTGCAATCAAGGTTTGACAATCTTCCCTGGTATGATAAAATACGGCTTAGTCTGTGGAAAACGCCGCCGGAAGAAAGCAGCAGCGCGAGCGGTGTGAGGAGCTGGAAGTGGAACTGGAATTCAAAGAACACAAGGGCAATGTCACAGAGACGGAGCCCCTCTCGATGGAGAACCTGGGAGAAGGCGCCCTGGGCTTCGATGAGCCGCACCGCGGGCAACTGCGGGAAGGCACGATCATGCAACGGCGGGAAGATGGACTCGTCGTAGACATCGGCGCCAAGCGCGATGGGATCGTGCCCCTGGCCGATCTGGCGCAATTGGGCGAGGAAACCTTCGAGCCCGGTCAGACCGTCCCCGTCATCGTCGTACAACCCCGCAACAACGATGGCAATGTCGAGCTGTCTATCGCGCAGGCCAAACAGCAGGAAGACTGGCTCAAGGCCGAGCAAATGAAGAATGAGGAAACCGTCTGTGAAGCCACCGTGTTGGAGTCCAACCGCGGCGGTCTGACGGTGGAATTCGGACGGCTGCGCGGCTTTGTCCCCATGTCCCAACTGATTGGTTTCGGGCAGATCCGGCAGGCCACGGAACGCTATCGGCGGCTGAATGCCCTGGTCGGCAAGAAGATGTTGCTTAAGGTCATCGAGGTCAATCGCGGACGCCGCCGGCTGATCCTGTCGCAGCAGGCTGCGGCCAAGGAATGGCGTGCGGAACGGCGCCGGCAACTGCTGGAAGAGTTGCAGCCGGGTCAGGTACGCACCGGACGGGTCAGCCAGATCACCAACTTTGGCCTCTTTATCAACCTGGGCGGCCTGGACGGCCTCGTGCACGTCTCGGAGCTGTCCTGGGGACGCATCGAGAATCCCGCCGAGGTGTATCACGTCGGGCAACGGATCAAGGTCAAAGTGCTGAGTGTGGACCGCGAACGGCAGCGCATCGCCCTCAGCATCAAAGCGTTGGTCCCCGATCCCTGGGAGACGGCAGAGCAGCGTTACACCATCGGGAAACTGGTCGAAGGCAAGGTCAGCCAGATGGCTGATTTCGGCGTCTTCGTGGAGTTGGAGCCGGGCGTCGAGGGCCTGCTGCACAATTCCGAGCTGCTGTCCGACGAGCAACGCGAGGAGCTCGCCGTGGGCACCAACGTCCTGGTCAAGGTGATCCGCATCGAGCCGGACCGTCGCCGCATCGGGCTGAGCGCCCGCAGGGTGGGCCGCGAGGAATGGGAACAGTGGTACGCGGAAGCAGCGGCCCGCGCGGAGGCCCAAGAACAGGCCCGGCGCGAGGCTCAGGCCCAGGCGGTCCCAGAGTCCGAGAGCGCGGAGAGCCTCCTCGCCGAAGACGAAATCTTCGATGAAGAGACTCTTGACAGTGACATCCTCCTGGATGACGAAACGTCTGAGGACTTCAGCGAGGATGTTCTGGAGACTCCCGAAGCGTAGCAAGTAAAGGAGAGAGAGGCCTACTGCATGAGCACCAAGGAAGATAAAATCGTGGTCGAAGGGACCATCGTCGAGGCGTTACCGGCGACGCAATTCAGGGTCAGATTGGATACCGGCCACGAGGTGCTGGCCTACCTTTCCGGCAAGATGCGGAAATACTACATTCGGATTCTCCTGGGCGATCGTGTGCGCCTGGAGCTTTCTCCCTATGACCTGACGCGAGGGCGCATTGTGTACCGGCACAAACGTCGCTCCGGGGACGAGGACGCCGAGATGTAAGGAACGTCGGTATTTGTAATACGTACAACCTTTGCCCCTTATTCCCTTCTCCCCGCTCTATGCGAGGGGAAGGGAATTTTTTACATTTTAATTCGACGGCCTGCAAGAGTCTTGCAGGCCGTCGGTGTTTTCTTTAAATCAGGGCGATCAGGCAAGGCGCGCCCGCTCCGCAATCAGGGCGACCCAATCCCCTCTTTGCTGCGTCTCTAACAATTCCAGGCCGTTCTGGCGCAAGGCCGCGACGACCTCATCCTGCTGCTCGGCGAGAATGCCGGAGGCGATCAACCGTCCGCCGGTGCGCAAGCGCGCGCCCAGGCCATGCTGCGCCATCTCGATGATGACGGGCGCCAGGATGTTCGCCAGAATCAGGTCGTACGTCCCGCTGACATCGCCCAGCGAGCCGTGCAAGAGACGGACGACGGCGCTCGCGTCGTTCATGCGGAGGTTGCGACGCGCGACCGCGATGGCGTTGGGATCGTTATCTACGGCGAGAACCTCAACGGGGGAGACCAGCTTCGCCGCTGCCAAAGCCAGAATTCCCGTGCCGGTGCCCAGATCCAGCACGCGCATCCCCGGTTGCACCAACCGCTCCAAGGCCTCCACACACAGCTGCGTGGTAGGATGCAGTCCCGTGCCGAATGCCTGCCCCGGATCCAGCTCCAAAATCACTTCGTCGGGACGAGCGGGAGCGGGGGCGTAAGTCCGCCAGGAAGGTTTGATAACGATCCGACGCCCCAAGTGCAGCACGGAGAGAGTTTCCCGCCATGCCGCCGTCCAGTCCTCCTCCGGGACGGCAGTGAAGACCGGCGCGGGCATGGGCCAGATCTGGCTCAAATGCCAGAGGCCCTCTTCCACCTGCCGCTGTCGCCCGGCAAGGGTCTCGTCGCAGGCCAGATAGGCCCGCACCGTCACCTGTTCGACGGCGGATGCGGCGCCCAGGTCAACGGCGACGCCCTGCGGCGCGTACCGGCTGAGCACTTCGGCCACGGCCTCAGCGGCTTCCGCTTCCACGGTAATTTTGACTTCCAACCACTCCACTCCACGCTCCTTGTGATTTTCGTAGATGACGGTCGCGGCGGGCTTCAAAGCCCCAGCGTCTCTTTGAGCCGGTCCACAAAGCTCTGTTTTTCTTCGACCACGACGGCGGTGCCCAGGCTTTGGGCCAGGTCCTCAAAGAGCTGGCGTTGGGAATCGCTGAGTTTCGTGGGGACGGCGACCTGCACGATGACGAGCTGATCGCCGCGGCCGTTGCCGCGCAGATGCGGGATGCCCAGCCCGCGCAGGCGAATCACCGTGTTCGGCTGCGTCCCCGGCTGCAGGGTGACGTCGCGGGGGCCTTCCAGTGTGGGAACGGAAACGACCGTCCCCAGGGCCGCCTGCGCCACGTTGACCTTGAGCTCCACGAGGACGTCGTTATCCCGCCGCCGGAAATGCGGGTGCGGCTGTACGTGAATGGCGACGTAGAGGTCGCCGGGCGGCGCATTGTGCTCGCCGGGCTCGCCGCCGCCGGGCAGCCGCACACTCATGCCATCGTCCACACCGGCAGGGATGTTCACCGGAACCCGGCGCGTGCGCCGTACCCGTCCGGAGCCATGACAGGCATGGCAGGGAGTACGCACGACCGTGCCGGTACCATTGCAAGTCGGGCAGGGCGTGATGTTGACAAACGAGCCGAGGAAAGTCTGCTGCGTACGGCGCACTTTGCCGGCGCCGTTGCACGTAGGGCAGCGCTCCGGGCGCGTGCCCGGCTCGGCGCCGGTGCCGTTGCAGGTGTCACAGGCTTCGGCGCGCTGCACCTCGAGGGTCTTTTCCACGCCGAAGGCGGCTTCCTCGAAGGTGATGTCCACGGAAACTCGCAGGTCCTGTCCCCGCGACACGCTCTGGCGACCCTGGCCAAAGCCGAAGCCGCCCAGGCCGCCGAAGACTTCCGCAAAGATGTCGAAAGGATCGCGGAAATCCCCATAGCCGTTGCCGGAAGGCGAGACCGTGCCAAAGCGGTCATACATCTGGCGTTTTTCCGGGTCCGAAAGCACTTCATAGGCGCCGTTGATCTCTTTGAAGCGCTCCTCGGCGTCAGGTTCGCTGTTGACGTCGGGGTGATAGGTGCGCGCCAGCTGGCGGTAGGCCCTCTTGATCTCCTCCTGACTGGCGTCACGGGAGACCCCTAACACACTGTAATAGTCCTTCTCTGCCATAAATTGTTAGCCGCGACTGCGACATACCTCCAACGGGATTATGCGGTCTGGGCAGGTTCCGCCTGCGCGGCCGCTTTCGCCACCACCACCTGCGCCGGACGCACCAGGCGTTCCCCCTGCCGGTATCCCCGTTGCACTTCGGCGATGATCTGTCCTTCCGCGAAGCCCGGCACTTCCTGGTGCAGCACCGCCTCGTGATAATACGGATCAAAGAGATCACCGGGATGCACGGGGATCGGCTCCACGCCTTCGAGGGCCAGGATGTGCCGCAGTTTCTGTTCGATCAGCCGCACGCCGTTGACCCAGGGCTCCTCTTGCAAGGCAGCGGGCAGGCTGGCGAAGGCCCGCTCGAAGTCGTCGAGCACCGGCAACAGCCGCGCCAGCAGGATGACATTGGCATTCGCCGTCCACTCCACCCGTTCCGCCTCAGTGCGTTTGCGATAATTCTCATACAACGCCTGAGCGCGCTGCCACCCGGCGAGGTTCTGCGCGGCCTGGGCCTCCGCTGCTTCCAACGCCTCGGTCAGACGCGCGATTTCGTTTTCGCCCGGAGCGACGGCTTCGGGAGTTTCTGACGCAGTTTCGATCACCGGCTCCGACTCTGGCAGGAGCTCTTCCGGTTGTTGTATTTTCGACTCTGCCATTTTCACCTACCTCCACTCATAATCGCCCGCTCGTCAAGCGGGCAAGGTGCTCAGGAATCACGCGCTTGAGGGGGCTCCGTCAGGTCGCGCCAGAGCGCACGGCGCCTCACAACGGCTCGTCAAGGTCAACCGCGAAACGCGACGTCGCCAGCTCGCGCTCTCCGGGGTTGAACGCCTCGCAGGTGAGCTCGCTGAGCACGTCCGCGACAAAGCGCAGCACCGAGATCGCGCGTCCGTAAGCCATCCGCACGGGGCCGACAACGCCCAACGCGCCGGTGGCGTAATTCGCCACGCCGTAGCGCGTCAGGAGCACGCTGCACGCGCGGAGGGAATCCCAGCGGCCCTCCCCGCCGATCAAGATGCGCATGCCGCCGATGCCCAGGGTGGGACTCAGCGCGTCGGCGATGACTGCCTGCAGCAGGCTTTGCTCTTCCAACACCTGAATCACGCCTTGCGAGAGTTCCTCGCCCTCCACGAATTCAGGCTCCTGCAGGAGCTGCGAAAGTCCCTGCCGGTACACCGCGTCGGACGGCAGTCCCTGCGCTTCGTCCATGAGGCCGAGCACCAGCTGCGCAAAATCCCGTTCCAACGGGGCCAGTTCCTGAAGACGCTTGAGGATCCCTGCCGCGGTCAGCCCGTTGCAGAGCTGGTTCAGGCGGTCGGCGATGTCGCTCAAGACGTTCTGCGGCAGATAGGCAGGCAGGACCAGGGCTTGCTGTTTGACGACGCCGCCTTCGAGCGCCAGCACGAGCAGCACCGCGCGCCCGTGCGTGCTGATGAGCTCGACGTGCCGATAGCTCGCCGTGGTGGCCAGGGGCGGCGTCACGAGCGCGGCGTTCCGCGTCGCGCTCGCCAACACCGACGCCGCCAGCGGGAGCCATTCATCCATGTGGTCCCGCGCCTGATAGAATTGGTGCGCGATGCGGCGCTGTTCCGCCAACGGCAGCTGCGGTTCTTCCATCAGCCGCTCGACGAAATAGCGAAAGCCGTTCTCCGTCGGCACGCGCCCGGCAGAAGTATGCGGCTGCATGAGGTAGCCGAGTTCCTCCAGGCGCGCCATCTCGTTGCGAACGGTTGCCGGGCTGACCTCCAGCTGGTAATACTCGACGAGGGCGCGCGAGGCGACCGGCGCGGCGGTGCGGATATGCTCTTTGACGATGTATCCGAGCAGCTGCGCTTGCCTGGGCGTGAGCTCCGGCGTTTCCATGACGTTTTTCCTCCCCAACTGTGACCCTTCAAGGGCTCGGTTTAGCATTCTATGGACGTGAGTGCTAAATTACCCTCAATCATACCATGAAGAAAGCGTCTGTCAATGAAAACGCGGCGGGTGGAGACGTGGAAACGTGCACACGTGCGAACGTGCGAACGTGGACACGTGGGCACGTGGAGACGTACGTGATTCGTTGATTCGCCGTTCGCTATTTTCCGAAGAGGTTGATGGACACAGATAAACGCTGATGAACGCTGATGAGAGAAGAATCTGCGAAAATCTGCGTCCTATAGTTCTCCGGCGTTGATTGGGCACAGAAACGGGCGAACGCAAGTGATGCGCCATTCGCTATTTTCCGAAAAGACGCCATGTGCTGGCGCACACTATCCAAAAATGAAAATGTGCGGTGGCTGTTCAGCCTGGCGCCAGGGTGCCAGACGGCGATGGCTGAACCTTTGTGGCCTGTAGCTTTTGCCCCACCCCCTGCCCCCTCCCCAACGGCGCAGACGCCGTTGGGGAGGGGGAGAAAAAAAATAGAATTTTTGCAGGCGGGCGTAGCCCGCCTGCAAAAATCCACAAAAAAAGTTCCCCTTCCCCCCGCGCCGCGCGGGGGGAAGGGGCCAGGGGATAGGGGATAAAAGTTGATACTCAATCTTCAAAGGTTGCCAGGAAATCTTGTGTTTTCTAGTCAGTGGCTGAACAGTAACCCTGTGAGGCGTGAGTCGTAAGCAGAGGCTGTGACGGCTCGCCAGTTGGGCTGAGGATTCCATCCCCCGCCTGACACGAGGCAACCATGCTGAAGCGCGTTGTTGGGGACCTTTCAGACCCGGAATTCATTCCGGGGCGGCGGCCGGCGAGTGAACTGAAGTTCGCGCCGCCTTTGTCACGCAAGTGATTTTTCTCGCTTTCTCGCTTTCTCGCCTTTTCGCTGATTCGCTGACAGCTGACCTGCTGATCTCTATTTTTGAAGGAGCGCGACGCACACGCCCACGGGCCGTTCCTCGATCGCGCTCCGCACGATCACCGCGCCCCCCATTTGCGGATAGGCGACGGCGAGCCACGCGCAGTGTTGATATTGGCGGACCAAGGCGCTCCACAGCCAATGCGGCAATTTGCCGTTCAGGATCAGCCCCGGCGCGGTGACCGGGGGGATCGGCAGGGTCGCCGCCGTCGCCAGGTCGAGGTAGGACTCCGGCAGGCGAAAGTCCAATTGCACGGCGATCTCCCCGCGCTGCACGGCGACCCGCAACGCTTCCGTTGGCGTCCCCCAGGGCAAGGCCGGCGCCTGTACCCAACCGCACCGCACGTCAAACAGATAGAAGGCGGCAGGCCAGGCGTGCGCGGCGACGGCGGCGTAGAGCCAGTTGGGACCCCGTCCGTAGAGGGCAAGCGGGGTGTGCTCCGGTAAATACTCCAACACCGCGGGGAGGGCTTCCGGCAACCATCCGCGCGGATCCTGCCCCAGCTGCCGCGCCAGGGAGGTCACGTCCACTGCTAATTCTGCCGGCGCGGTGAGGAGGTGCTGCCGCAACAATCCCGGCATCGCGGCGTTGAAAAGCGCGGCCAGACGTTCAACCAGGGCCTCGAAAGCCGGCCCTTCCGCCATGCGCCCCCGCTCCAATCCGGCGAGCGTCCCCTCCAGGGGCGCGCCGCTTCCCGCGAGTGCGTTGGCGCCGTGCAGGTCGGAGCGCAGGTCGGCCAACAGCGCCAGTCCGTGCCGCTCGAAGCGCTCCCGCCAGAGCTCGCGGCTGGCTGCATCGGGGGTCAGCAGGACCCCGTGGGTGCAGGCATCCAGGAGCGTCTCCTGTTCCAGCGTCGGCAGGCCCCCGACGTCCACGAGCAGCGGCAGGTGCCGCGCGGCGATATCACGCTGCAGCAACGGGAGCCAGGCCGCGCTGGACGCCCCTTTGAGCCGCAGATGCCGCACGGTCTCCGGCTCGGCAGCGAAGAACCAATCCCCTTCATAATCCGGCGGGTAAGCGCGGAGGAGGTAATGCGGCACGTCGCGCGCGCGCAACGCCTGGGTGAGGCTGTAGGCGAGGACGGATTTGCCGCTGTGCGGCGGGCCACCGAGCGCCACGGCCGGCAAAGTCACAAAACTTGTTTGACTTATTCCCGGAGCGTTCGTATACTTGTCACTGTATGGAACCACATTCCACCTCTCTATTCACAACAACGGCCGTGATCACGATGGGGGGCCAGGCTCAAGTCGTCACCCTGGCTTTGGATGCTCTGCTGGCATTGGGCGAGACTTTCGACACGGTGGTGATCTTGCACCTCGACCCCCAAGACCCGCGAGTCCAACGAGCGCTGGCGCAGTTGGAAGCGGAATTTGCGGACGGGTATCAGGGACGGCCGGTACGCTGGCAGGCCCAGACGCTGTACGCGCAGGGGACGCCGCTCGACGCCATCCGCGATGGGCGGGAGGCCGAGGCCGTGTGGGAGCAAGCGCGCGATCTGCTGAGCGGTCTCAAACGCGCGGGGCAGCGGCTGCAGCTGTGCATCGCCGGCGGGCCGCGGCTGCTCGCGCTGACGCTGGCAAGCGCGGTCATGCTTCACGGCGACCATCACGACCGGCTGTGGCATCTCTACACGCCGCGCGAGTTCCTGGCGCAGGCCCGCGAGGGGGCCATCCTCCACGCGCCGCCGGGGGTGGACGTGCATCTGGTCCCCGTGCCCCTCGTCCCGTGGGGAGCGTATTTTCCCGCTCTGCGCGAGCTGGCGCAGGCCACGCTGCCCCCCACGCCGCCGCCGCAGAGTGACACGGCGCGCTGCACCGCCGTCTGGGCGCGGCTGACGGAACGTGAGCGTGACGCGCTCAAGGCGCTGGCGGAAGGCGCGCTGCCGCAGGAGGCCGCCGAGGCGCTGGGAATCACGCTCAAGACGCTGGACACGTACAAGACCAAAATTCTGGCGGAATGCCGCGCGGCCTGGGCGCTGCCGGAAGATACCTGGTTGACGTATCGTTTTATTCATGAGAAATTCGGTCCCTGGCTGAAATGATCGGTGGCGATGCGCGGGCCGGGGATGAAGTTCCTAACCCTGCACACGCTAACGTCGAGAAATCCGGTCCCGGGCTGAAGATCGGCTGCGGCCCATCGGCTGGGGATGGAGTCCTCAGCGCTGAGGCGACGGTCCCCAACAGCTTCACTTTTGGGGATTGTAACACAGAATGCGCGGGCATGCATCAGAGGTACTTCTGAGAAAAATTCAGAGGTTTCTCTGATGCGCGGAAAGAGGAAACAGGGTATACTGGATACTGGAAGCTGGATGCCGGGATGCGGGCTTACGATTCGCGAATCAGGAGGCGCAGATGGACGAAAGAGAGCAGGTGTATCTGGCCGCGCTGGCGGGGTTGTTGCATGATGTGGGGAAGTTTGCGCAAAGGAGAACAAAATGATACCTGAAGCATATCGCACTGACCATTTGTTGTTGCTGGTGGGCACCAATCCGTTACCCAATCTGGTAGCGGCAGAGTTGTTGCTCAAGGAAAATGGAACCTTGTATTTGGTTTACTCTACTGAGACCGCCCCTGTGGCTGACAATCTGAAAAAATATCTCCTGGCGCGTTATAAAGTTCAACTGCTTCCCGCAGTCAAGGCCACCGATGCCCAGGATATTGAAACTACTCTTGAAAAATTGGTGCGCGGGCTGGCCGGCAGCATAGGATTACACTATACCGGCGGCACTAAAGCGATGGCGGTCCATGCTTACCGGGCGGTGGAGAAAGCACGCGGCGGGAAAACACCTGCGCCGGTGTTTAGTTATTTAGATGCGACCACGTTTGAACTACGGGTGGACCCGGCCTATCACGAAAAAGTTCTGTTGGAAGTCAAACCTACTTTGCGTGAACTGGTGGCATTGCACGGCAATCCACTCAGGCCTAGATTGCCAGACAAAACTACAATTTTGTTGCCCGCCGCGATAGCATTGGCGCAAGCGGCACCTGGCGGTGGGTTACGGGTCTGGCGCGATTGGTGCGACAAAATTTTAAGACAAGACCAAATTCATACCGGTAGGGATTGGCGTGGTAATACTATCTTGAAAGGGGTAACCTTATCCTGGCCTGATGACCCTATTTTAAATGAAGTTGTGGCAACTTTGAAATCAGAATTAGGTTTGTCGCTGATGGCCAAGGATTTACCGTTATCGGTTGTGCAATTGCCGCGCGGGTTGCAAGATCTTAAACACTTGTGCAAATGGTTAGATGGTGAATGGTTGGAGCATTATGTTCTGGCCCAAGTGGAAGCAGTCGCTGACCAATGTGGAGTCCACGACTATGGAATGACGCTGAAAACTGACGAGAAACAAGCCGCTGATTTCAGGTTTGAGTTTGATGTAGCGGCGATACGCGGGTATCAGTTGTTTGGTATTTCTTGCACCACCAGCAGTGATAAATCTTTAGTCAAATCCAAATTGTTTGAAGCCTTTATTCGGGCGCGGCAGTTGGGTGGCGACGAGGCACGGGTGGGGTTGGTTTGTGGCTACACTGACCCCCATAGCCTGGAACAAGAGCTCAGTCAATCCTGGGATGCGCAAGGCAAAATCAAAGTGTTTGGCGCCGATGATTTACCCGATTTAGCCGAGAAACTCGCGGCCTGGTTTCAAACAGCATAATAGGGAGAGAAAAGCATGCCAACGTATACTTTGACGGTGATAGACACCCCTGGCATTCAATCGTACATCTTCGGCAGCAACCGCTTGCGGGAGAATATTGGCGCTTCAGAGTTGGTACGGCGGGTCACCACGCTCTGGCCGCTGGAACTACTCCAACAGGCCGGAGATGCGAATGTGCGCGGCGGGAAGATTGAAGACGGTTTGCACATAGAGGATGGCGCATTAGCGGCCGAGGTTATTTATCTGGGTGGCGGCAATGCGCTGATTTTGTTCCGGGAGCGTGCGCGGGCCGTGCAGTTTGTGACGGCGTTGAGCCGCCGGGTTGTGGAAGAAGCCCCTGGCCTGGAACTGGCGGTGGCACATACTGAGGTGGCGTGGGAGCAGTTGGCCGCCGGTGTAGACGCGGCAATGAAGACCCTGGCGCGCGTCAAAAACAGTCGCCAATCGTCCGCGCCATTATTGGGGCTGAGCGTGACGGCAGCTTGTGAATCCACTGGCTTGGTGGCGACGACACTGGCACGGCATCAAGGTGGCGCTTATCCTGTTTCGGATGCAGTGCGAGCCAAACTTGCGTGGGCAGAAGAAGCCGAAAACCGGTTGCGGGGCATTTTTTCGGAGGACTTTCACCGCACTGGCTATCAATTTCCCCGCGATTTTGAGGAGTTTGGCCGTAAAGGCGAGATGAGCTATATTGCGGTGGTTCATGCCGACGGCAATGGCATGGGGCAATTCTTCCGCCAAATTGGGCAAAAACACCTCACTAACGCCCGTGAGTATATTCAGGCGGTGCGCGCAGCCTCGCGCGCAGTGGAACGGGCTTCTCAAAAAGCATTAAGACAATTAGGTGATGCACTCCTGGCACCCATGCTGGAAGATAAAAACAAATTCCGGCCCCTGGTTTTCGGCGGTGATGATGTCACCTTTGTCTGCGATGGCCGCCTGGGGTTGACGCTGGCCGCGCTGTATCTGGAGGCTTTTGAGGCAGCGACCGGAGCCGAGCCAGTGTTGGGCGAATTGCACGCCTGCGCCGGAGTGGCGGTGGTCAAGACGCATTATCCATTTGCGCGGGCCTATGGTTTAAGTGAAGCCTTAGCGAAAAGCAGTAAGTCTTATGTCAGAGGGTGCGTAAAAAAGGGGGAGCAAGATTTTTCGGCTTTGGACTGGCATTTTGCAACGAGCGGTTTGTTGGGCAGTCTGGAAGAACTGCGTAAACGCGAATATTGGGTCAGAGCTGGACATTTAGCAATGCGCCCGTTGCGTTTGCGCGCTGCCAGAGGCGAATGGCAAACCTGGCCGGCGTTTACTGGTGTGGTTGAAGAATTCAAAAAACGAGAGAAAGAACAGCGCAACAAAATCATTGCGTTGCGCGAGGCATTACGTGAGGGGCCGGCGGCGGTCAAAAAATACCGACAAGATTTCACTTTTGCTTTGCCGGTTTTGGATGCCAGTCTCCACGACTTGCAGGAAACCGGCTGGCACGGCGACCGGTGCGGATACTTTGATGCCATAGAGGCGTTAGACTTTTACACGCCGCTGACAGGAGACGAGGATGGAAACCTATAAACTCAAAATGACGCTGCTCAGTGACGCCACCTTTGGACGCGGCGATGGCGTCGCCGGATTGGTGGATGCCGAGGTAGAACATGATGCCTACGGCTTGCCCTATCTGCGTGGGCGCGCGCTTAAGGGATTGTTGGCGGAAGAATGCGCCAATATTCTTTTTGCAATGCAACCACTCATGGCCGGAAAGGATCGGTGGGAAGATGCGGCGCAATGGCTCTTTGGCCGCCCTGGCAGCCGCCTTGACGATGGCGCCGGGCTGCATGTAGGCGACGCGACCCTGCCCGCCGCTCTACGCGCGGCGATTGTTGCTGAGCTGCAAGCCGATAAGCCACCCTATACAGCTAACGATATTTTAGAATCTCTGACCGCCATTCGGCGGCAAACCGCTATGGACTATAGCGGTAAACCGGAAGACGGTTCCCTGCGCGCGATGCGCGTCATTCTGCGCGGAACGGTTTTTGAAGCCGAGTTGCATTTTACCACCGCCCCTAAAGATGATGCCCTGGCGTTGCTGGCGGCTTGCGCGCAAGCCCTGCGCCGGGTGGGGACCGGGCGCAACCGGGGACGCGGGCGGGTGCAAGTCACGCTCTGTGATGCCCAGGGGCAGGATGTAACCGCCCAACATTTTGCCCGCTTTGCCCAGGAGGTGCGCCGATGATTGCCCTGACGTTTGAAATCTATCTGCAAGAGCCATTGTTGGCAACGACATTGGAAGGGGATCCCAACAGTGCCGTGTCGCTAACTTACATTCCTGGCAGCGCGTTACGCGGAGCATTGATTGCTCAATATCTCCAACAACATCCCGGTCAGGATATAGCAAGCGAGGTATTGCCGCGCGCGCTCTTCCTGGACGGGACAACCCGGTATCTCAACGCCTATCCTCTGGATGCGAGAGGCGGCGCCACCCTGCCCACGCCGGCCGCGTGGTATTGCCCCAAAGGAGAAACGTCACCCGTCTATGATTTGAGCGTAGAGCCGCGCGACGATGAAGACTGGCAACCCCAGGCCGTCAATGCGCCCTTTTGCCGCCTGGAAAGCAACGAGGTGACGTTCTACCAACCGCTGAAGCAAATGAATGTCCACACGCAACGCGACCGCGTGATGGGACGCGCGACCGAGAGCAGCGGCGCGGTCTTCCGCTACGAGGCGTTGGCGGCCGGGCAAACCTTCGGCGGGGTGATTCTTTGCGCCGAGGCGCAAGCGGCTGACAGCCTGGAACCGCTGCTCCAGGCAGGCTTGTTCCTGGGCGGTTCGCGCAATGCCGGGTATGGACGGGTGCAGGTCAAGCGGGTCAAGCGCATGGCGGACTGGCAAGAAGTTCCTCTGCCACGAGCCGATGTGCCGCCGGGCGCGCTGGTTGTCACCCTGCTGAGCGATGCTTTGTTGCGCGACGCTAATGGGCAATGGCTACCTTTCCTTACCGCCGAGTGGCTGAGCGCGCGGTTGGGCGCCACCCTGACGTTGGACCCGGAACGCACGTTTGCCAAAACCACCCTGGTCGGCGGATTCAACCGCAGATGGGGGTTGCCGCTACCACAAACGCCGGCCGCGCGCGCCGGTAGTGTGTACACTTTTATCACTCCGGTTGCCCTTCCGGTGGCGCGCCTGGCCGCGCTGATGCGTGAGGGCATCGGCGAGCGCCGCGCCGAGGGGTTTGGCCGTCTGGCGGTTAACTGGCATACACAATACGAATGCCTTACTCTCCAAGAACCGCTGAAACCGGACAGCGTGAAGACGCCGACTTTGACAGGGGATAGTGAAGCTCAGGCGCGGCGGATGGCGGAACGCTTGCTGCGCCGCGATTTGGACCGCCGCTTGCTGGAACGGGTCAATGCGCTGGAAATCAAATCGCCGCCTGCCAACAGTCAACTCTCGCAAATCAGCGTCTTAATCCGTTCCGCTTTGCCGACGGGTGACATAGCAGCTATTCAGAAACGACTGGATGAAATGAAAGATAAAGCCAGGAAGCAATTTGAAGCCGCGCGCATAGAAAATCAATCGTTGCTGGAATGGCTTAAGAAGCATATCGCTGGCAATCAAGCGGAGGTGTGGGGTTGGCTGTATCAAACCTCATATCCATCGGACGACTTGCCAGCTGTGGGTGGCGTGCATGCTACTTTTACCGACAACCTGGCGCATGAGTATGCTTTGCGCTTGGTAGATGGCGTCTTGCATCGGGCGATTGCCAAACGACGGGAGGAAGAGCGATGAGCGAAGATTTTGCGCACTGGAATCAAGCGCGCCAGATTGTGGAGCGGGTGGTTGTCACGGGCGACCTGGTTTTATTGACCCCCACACATTTGGGCAATGGCGAAGCCGAGGGGCTGACCGATATGACGCTCTTGCGCGACCCCTTAACGGGCACCCAGGCCCTACTCACCGGCGCCTCTATTGCCGGTGCATTACGGAATTACCTGCGCGAAAGAACGGTGGGTTACGATACTCCCTTACCTGACAAAGAGAAAGCCTTGCCTGTCACCGCGCTTTTCGGCGGCGAGCGTGAAGACGCCGATGGAGCGCAGAGCGCGCTAATTGTGGATGATGCGATAAGCGTGGCGTCTGTCACGGTGCGCGACGGGGTGCGCATTGATCCCCGCACCGGCGCTGCCATGGTAGAAACCAAAAACGATAACCGCAAGAAAGGCTATAAGTTTGACCTGGAACTCTTGCCAGCAGGGACCACTTTCCCGCTACGCTTTGAGTTACTCATTCCGCAAGGACAAGGCGAAGTCCTCAAGGCAGCATTAGCGCAAGCGTTGCAGGGCCTGGAACAGGCGGAAATTCCGCTGGGCGCGCGCAAGCGGCGTGGCTTTGGCAAGTGTCAGGTTAAGCAATGGCGCGTGACGACCTACGATTTGACCCAACCGGCGGGCTTGTTGGCCTGGCTTAACGGTGAGGAAACATCCGCGCGCGGTGAGACAAAGATCGCTGCGTTATTAGGTGTCACGGCGGCGCAGCCTGACCAGCGCGCTTATTTTGAAATCAAGGCCACGTTTCAATTGGATGGCTCGTTGTTGATCCGCTCGGAAGCCGACGCCGGCAAAAACGCGGATACCGGCCATTTACATACCTCAGACGCCGACGGCAAGCGGGTTCCGGTATTGCCGGGGACCAGTCTGGCGGGCGTGCTGCGGCACCGGGCGCTGCGCATCGCCAATACCTTATCGGCCGGTAATGGACTGCCATTGGTAGAAGATCTCTTTGGGCGCAGTCCTACGCCCGATAATAAAGGACTTACTGCCAGCCGCGTTAGTGTGAGCGAAACGGCCATTGAAGGGACGCGCGAGTTAGTGCAGAACCGCGTCAAGATTGACCGCTTTACCGGCGGCGCGTATCCCACCGGGCTGTTCGGGGAAAAACCGCTTTGGGGCGGACCCGCTTCGCGGGTGACGGTGGAAGTGCGCCTCCGCAATCCGCAAGACTATGAGGTGGGCCTGCTGTTGCTGTTGCTCAAGGATTTGTGGACCGGCGATTTGCCGGTGGGCGGCGAGCGCAGCATTGGACGCGGGCGGCTCTTAGGACAGCAAGCCACTTTATGCTGGCAACAGGATAACAGAAAAGAAACCTGGGTGATAGTTCAGGAAAAAGATGCACTGCGTTGGACCGGCGACCCACAGCGCTTGGAAGCCTGTGTGCAGTCGCTGGCGCAACGCCTCAAGGAGGGCCACCATGAGTAAAATCCGCACCATTCAAGGCGGTATGTATCAAGTAACGGCGGTAGACGTGACCGAGACGGGGCATAACTTGCCGGCGTGGTTGACCGCGCAAGCCAAAGCCTATCGGCTGACCACACTCCTGGCGCACGCGGACGATGGTGTTATTTGGGGGCGAATGGAGCAAGACCATTGGCTGACGGCGCGCGAGGTGTTTGCTCAGATGGATTTTCCGGCTTTGCAATGGATAACGTTGCAACAGGCACGGTTATTTGGCCCTGGAGCGGAACTTTTGCTCTGGCGCACCGACGCTGGCTGGCAAGCCCGGCTGGTGCAGGATGGCATAGGGCAAGAGGTGGAGTTTTACGATGAATGGCAAATGCTCTGGGGGACGCGTATGTTAGAGCAGGCCCACGGCTTTACTCTGGTAACGGATGGCACGCAGGGACATCATCACGCCCCGCCTATCCAGCTGGCAAAAGAGGCCTCTGGTGGGCCAAACCGGCGTCCACTGCGCTTGCAAACGCGCCATTATCTGACGGTCGCCGACGATGGCTTGCTCAAGGTGGCGTTGAGTCGGTTAGTGGGCTTGACCACCGAGTCACAGATGAAGGAGGAGTAACCATGACACTGCCACAACACAAGAATCCCAGCCCGGAGCATCAGGCTCTGGCGCCGTACAACTTTGTGCCGCTGCCGGAAAAGGTGCTGCGCGCCACCCCGGTTGATTTGGATGCTTATCACGCCGGGCGGCATACCGGCTGGTTTGACTGCGTCTTGACCACCGAGACACCGCTTTATGTGCGCTGTGGGTTGCTACCCGAACAAGACGAGCAGGACAAGAACCGCCCAGATTTCTTTTTCACCGACCCCACCACGCGCGAACCGGTCATTCCCGGCTCGTCGCTGCGCGGGATGTTGCGGGCGCTGGTGGAGATTATCAGCTACAGTAAAGTGCAGCCGGTTTCCGATGTACTGAAGGTGACATTTCGCGCCGTTGCTGCGCCAGTAAACGACCCGCTTTCGCAACCTTACAAAGATGCAATGGGTAAATTTGGTGCAAATGTAAAGGTTGGATATTTGGAGCGACGTGGTGAGCAATGGTGGGTCTGTCCTGCGCAGCGCCCGCAAGATCTTGGACTCCCAGAAAAAGGGGGCTATCTCAAAGTTAAAGATCGATCCATTCCAAATGGCGCACTACCGCATTTGGTTCGGTTTAATCAACCTGGATACCAACCGCAGTATCACGAAGTAAGTTTTAATACAGGAACAGGGCGGGGCAAACAAGGTGCTTATGTACAAATAACCTATATTGGTCCTCGCGGTGGGCAAGGTAAATACAAGGGAGTGCTTATCTGCTCTGGAAATATGGCAGAGACCAGTGCGGGCAGTAGTAAGCGCAAAAACTATGTCTTGGTATTGGAGGCAAACCCTAAGGCTAAAACGATCATTATTCCCGCACAGGTAGTAAAAGATTACGTGGATAGCCTGACGGAGTTTCAGAAAGAGGCGCCATTTGATGAGCGTGGGGGCTGTCTAGTTGCCGGACGGCCAGTTTTTTACCTGGAAGCCAATGGCGAAGTGATTGCATTTGGACACACGCCTAATTTTCGCTTACCGGCCTGGCTGTCTGGGTCCAAACCGCGCCGCGCGGCCACACCGCTGGATTTTGTCCCAGCAGCCCTGCGCAACCCGGAACACACGGATTTAGCCGAGGCGCTCTTTGGGTATGTGGAAGACACCAAAGAAGTGCAGCGCGAGGTTGCCCGCGCCGGGCGTGTTTGTGTGACGGATGCCCAATTGCAACCGGGGCAGGGCAATGTCTGGGTTTCTGCCCAACCTATCACCCCCAAGATTCTGGGCAGCCCCAAACCGACTACTTTCCAACATTACCTTGTGCAAACTGAACCGAACGACAAAAAATCACTGCGGCATTACGCCAGTCCTACACCCGCAGAGACGGTGATTCGCGGGCATAAGCTCTACTGGCATAAGCCCAATTTGCAACGCAGTGATTGGGAAGAGTCACCGACGAAAATCAAATCGGGGGCAGAAGATAGGCAGCACACCAACATCAAACCGGTGCGTGCGGGGGTACAATTCCGCTTCCGCATCTATTTTGAAGACCTGGACGACCGCGAGCTGGGCGCGTTGGTGTGGCTGCTCAAGATAGCCGCCGCTGATGGTTATCGCTTCAAGTTGGGGATGGGGAAACCGTTAGGATTGGGGTCAATCAAATTAAACGCTACCCTACACTTAACCGACCGCGCGGTGCGCTATACGCAGTTGTTCGCAACGTCAGCCTGGGCAACGGGTGAGAGCGCGAGCGACGCGGTCAGCACCCAGGCACAACAGGCTTTTGAACAATGGATTTTGAGCGACAAAGAAATCAATCCTAAAGCCGCCCAGCGTTTGGAAGAGGTAGAGCGGGTCAAAATGTTACTGTTTTTGCTCCAATGGCCGGGACCGGATAAAAGTCAAACCCGCTATTTGGAGATAGAGCATCCACAAAATGATAATGAGTACAAAAACCGCCCAGTTTTACCAACACCAGCAGGTGTTATAAAGGGAAGCTCAGCCCAATCGCCAGTTCCGTTTGCCTCTGGAAGCCCCACTGCTAAACCATTAACCTCCACCGCGCCAACCCCACCCCAGCACCCAACAACACCGCCTCCCCCCACACCATCCACGCCCAAATTGGCTCCGGTAACACCTACACCGGCCACAGTCAAACGGCCCACGACGGTGGAAGAGATCCAGGAAGGCGATCTGTTGGAAGGCAAAGTCATCGCGGTAGATGCTAACCGTATCCGTCTGGATCTGAGTGTGCCTGGCATTGTAGGAACTATGGGATTGACGCAGCTGGATGATTGGGTGCGCCGAGATACAATCTTCCATGAGTATTGGGAACCGGGTAAACCGCGTCCCAACGCACAATTTTTGCAGCAAGAAGGCGCGTTGGACATTGCCATCAAGGGTAAAATGATGCAGGTACAAGTACAGCGTGTAAAAACCGAGCATGGCAAAACTCAAGTTCAAGTTAAGTTTGTAGAATGGCTCAGGTAATAATGCTCATCCTCAATTATTCTCATCCCCTGACCCCCGACCAGCTGGCCCAGCTGGAGGGGCTCACCGGCGTCGCCGTCGAAGCAGTACGCGAACTGCCGGCGCAGCTCGACCTCGAGGCGCCGTTCGCGCCGCAGGCCGTGGCGCTGGCCGACGCCGCGCAGCTCACACCTGAGCAGTGGCAGACGACGCCGCTGCTGCTCGTGCCACCGGCGCTCAATTTCGCCGCAGTGGCGCTCCTGGCCGAACTCCACGGGCGGATGGGATATTTCCCACCGGTGGTGCGCCTGCGACCCGTCGCCGGCGCGCTCCCGCCGCGCTATGAGGTGGCCGAGATCATTAACCTGCAGGCCGTGCGCGACACGGCACGCAAGAAAAGAGGCTAGCGCAGCCTGGGGCACCGCTCCCCCAGGCCCGCCAGCCTGCCCCCGGCGCCCCTGCGCCCTGGCGTCACCAAACTTGAATCAGGAGCCGACCATGGATCTACTCAGCCTTGTCCTCACCCTGCGCCCGACCGCCGCGGGAACGCCGCCCCCGCGTCTGGCGCGCGCCGCCCATGCCATCTTGCTGCAACGGATCGCCGCCCAAGACCCCCAACTCGCGACCCTCCTCCATGACGAGGAAGGACCGAAGCCGCTCACCTGCTCCGATTTGCTCGGCCCCCGCCGCAACGGCGCGATCTCCCCCGAACAGACCTACACCCTGCGCTACACCGCCCTCATCGCCCCCGTGGCCGAGGCCCTCGCCAACGCCTTCACCCCCGGTGAGACCCTCACCTTCGAGGGCGTGGATTTCTCCGTGCTGGACTGCGCGCCGACCCCCGCCGCGCCTTCCCCGTCTGCCCCCCGCCCCGGCGACCTGAGCGCCGCGGGAAATCCCTGGATCGGCGCCGAGGAGTATCAGACCCTGGCAGCGCGCCATCTGCTGCCGGGCGAGCAGGAAGCCCGCCGTCGCTGGGAATTCCTCATCGCCGCGCCGCTGGCCTTCCAAACCAGGGGCAAGACCCAACCGCTGCCCCTCCCCGAACTCTTCTTCGGCAGCCTGGCGCTGCGCTGGAACGCCTTCGCGCCGGTGGCCCTGCCCGAAGAAGGCATCCGCCGCTACGCCGAAGAACTCATCGCCGTCAGCCGTTTCGAGCTGCGCAGCGCCCCCGGCTGGGAGCGCGGCCCCGGCCTGCGGATTGGCGCCATCGGCAGAATCACCTACCAGGCGCTCAACCGCGATCGCTACTGGCTGGCGGTCTTCTCCCTGCTGGCCGAGTTTGCCCTCTACGCCGGCGTCGGCGCGATGACCACGGCCGGCATGGGACAGGTGAGGCAAATAGCGCAGGGCGAATAGCGCCGGGCGCCGGGCGAATTTAAGGAGTTAACATGTTCCTGCCGCACACTACCGATGACGAAAATGTGAGTTGTGAGCAGCGACCGCGGCGGCTCACGGGTCAGCTGGGGATGGGATCCCCAGCCTGACACGAGCCAACCGCGCTGAAGCGCGTTGTTGGGGACCTGTCAGACCCAGAATTCATTCCGGGGCGGCCTGAGGTTCACAGATTCGCCCTTTCGCCTTTTCGCCTTTTCGCTTTTTCGCCTTTTCGCCTTTTCGCCGATCTCTATTCTCGACGCCGGGGGTGGCCGATCGTGGATCAGAGCATCCGCAGCGCCGGGTTGGGGAGCGCCAACATCGAGGAGGGGTTTGGGCGCGGCTTCGAGCGCGATGACGCGCGTTTCCTGAAATTCGCGCCGGGTTCGGCGCGTGAAACGCAGGAGTGTACGGGCGCGGGCGCGCGTTGCTGCCCGCAGGTATCTACGAGCCGCACGTGGCACTGTGCGATGAGATCATCGCCCTGCTCGTCACCGAAATCAACCGGCAACTGCGCTACGCCCCCTGATTCGCCATTCGCTATTCGCCATTCGTTATTCTTATGAGCGCAATTTATATCACCGAACAAGGCGCACAGTTAGGACTGGATCACCGCCGGCTGGAACTCCGCAAGGACGCCGCCGTGCTGGCGGAATTTCCCCTGGGGCACGTGGACCGCGTCGTCATCCTGGGGAACGTGGGGATCAGCACGCCGGCCCTCAAACGGCTGATGCAAGAGGGCGTGGATGTGGTCTTCCTCAGCCTGGATGGACAGTATTATGGCCGCATCACCGGCGAAGCCTCCCCGCACGTCGCCCTGCGGCGCGCCCAATACCGCTGGCAGGGCGACGACGCCTTCACCCTCGCCCTGGCGCAACGCCTCGTCGCGGGCAAAATCCGCAATCAGCGCGTGTTGCTGCAACGACAGCAGCGCGGCGGGCACACCGAACTGCTCGCGGCGTTGAGCGACCTGGAGGATTACGAGGCGCGCGCCGGTCGGACGCAGACGCACAACGCGCTCCTCGGCGTAGAAGGCAGCGCCACGGCGCGCTACTTCAGCGGCTACCGGCTGCTCTTCGACCCCGTCTGGAAATTCCACGAGCGCAACCGTCAGCCGCCGCGCGATCCCATCAACGTGCTGCTCTCCTTCGGCTACACCCTGCTCACCCGCGCCGCCGAGAGCGCCGTCCGCGCGGTCGGATTGGATCCCTACGTCGGGTTCCTGCACAAGGACGTCTACAATCGCCCCTCGCTGGCGCTGGACCTGGCAGAGGAATTCCGTCCCGTGATTGAAGGGCTGGCGCTGCACGTCTGCCATCATCACCTCATCCATCCAGAGGATTTTCGACCGGGGGATGAGGCGGCGGGCGAACGTGCGTTGGTGATGGAACGCGACGCGGTGAAGCGCTTTGTCGCCGCGTATGAGGAGCGGTTGGGGCAAGTGCTCCAGCACCCGCGCACCGGCGAGAACCTGCCCCTGTGGCGCTTCATCGAACTGCAGGCGCAGGAAGTGGCCCGCTGCGTGCGGGAGGGGACCGCAGAGTACCGGCCGGTGCTGTTCCGGTGAGCCCGTAGCGGCTAACCATTCGCTATGTCCCGCGCCTGCTATCTCATCAGTTACGACATTCCCGACGACAAACGGCGGCTCAAGATCGCGCAGCTGCTGGAAGGTTACGGCGAGCGCGTGCAGTACAGCGTCTTCGAAGTATGGGTCACGGAGAAAGAGTTGGAGCAGCTCTGTGAGCAGCTGCGCCGATGGGTGAAGGCCTCGTCGCGGGAGGCTGAGGCGGCGGCCGCTGCGGAGCCGGTCAACGGCAGCGTGCGGATTTACACCCTTTGCAGCGCGTGTCGGGAAAAGCGGGTAGTGTTGGGGGATGGGAAACCGACGTCGGCGCCGGGCTTGCGCATAATCTGAACTTGTGCTATACTATGGAGTAGCAAGCGTATGTCACAGCCAGAAGGCCCCCAAAAGGGGGGTCAAAAAGGAGTCATACGCTGAACCTGGATAGGTGGGGGAAAAGAGTGGTCTCAGGCTTTCTGGGCCCCGTCGCGTGGGGAATCGCGAGCGGATTTTGGGATAAATCACCGCAGTAAGTGGGAAAAAATTTCAAAATCCAAAGGAGGGTCAGAAAGCATACAATGCTCGAGAGCATCTTGTAACTTTGTCAAGGCGGGGAATCCAGGCGGCACAGAGGCAGGGGGCAATGCCCGCGGCGGGCAGCCCGGTTGTAATAAATTATGAATGGAGCGGCTCTGGCTGCAGCGCGCCGGCAGCCTGGCTAACGGTAACGTCAACCGTACCTGTGAGCCACTGCTGCAGGCCCGTCCCGTTCATCCTGGCTTGTTATACACCCTCGTTGGGGCGCCATCTAGTGCGAACTCTGCTGGACGGGTCTGGCCGGAGGAGCGTCGTACCTGTATGAGATACGTCAGCAGCGGGCAGTCAAGCTCTCTTGCGACGTTAAACGTCAAGGGCATAGTGGCGACATCAGCCCCGCACCACAGAGGGACAGTCCCCGCCGCCAGCCGCCGGTTGACACTCCAGCCGTAAGCCGCTTCAGTACATGTATTTGAACCGTTGGGGGTTCATCCCCTCCTGGAGGGACCAACGGCCCGGCGCTAGCCCTGACGCCGGGAATGGGGCCGGCGGCGACGCCCCGACGAGGCGGGCGCCCGCCGGTCAGCCTGTTTCTGGGCCAGATAGGCCTCCAGACGCGCCGTTTGCCGACGACAGAACGCGGGATAATCGGCAATAGTGGGTGGGACGAACGGTTCATCGTGCTGGAGCAGATGGACGAACACCCGATTGACCTGATGCGCGGTATGAAGGGTGGCCTCCACCTCGCTCTTGCCCCGGCCGACCGCATCCAGGAAGGTGGCCGTGAAATAGCCGCAGTGACGGGCGAGTTGAAAGCCCAGGCGATAGAGCGTCTCGCGGAAAAAAGGATCGCCCTGCTTGGACATCGCGCCGTAGTGCAGCATATCGCCGCTGCTGCAAAGACCGGGGGCCATGCCGGCCTTGCGCCAGACCTGATCCGCAAACAGCACGTCCTCCAGCG
>Ga0208825_1000314_pt1 | contig 49617 bp, 42 predicted proteins | sample AD_UKC113_MetaG_FD_184450 | JGI IMG/M metagenome (GOLD analysis project Ga0208825, IMG submission 184450) | Active sludge microbial communities of municipal wastewater-treating anaerobic digesters from Hong Kong - AD_UKC113_MetaG (SPAdes)... | ecosystem: Engineered > Bioreactor > Anaerobic >... | reverse complement strand
ATATGTAGTATTTTTCTACATACAGTATATCGCAAAAACGCCTTGAAGTCCAGTAGTTTCAATAGTTTTGCGAAGTTTTCAAAGATCGATATTACCTGTTTTTAACAGGAGTTATTGCAGTGGAATCATGTTTGAATGTGAAAACTCCAATTCCCAAAGCCACCTTTGACGCTCTTGCCCATTCATTTTAAACTCGGCTTCTGTAACAAGGGACAGATAGTAATCGCAATAGCACTCTTTTATATAGTTTTCTTCTTCGCTAATTGATAATAGCTCACTTGCATATTCACATATTATTTCCAACATACTGAATTTTTCTTCATATTCTTCATGTTCATACTCAATATCCGTTACCTTTGTTAAAAAACTCTTATTTAGTAACGAATACACTGTTTTGGGTAAATCTTCAATATCATTTTCGCAATTGGTTACAGCCTGTACTGCTTTTAAATCAAACTTGCCTGTGAACACACCCAACCTTCTGAATAGCCTTTTTTGGTTCTCATTAAGCAAGTTATAACCCCACTCGATAGTATTCCTAAGTGTACGTTGGCGATACTCCAAATCACATGCTCCGTTATTAAGCCACATCAATCTGTTTTGCCCCTGACGAAGCATATTATGTATAGAAATTTGTTCTATATTTGCTGCTGCAAGCTTCAATAGCTAAAGGTATACCTTCGAGGTAAGCACATAATTGAATAATATCCTTCACATTTCTTTCGGTAATCTTAAAATCAGGCTTAACAGCCCTTGCACGCAGCAAAAAAAGATTAACGGCAGGTTGTTGTATGGATTTTTCAATAGAAATCTTTTCCTGTAAATTTACGAACTCTAAAGGCGGAACACAGAATAAATGCTCACCTGAAATCCTTAACGGTTCTCGACTTGTGACCATAATTGTCAAATTGCATGTGGACGTAAGCAGATCGGATATAATTGAAGCTGCATCAATAACATGCTCGAAGTTGTCAAGTACGATGAGGCAATTCTTGTCATACAAAGCACTTTTTAATGTACTGTAAATATTTTGTCCCTGTATTTCAATTATGTTCATTGACTTTGCAATGCACGCCGCTATAGAATCTGCCTTTGTAACAGCAGAAAGAGGAATGAAAAAAACTCCATCCCTATAGTTATAAAGTCTCATTGAAGCAACCTGCAGTGCAAGCCTTGTTTTGCCTATGCCCCCCGGTCCTGTAAGTGTTACAAGCCTTACGCTGTCAAGCATTTGATTGATTTTTTCAATCTCAGTACTGCGCCCGACAAACTCAGTTAAAGCAGAAGGCAGATTGTTTTTTGCTATAAAACTTTTACTTTGGCTTCCTTCACTTAATTTTATGTTTATATATTCCTTTTTTATATCAAATCCATATTTTGAATCATGTACTAAAATATCATTTCCAATTAAAAATTGAATTCCACTTTTAATCAATCCCGGCAATCCCATTGTTTCGTTATAAAACCATTCAAGAAAAAGATCCGGAGGATTCCAGTTATATATGTTATTCATCAACAGACGTACGCCTTGAGGAGATAATGGGCTTAAATTTATAGTTTCATACAAAGGAGCACAGCCATAATCTATATCTTTTATTGCTTTAATCTCATTTGTGTAAACCAGTGCAATATTTGTGTATCTTTTATTGTTTAAAATTCTGCATATAAGATTTATTGATTCAAAGTCAAACTTACCTATATCATCTGCAAGCAAAATAAGTCCCGTTTTTTTATTGCTCAATATCCTTTCATTTAATATACTTTCAGTATATTTATGGCTTATATTGCTAATATTTAATCGAGTTTTATCCACATCCGATATCAATTTAATGTTTTCTTCGGTTTTAATGCATGGATTTGTTAAAAGAGTTATTACATCGTAATTGTATCTTAAAGCTATATACTCTATAGCATTCAAAAAGCATGTCCGTCCGGAGTCGGGCAAACCGGCAATTCTTAATACCCCCCGTTTCATTTCAGGCAAGTGTTTCAAGAAATTGCGGAATTTAGCCAAATCATCCTCACGCTCTATTAGATAGGATATACTATATAATTTATCCTTTTTTGCTTTTATATACAATCTTACCACCCATTATTATATTATCATTATGTCATCCAATATTTAGTCATATTTCTTTGCTTATGTCAACTCTTGTCCAATAGAGGTCTAAATACGTCGATATTCCACAAGGTCATTATTTTATGTTATTGCAATTTCATAGGACATGTCAATACCACCTATTTATATCATAGCATCAACACGTATTAGTATCAATTCCTATTTGTCCAAAGCTGTTGAAAGTAACGTCAACCGCTGTAAGTAGGAACTACCTTTTTAATAAAATCTTTTATTTCTTCTACATTGCTAAATTCCTTATCTCTAATTTTATCTATTTCTTCCATCAATAGATCAAAATCTACTTTTGAGTTTTTTTCAATGAGTATCTTATCATTTTTTGTTACAACCACCCCATCTTCAGTCATTAAGAGCTCTTCATAAAGCTTCTCTCCGGGCCTTAACCCTGTATATTTCACTTCAATGTCAACGCCTGGCTCCAGACCATACATTTCTATCAATGATTTCACAAGATCAGCAATTTTAATGGGCTCTCCCATATCAAGCACGAATATTTCCCCGCCGGCAGCCATTGCCCCTGCTTGTATAACCAGACTCGATGCTTCCGGTATAGTCATAAAAAACCTTGTTATTTCGTGATGAGTTACAGTTACAGGGCCTCCGTTTTGTATTTGCTTTTGAAAAAGCGGAATTACACTTCCGTTGCTGCCTAAAACATTTCCAAACCTCACAGCTGTATATACAGTATCACTTCGTTGGTCCATGTATTGTATGAGCATTTCGGCTATTCTTTTGGTTGCCCCCATTATATTGGTGGGGTTGACCGCTTTGTCCGTTGAAATGAGCACAAATTTTTTACTATTATATTGATGTGCACACTGAACTACATTTAAAGTTCCAAAAACATTATTTTTAATGGCTTCGAGAGGATTTTCCTCCATAAGGGGCACATGCTTGTGTGCTGCCGCATGAAAAACAACTGTGGGCTTATATTGGACAAAAACTTGCTCCAATCTCTTCTCATCCCTTATGGATCCAATGATAACCCTGATGTTATCTTTGTTGTCATAGATACTTAAAAGTTCATTGTGAAGCTCATATGCATTGTTTTCATATATGTCGAATATAAGAAGCATTTTGGGATCATATTTTAATACTTGCCTACAAATCTCAGAGCCGATAGAACCTCCTCCTCCGGTAACCAAAATCACTTCATCTTTAAGGTATTGAGCTATTTCCTCGGTATTCAAATCAATTTTATCCCTTGCCAAAAGATCCTCTATATTTACATCTCTGATTTCCTTTATACCTACTTCCCCGTTAACTATATTGTATACACCGGGAAGGACCTTAAGCTTGCACGGTGTTTGCTTGCATATTTTAACAATGCTTGAAACCTCTTTTTTTGGGATTGACGGCAAAGCAATCAATATTTCATCAATATACAATTCATGAGCCGTACTTACAATTTTGTCCCTTCCCCCTACTATTAAAACACCGTTTATTTTTGTTCCATGCTTTGAGACATCATCGTCAATAGCAACCACAGGATCATATATGCTTTTCTTGCTGCTTTTTATTTCTTTAATGAGCATGGAGCCTGCATCACCCGCACCTACCACCATTATTCTCTTTTTTGGGTTTAATCTGTGCTTTAATCCTTTTAATTTTTTAAATAATCTATAACTGAACCTGAGTCCTCCAACCAGAATAAATGTTATGAACCAGGAAATGATATAAACCGACCTAGGCATATCAATATTAAGAATAATAGAACCAATATACTCAGCCAACATTCCCGCTACAGTAGCCAAAAATAACTGTATGAGTTCTTCAATACTGGCATAAACCCACAAACGTGAATATAGTCCAAATAAATAAAACATTGGAATATTTACCAAACACGCCAGAATAAACAAGTTTTTTATATTATTCATATAGCCTGGAGGAATATCTGCGTCAAATCTCAACAATACGGCAGCATAAATAGCTATATATAAGAGTATAAAATCTCCTATGACAAATAAAATCTTTCTCTTATTTATTTTCAACCCTCTTCCCCCCTAAAAAAACATGAAACCAAGCTATTTGCATAATAACTGTTTCTATACATATTATGTTTTAAAGCCAAAATAAGTTCATAGACATCAAAAAGAGGGCTGTTACAAAACTGATAGTTTCGCAACAGTCCTCATTTCACCTAATTGACCGATTTATTATTTTCTTATTCCTATTTAATTTCCTTTTTCGATATATCTATGATTTCTTCCAATAAAGCACCTACATATCAAACCAAGAATCACACCATAAATAATACACAGGATAATGTTAAGGATTGCATATTTAGGAGTAAAACTCAAGCAGTTCAAATATACCAACAGTGCATCAAAATCATAGACTAGCTTTATGAATCTAAGCCAGAGCAGGTTAAATATAAGTGCAAACAAATCAAATATTAATGCAAGAGAAATAAACCTATAACCGACTCTTATCTGATTTCTGCTGACAAATTCATAAGCAAATACACCAATCAATCCCGGTATTAAAAGAATCATCAACCAAATAACTATAAGCATAATTTTTTCCTCCTTTATAATCATAAAAATTTTAGTCCTCTACAAACATAGTATGTTGTTTTGTGTATTATGTTACCTTTTTATATGGTTCATTATTTTTAAAGTAAGTACTTTTAAAACAATCTTTACATCATATATAAGCCCTCGTTCTCTTAAGTATTTAAAATCAAACCAAATCATTTCATCGTATCCGTCACACTTCCTTTTATATAGATCCCACAGTCCTAGTATCCCCGGCTTGGCAGTGAGCCTCACGTCAAACCATTTTTTATTGTGTTTCACTTCGCTGCTGTTTATTGCTAATGGGCCAACTATGCTCATCTCACCTTTTATAACATTAATCAACTGTAAAGCTTTCGTTATAAACTCACCGCATGCCATCCTCTCAATCGCGGTAAGCTTTCTTTCGTACCTTTCATTCATTTCCGGTTCACATTGATTAAGATTGCTTTCAAGGTACTTCATTATTTTCTCATCATTTTCACTCCTGTTATAAAACCTGTAAATGCGAAAAACCCTCCCTCCAAATCCTATTGCTTCCTTATATGTAAAAATTAAACCATACTGTCTATAAGACAAATATGCCATAAAAAATAAAAGCAAAGGAAAGATAAGAATAAGTCCTAAAAATGAAACCGCTATATCAAAAATTCTCTTAAAAATTACATAGCTTTTTGATGCATATGCAGTAATATTTTCCTGTTTGATATCGAAACATTTAAAATCAATCATACCATCCCTGTCCTCTATAAAAAATTATTACAATCCCAAAAGCGTCTTCTGATTTTTGAAGAACAATACATCCGCATACTCAGTACCACCCCAACGTTTCACCTTTTCATAAGCCGGAAGGTACCAATTGGTGTAGTCAGCGGCACTATGTGCATCCGAGCAAACAAAATGTGCAAGGTTTAGCTTGATAATATTTTTGGCAAATCTTTTTACAAGAGATCCGTATACTCCCAAAATACTGGCCGCATCCAACTGCACCAAGCACCCATTTTCAACAAAATCAAGAATCAACTGGAAATTGCTAGCAAAACTTCTGTTTCTTTCGGGATGTGCTATAATAGGTATAAAGTTTTCCATATGCAAATTTAGAATAATATCAGAAACATTTAACGGTATAACATCAAAGGGCAATTCAAACAGCAGATACTTTGATTTATTAAGCGTATATCTGTCTTTTTCAACTAAAACATCAGGCAATATAGAATCAAAATAAACTTCATAGCCCAAAAGCAGTTCTATGTCGCAGTCCTTAACTCTTGTCTTGAGTTCCATAAAATTTTCCAACGCATTCTCCGATTTAAATAAAGACTTACGATAATGTGGCGTGGCAATAATGGTATTTATGCCCATTTTTTCCGCTTCCAACACCATTCTAATCGATTCCTTAATTGTAGGGGGTCCATCATCAACTCCATAAATCAAATGGCTGTGTATGTCAATCATGTTTAATCCCTCTTTTTAGAATTCTGCTTTTTAAGCTCTTCTTTTTATATTTGCTTTTGGTTCCATAATAATCATATCCACAGTAATAGTTTTTGTAGTCTGTTTTATCAACCTTGTTTAAAACAACTCCAATTATTTTTGCATTTGCTTTAACCAACTGTTCCTTCATCATTATTGCATTCCTAAACTTTACCGTACCGGGCTTTATAACCAGAATGGTTCCATCTGTCTGTGCTGCTATTACGGCAGCGTCAATAACGCTTCCAAGGGGTGGAGTATCTACTATGACAAGATCAAACTCCTCCCGGACCTTATTTAAAAACTCTGTAAAGCGTTCGGTGCAAATCAATTCTCCGGGATTAGGCGGTTTTATTCCACAGGATATAAAATAAAAACCATCAATATTTGTGCTGTTTATTATCTCATTTAAGTCCGCCTTACCCATTAAATAATTGGATAGTCCTTTGAAACTGGCGTTTATAAGAGTCTTATATGTCATTGGCTTCCTTAAATCGGCATCAACATATAGTACCCTCATACCGGACTTTCCCATGGTTATTGCAAGGTTTACGGATGTAGTAGTTTTTCCTTCGCCAGGGGTATAGCTGGTTACAGTAATGGTTTTTATCTGATTGTTTGAATTGCTGAAAAGTATGTTTGCTCTCAATACCTTATAGGCTTCTTCAATAGTATCACTAAGTTTATATTTTATATCATATTTTGCTTCAGACAAAGTTGCTCCCTCCCCCTATTTAACCTTCAGTAAAGGTATTATACCTATTACGGTAAGGCCCATATGATTTTCCACGTCTTCCGTACTTACAATTTTGTCATTTACATACTCCGACAGGTAAGCAATACCTAATGCTACAACAATGCCTACCAGGAATACATATATGCAATATTTTAAGGGTTTTGGGTACACAGGCTCTTCAGGAATTTCAGGATTGTCAACTATATTTACATTATCGACATTCATAAGATCAATGGACTTTTTTATAAATATTTTACTTACTGTTTCAGCAAGCAGCTTTGCTCTTTGCGGATCAGAATCCTGTACTCTTATATCCAATACTCGTGTTTCACTTTTCGTGTCTACTTTTATTTTTTCTGCAAGTTCATCAGGAGTAAGATCATTTATTTTCAGTTCTTCTATAACTTCTTTTGTTACCGATCTGCTTTTAATAAGCTCTCTATAATCTTTTACAAACATCTGATTGGTTAAAATCTCATTATAGCTGATATTGCTTTCATTGGTGCTTTTATTGATAATATAAAGCGTAGAACCCGATTCATAGACCGGGCTCAATATACATAAACTAAAAAAAGCTACAATAATTGCTGCAATTAAAGGCAAAGATATTATGAGCCATAGCTTTTTATAAAATATATTGAGAAGTTCCTTAAGTTCCACGGCTATCACCTTCATCTCTTCATACTTGTTATATAATTATTAATCCGCCTTGTTCAATATTTTTTGAGACATGCCTGTAAAAGCTCGGCAAAGACGAATTTAATAATTATATAAATATATAATATATATATTAATTTAAGCGGTAATTGTTACATCTTTTGCATATTTTTATCTTCTTAATCTAATTCCGATTCTGTTTGACACCGCTGTACAAAGCATTAAATTAACTTTTTCTTTAAGCAGTATCAATACAATTATGTAAACAATAGTTCCTATTATACCCTGTAAAACTGTAGTATCAATTCCCACGCCCATAATATTACCGATTATTCTTATAGCACCAGCCATAACTGCTGATGCAAATATATATTTAATAAAGCTTTCCAAATAAAATTCGACTTTAATTTCTTTTCTTAAATAATAGAATTGAACTCCGGCAACAGAGAACTCTGCAGCAACTGTTGCTATAGATGCACCAAGGGATTTCATTGGCGGTATCATCAGAAAATTTAGTATTACATTAACTGCTGCACCGGTTGTTACGGAAACCGTAAACGCTTTTATTCTATTTGACGGCAATAAATACTGCACTCCCATTACATTGCTCATGGCTATAAAATACAAAATGGGAGAAATAACCATTATCAAGTATGTTACCAGTTCAAATCCGGCCCCAAAAAACCAACCTACAAATTCCTTGGATATGCATGCAATTCCGATAAACATGGGTACTGCTGCATAAGCTACACCTCTCAAGCTGGCATTCAAATAGCTGTCCATCTTTTCTTTATCTCCATTTGCAAAAATATTGCTCATTCTCGGCAGCATTACCGTACCTAGTGCAGTTACCATTGCCAAAGCTGCTTTTACAATATTTTCAGCCTGTGCATACAGCCCCACTTCTTCAACATTAGAAAGCAAACCAATCATTGATTTATCAATTACTACATAAACTTGAATTGCAATCTGAGGTATAAACAATTGAACAGCAGGCAGAAGATGGTCTTTTATTTCTCTAATTCTTATTTTTGTTTTTATCAATATTCCGGGTAAATAAACCCACATTATGAGATTTCCCAATAATACCATAAGTACATTTATTAAAACGTACAATTTCAGGTCGTTTTGTGTTTTTACAAATAAGAATATAAGACAGACTCCTATAATCTTAACAGCCAGGTTTCTTGTTACTGTCTTTTTAAAATCTTCAAGCCCAATATATAACCATGAAATATCCACCATGGCGGAAATAATATTAATAGCCTGAATCATATAAATTTCCCTGTATGTATCGATATTACCGAAAATCAAATAATATAATACCGTTGCAAAACCTGTTGACGTAATTCTCAATATCAATATGGACCAAAATGTCCTCGACATCTTTTCTTTATCGTCCCTTGTATATGCAATCTGCCTATTTCCATACATTGTTAATCCTAAAGAACCAAATATGATGAAATATTGTGTAATTGACAATGTGTAATTGTATATACCTACTCCATCAACTCCCAATACTCTGGAGATATACGGCATGGTTATTAGAGGCAGAATCAATGAGACTGCATTTAGCAAAAGATTGTATCCTAAATTTTTAGCTATGCTTTTACTCATTTTAACAATTCCTTACTCTACCAATTCTTCATCTACTTTTCTCAAAGCATTTTCTACAATATGATGCATATCATAATATTTATACTCTGCAAGCCTTCCTCCAAAAATAACATTTGTTTCTTTTTCTGCTAATTCTTTGTATTTAGCATATATTGCATTGTTTTTATGGTTATTTACCGGATAATAGGGCTCGTCACCTTTCTTCCATTTCACAGGATATTCTTTTGTGATTATTGTTTTGGATTGGGTCCCGTATTCAAAATGCTTATGCTCTATAATCCTTGTATAAGGCACATCGTATTCGGTATAGTTTATCACCGCATTGCCCTGATAATTTTCCTCATTTAAAAGCTCATGCTCAAACTTAAGGCTTCTATACTCCAATTCCCCAAATCGATAATTGTAGAACTCATCAATCATTCCTGTAAATAATACCTTGTGTGCTATATTTTTCAACTCTTTTCTATAGGTAAAAAAATCAGTGTTTAACTTAACTTCTATTCCTTCAAGCAGCTTTTCAATAATTCTTGTATATCCTCCTATGGGAATTCCCTGATATTTATCATCGAAATAATTGTTGTCATAAACAAATCTTACAGGCAGTCTCTTTATAATAAATGGTGGAAGCTCCGTTGCCTTCATTCCCCATTGCTTCTCGGTATAACCTTTAACCAGCTTTTCGTAAATATCCTTTCCTACCAGACTGATAGCCTGTTCTTCCAAGTTTTTAGGCTCTTTTATATTGGCTTCATTCACCTGCTCATTAATCTTCTGCTTAGCTTCAGCAGGCGTCTTAACTCCCCACATTTTATTAAATGTATTCATATTAAAAGGCAGGTTGTAAATTTCATCTTTAAAAACTGCAATGGGTGAGTTTGTATATCTATTGAACTCTGCAAAAGAATTCATATAGTCCCATACCCTCTTGTTGCTTGTATGAAAAATATGTGCTCCATAACAATGTACATTAATACCTTCAATATTTTTTGTATATATGTTCCCTCCAACATGGTCCCTTTTTTCAACTACCAAACACTTTTTTCCCCTCTTGTTTGCTTCATGTGCAAAAATGCTTCCATATAGGCCTGAGCCTACTACCAAATAATCATACTTCATAACTGCCCCCAAACTAATCTCTTTTAAGCTCATTTAGAAGTTCTATATAATTGTTGCAAAAGATTTCGCCGGTAAATTTCTCATTAAATAATCTTTTGTTGAATTGCTCCAATCTGTTTTTTTCTTCATGCGGCATATCCATGACTCTATTTAATAGAGACACGGCTTCATCAATGGTATTGTAAAGAAATATTCCCTCCGCATTAATCTTTTTAAAATACTTGTTTCCTCCTGTATTGCTGGCAACAACAATCTTGCCTAAAGAAAGCACCTCTAACATTACAATGTCGAAATAAGTCTCTTTATTGGGAAGCACAAATACATCAGAAGCTGCGATGAGAGAATGAGGGTCATTTGTCCAGCCCACTTCAATCCAGCGGTCATTTTTTATCCCTTTTAAGGGCTCTTCCTTGCCTGCAATTAAGAAATATATGTTATGGTCTTCATGTAATAATTTTTCTCCAATTTTTAACAGCATATCATACCCTTTAGTCACATTATGCCTTCCTGCATAAGATATGATAAAAGCATCGTCGGGAATTTTATAGGTCCTTCGAATTTCTTCTTTGCCGACCTTCACATTGCATTCATTTATTCCCGTTAAAAGATATCTGAATTTATCTTTGTTTTTTTCTTTAATTTCTGAAAATTTTTCCCAATTATTTAAATAAGGCTCTTCTGCTTCGGGACATGGGAAAATTATATAGTCCGCTCTATTAAAAGCATATTCATCTACCGATGATAAGCTCAAATATTTTCTCTTAAATATTTTTCTTTCCAACGGCGTTGCCATATCCTCCATTCTCTCCATAAATAGAGGCTTTGGCGAATGTGATGTTAAAAGAACCTTTCCTTTATAATTTTTTAAACTGTCTTTAGCTTCAAACAATCGAAATGTACTGTGAAAGTGAACCATATCATAATCGTCAAGATTTACATCCGTTATCTTAGGTCTAGAGCTTAATAAAAAGCTTATTTCAGCAACTCGTTTAAATATGAGCAACAACTTATATAAAAATTTAGGCATTTTTCTCACTGTTTTTTTTACAGTTGCATGTTTATCATTTTTTTTAATAAATTCAATATCTTTATTTTTTCTGCGATCAAGCTCATTTTTTAAATTGTACAAATAACCTGCAGGCCCTCCTATGGGCTTTAAATAGTGTTCTTCCATATATATAAGCACTCTATTGTTCATAGGATATCCCCCTATCTTATTTGCAACTTCTATTATTTCGCGATAGATGTTTTGCCTTTATATTTACATATTTCCTTTTTACATTTTTGTATAATGAGAAGAACCACTAACAATATATAAAATACTAAAAAGGCACTTATTTGAACTGCAATAGCCAGCACAGACAATAATATTGCCAAAAGCAAATTCGCCTTGCCAATGGTATCATAGCTCCGTTTCACCATGAATTTGCAAAACCGATTTATTATAAATGGTGCTAAAAATATACCTATCCAGCTGAAGTTTGATAACAGTTCATCAAAAATTGAAGTTGTCATCGCCCATCCTATATTCTGCGGCTCCTTCAAACCAACCAACGCACTGGTAAAGTATACTGCATAAGGATAAGGCTTATCTTCCCAATTGTCTCTGTTTATATAAAAAGTGAGATAATAAAGCAGTGTCTGACCCCTGTATTCCAAAATTCTAATTTCGTCATCACCGTTTAGCTCAGAATAAATTGCCATTTTAAGTGTGTCGTCTCTTCCATAGTTAACACGATATGATGTATATGATTCTTCAAAAGAACTGATATCGGGAAAAATCTTATCACTATAAAATTTTTGAAATAATAAAGCCGAACATACCAATATAATCAGAAAAATTGCATAACATGTTTTGCTTTCAAAAATCCTTTTTAAAACTACAATAAAACCGAGACTTACAATGAATAAAAATACTACTGCTCTTTTACCGTTTAGCATAAAGGCAAAAATTGATACAGGCATTAGAACCATAAACTTGAAAACAATTAAATTTATTTGATTCTCTAATGCCAATATAGTTATAACCAAAACGACAATAACAAAACAAAGAATCTTAATGTTTGAGATTTCCAAGCTATCATAATATCTCATCTCATAATTCATTACTATTTCTACAATATCCAAATTTATTACTTTATATAAGCAGTAAAGAACCAGAACCATTAAAGCAGCTATTAAGAATCTTCCCAAATTTTTATTGTCAACGTTAAAACTTATTGTATAAACATTTTTCTTTTGAAAATATCTAAACATTAACAATATGTACAGTATAATTATGCAATATATTATTTCTGTAAAAAAATTATCATGAGTCTCAATAAACCCCCAATATATTGATGGGTATACGGGACTTCCAAATATCAAATCCAGAATAATGGGTACATAGAAAAAAAAGTAAAATACTGCTTCAGGATATATTATGATATTGCTATTCTTTTTTTTGAAATAATCCAATATACTTTTTGTGACAGTAATTGTTCCGATGAAAATTGTTATAAATTTAATTATTATTATCATCTTTCAATTAATAATAGATATTAAAAAATATCAATTATTATAGCTCCCTTCTGTCATCATATCATTAAACCATACGAACAAACTCTTTAAAAAAAGCAGTTCTTTTTTGATCCAACAACTCTTTATTGTATTCTTTGGCTTTTTCAAAGTTTCGGTTAGCTTCTTTTTGCATTTCTTCTTTATTTAATCTCTTTAGCAAATTACACAGCTCTTTTACCGAGCCTTTTTTAAATACAAATTCTTTATTAAGCAATTCTGGAATACCTCCGGTATTTGAACCTATGGCAGGACAGCCTCTGCTCATAGCCTCTATCAGAGCTCTCGGCATACCCTCTGTTTTGCTGGGTTGTATATATAAATCTATATTATCCAAGTATTCGAATACCTTTTCATGAGGCAGTGACCCTAAAAATTTAACCTTATGGGAAACTCCGTATTTTTCCGCCAATGACATCAAAAAGCTCCTGTCCCCGCCACCCACAACTTGATATTGAAAATCATAACCTTGCCTATTTAAATAACTGATAGCCTCTATTACATACTGCTGTCCCTTATATCGTACATTCGTAGCTCCGATTGTTCCTATTACAATGGGTTTATTTCCACTCCTTTGCTCTATACGATTTAGTCTGTTTTTTAATATTTCCTCATCCAATAAAGGCAAACTAACATCGGAGCAACCTATATGCCTGCCGTTTGCAGGATATCTTCTCTGTAAAAACTCATTAGTTACATATAAAACATATGGAGCATTAATAACAGCCTTTCTCGTTGAGTACCACATATACGGTGCAGCTAATTTCCCCTTTATGCTATGGTTCCACAGAGCATCCCAGGGACAACCCACTAATTCGATTAGATAAGGTTTGTTTTTCTTCTTTGCATAATTAATTATCTTTGATGAGTAAGTTCCGGGCAGTCTTGTAATTATTACATCCACGTCGTCAATTATCTTATATGCCATATTTTTAAATACAATATTGTTTCTCAAATAATTCTTCGCATCATATATATCCGGTACCTCTATGAAAAATAATTTATCTCCTTCAAATTTGTTGAATCCAGCCGTATCCATATCAATTACAGATATCTTGCGTCCTATTACATAAAGCTCATCAAATAGCTTTAAATATCTATTCCAAATAGCGTTGTCATATCCTCGCAGATATAAATTCCCTCTTGAATCTTCAAAAAATTTAAATCCGTGGACAAATAGAGCTTTCAAATTTCCACCTCCTTAACCATTTTGTTGTATTCGTTTAATAATTCATCCCAAATTGCATTTCTGTCATATAACATCTCAACTCTTTTAATACCGTTTTGGCCCATATCTATTCTCTTTTGAGTATTTTTTATCAAATACTCCAATGCTTTTATCAATTCATCCTTATTTTTACTCTCAACAAGAATGCCTGTTTTGCCATTTTCAATAGAATCTTTGCAGCCTATGATATCGGTTGTTATAACAGGTACACCCACAGAATTGGCTTCAATATTAACCAAACCGAATCCTTCTCTCCATGACGGTAATACAAATATGTCACAGCACACCATGTACTCCAGTGGATTATCAACTTGGCCGAAATATTGGACACCATCCAATTTCAAAATCTCATCAAACAAAGCTCTGTTTCTTTCACTTTTAATTTCCATTAAACCGCATAACACCAATCCCACATCATATTTTAGTTCCATTAACCTTTTATAAGCTTCAAAAAGCTCAAAAACACCTTTTTCTTCGGTTATTCTTCCAACAAACCCAATTGTAATGTTATGCTTTTTTATCCCTAATTCAGAAATCAGCTGTTTTTTACGGTTCCTTATCTCTTCCGACATTTTAAGATCAATTCCTTTAACACTTCCGTTTAGCAATATGCTTATTTTTTCAGCCGATCCCAAACCGGAATTGATGGCGTATTCTCTAAGACTATTGCTTACAGCAAAAACATTTGCCGAAAGCTTGACAGTTGTCTTTTCCATCCACTTAATGATTAACCGCTTTATTCCTTTTTCACCCGGATATTTCAAACCATGTAAATGATAAAGTCTATTTTTGATTGATAAAAACTTTGAAGCTAACATCGCCAATAACCCGCCTTTAGGAGTATGACCATGAACAACCTGCGGTTTTTCGATTTTAAGAATTGATATTATTCTAATTAAAGCAAACAGGTCTTTAATGGGGTTTATGCCCCTGCTCATACTGACCGGATAGAATTTTATATTGCCGATACTTTCCTCATATCTGGCTTCGTAGCCGTCTGAGCATATGACTATTAATTCATATCCGTTTTTTTTAAATTTATCATATAAACCTTCTAAGAAAACTAATGACATAGATACTGTAAAAACATGCACAATTTTTTTCATTATCTTATCTCTACAACTTCATCAAGAACTATATTTGCATAATCCAAAGCATTTTCTGCTGAAATCGATACATAGCTGCAATTATCAATAAGCTTTCTTAAAATATTTTTTTCAGTCTCATGCATCACTTCAGGAGAAAAATCTTCGTTAAAATAGTCCAAAACCAAAATAGAAGGTGCTTTATGATAATTGAATTCATATTTATTTAGATTAATCAGCTTTCTCAAGCCTTCTGTTTTATCTTTCTCAACTCTCACCGCTCCTCTTTCAAGAACCACAATATCCGTTGCTTTTGAAAAATGCTTAACAACATCTTTTCCAAGATATGCATCAATTGATTTGTTCTTTTTAACGGATATCAACTCCATAACCGGCAGAACAGATGTAATCCTATTGACAATCGAATCAATTTTAGATTCATTAATTTCGTTATAGTATCTAAATGTACTGGTCCAGGGAACTGCCCATACATTTTCTCCGTCTGTTAATGCGAAATCTTCCGCAATAAATTTAAACCCATTATTTTTACATAGCTGAATGCTTGTAAGAGTCTTTCCCGTATTTGGCGGTGCAAATATGATTATGGACTGTTCTCCTTTATTAACCGCCGAGCAATGAATAGTAGCAATTCCATTCTTTAAGAGAAGACCGGCAGTTATATCCGTTAAAGTATAAGCCATGGAATGCAATCCCATAATTCTATGTTTTATGTATCTCATGTAGTTTTTACCTACAACTACATTTATTTCGTTATTATTTAACTCAATTGAGTATCTTAATTTACTTTTGCCGAAAAAATTTCTTTCATAATAAACTTTGTTTTCATTTTTATCAGCACAAAAATAGTGGTATTTACCTTTTTTGTCAAAATCAACATCTCTATCAAAAACCTCTTTTGAAGGCCTTACTTCAATATTAATTTTTATCATGCAGGCATCAAACTTTTCTTTTGTGCTTTTAGGTGCAACGGTTCCGTAAGACCAAGCAAACTGATTTTCATTAGTTTTAACTCCAAGAATCCCATCTACATATACAAAATAATTCATAATTTACCTTCCTCATTATTTGTTTTGCAAATTCGATTTACAAAAACTAATTAATCTTTCTCACCGGAACCCCCACATATGTCCCGGGCTCGGTAATATCCTTTACCGCCACTGCACCTGCACCAAGTATGCATCCACTGCAAATGCTGACATTATTGCTTATTATACTTCCTATGCCAAGCCAGCTTCCCCTGCCGACTTTAACAGTTCCGGCTAAGTTTGCTCCGGGAGATATATGAACATAATCTTCAATAATATTGTCATGATCTATACTGCTGTTTGTATTGATAATGCAGCCTTTTCCGATTTTACTTGAACTGTTAATCACCACGCCCGCCATCACAACTGTTCCAATACCGATTTCAACATCAGCTCCTATAGTTGCATCAGGATGGATTAAAATCGCTATAGAAGCCCCATTAGCTATTAGCTTTTCCTGAATATTCTCCCTTGCGGCATTGTTCCCAATAGCCACAAAGAAGTCTGCTTCATCTTTATATTTAGAAACATCATATGTTTTACCAATGACCATAATCCCTAGATTTGTCTTATTCGACTCGTCATCGAGGAATGCTATATTTTGCCATTTATTTGTTTTTATTGCAATGTCGGCAACAACCTTTCCGTGTCCGCCGGCACCGATAATGATGAGTTTATCCTTCACGGTCGGTACATTCCTCTCAAAAACAATTTATTTTAAGAAATTACATGAATTTATCTCTTTGTCTTATCAACAGAACCTCTAAAGGGCTCCATTGTATCCGATGTATTTGAACTGATTCCTTCTCTTTTGAATACATTCTTTATAGTAAGAAATATAATCTTCCAATCGCCTATGAAGCTCACTTTATCTATGTACTCAATATCAAGCCTAAACTTATCTTCCCAGCTTAATGCATTGCGTCCACTGACCTGTGCAAGACCTGAAATGCCCGGTCTCACCTCATGTCTTCTCCTTTGATGCTCGTTGTAAAGCTCCAAATATTGAACCAATAAAGGCCTAGGCCCTACAAGTGCCATATCGCCACGAACTATGTTCCACAGTTCGGGAAGTTCATCCAAGCTTGTAGCTCTTAATATTTTGCCAAACTTGGTAAGTCTCTCGGAGTCAGGCAGCAAATCTCCATTTTCATTTTTTTCATCTGTCATTGTTCTGAATTTATACATCTTAAATACTCTTTCATTGAGTCCCAATCTATATTGAGTAAAAAGCACAGGGCTGCCCAGCTTTATTCTTACCAAAACCGCAACGACAAGAAATACCGGGCTCAACACAATTAGTGCAATCAAAGACAGTATAAAATCCTGGGGTATTTTTATGTACTTTTCATAGAACCCTTTTTTTCGCTTCATTTACTTCCACAATCCTTTAATAATCCTGCAAACTCTCTCTAAGTCATTATCCGTCATCTTGGTATCGGAGGGGAGGCATACACCTGTCTCAAACAATTTCTCACTAACATCTCCGCCTATATAATCATACCCGGCAAAGAACGGCTGCATATGCATAGGCTTCCATACCGGACGCGACTCGATATTTTCAGCATCCAATGCATCTATAACTTGGACAGGCTTCACCGGGCCGTTTAATGTTATCACACTTAACCAGTAATTAGGCTCATTCCAATCATTGATTGGCATAAACTCTAACCCTTCAAGTCCACCTAATTCTCTCTTGTAATACTCAAATATGTACTTCTTCTTAGCCACTCTCTGGTCCAATACTTTAAGCTGTCCTCTTCCGATGCCGGCCAAAATATTGCTCATGCGATAATTGTAACCCAATTCACTATGCTCATAGTGCCTTGCTTTATCCCTAGCCTGTGTTGCCCAGAATCTGGTTTTAGCAATCTTCTCTTCGTTATCGGAAACAATCATGCCTCCGCCAGAGGTAGTTATAATCTTATTGCCATTAAAGCTGAACACCCCAACATCACCAAATGTTCCTGTGTGCTTGCCTTTATAATAAGTTCCCAGTGATTCCGCAGCATCTTCTATGAGTGATACATTATACTTACGGCATAGTTCAACAATTTTATCCATATCCGCCGACAGGCCATAAATATGAACCACCAATACCGCTTTCACACGCCCATTATATTTCAATAAAGCCTGCTCCAATAAATCAGGATTCATATTCCATGTAGTATAATCGCTATCTATAAAAACAGGAGTAGCTTTCTCATAAATAATTGGATTGGCTGTTGCTGAAAAAGTCAATGACTGACAAAAGACAATATCTCCCTCTTTAACCCCGACTAACTTTAGTGCAAGATGAATGGCAGCAGATCCGGTTGTTGTTGCTGAGGCTGCTTTAGCACCTACCTTTGCCGCCAATTCCTTTTCAAATTCGGTAACATTAGGTCCGAGTGGAGCTATCCAATTAGTGTCAAATGCCTCTTTTATGTAAAACATCTCATAGCCTTCTTTGCTCATATGAGGAGATGCCAACCAAATCCTCTCAGCCATTGCCATTACTCCTTTTCACAACAAAATTCAATGCTGTATGCAAACTACCTTAATCAAGGATATTCGACAATAATATGGTATTCTAATTTACGAAAATTTGTGATTGTTTTTGGAGAAACGAAAATCCCCGGAATCAACATCCCAGGGATTTTTAAATAATTATCTATTAACTTTTTCTTTAAAGCTTTCACACATCTTACCGATAGACTGATAAACAACTATTGACGGTAATTGTCTTGATTTGACCTCATACAGCTTACAGCCATAAGGAAACTTATTGTCCCATGTAATATAAAAGTATATACACTTTCTACAATTTACATTTCCAATTGTCATCTATTGTTAACCTTATTTATACGGCTCTATAGTCTGTATGGTTCCGTCATCATTATAAAATAACTCGGTATATTTTACACATCTCTTATGATTAATTCCATTTGATAAAGAGCAATCATGATAAAAGAGATACCACTTTTCACCAATCTGCACTATAGAATGGTGTGTTGTCCAGCCGATAACAGGTTCAAGTATCCTTCCTTTATAAACAAAAGGACCTTTAGGGCTCTTGCTTATGGCATAAACTATGTAGTGGGTCGTACCTGTTGAATAGGAAAGATAATAATAGCCATTATACTTGTGCATCCATGGACCTTCAAAATACCTTCTATCTTCATCTCCGGCAAGAATAGGATTGCCGTTTTCATCGACAATTGAAATTTCCTGTGGAGCTTCTTTGAAGGAAAGCATATCATCGCTTAATTCAGCTACTCTCGGTCCTAAAGCCGGTGCTGTTGGAGGTATTTCTGCAGGCTCAGCAACAAACTCGCCTGTCTGCCACTTTTCTAATTGTCCTCCCCATAATCCTCCAAAATACATATATGCTTTGCCGTCATCATCCACCAATACTGCAGGGTCTATGCTGAAACTGCCTTTTATAAAATCAGGCTCAGGCTTAAACGGGCCTGCAGGATTCTTGCTGGTTGCAACTCCAATCCTAAATTTGCCTTCTTTGTCTCTTGCAGGAAAATACAAATAATAGGTATTATTTTTAAATGCAGCATCGGGAGCCCACATTTGTTTACTTGCCCATGGAACATCATTTATATGCAATGCGACACCATGATCAACAACAGGTGAATTCAAATCGTCCATAGACAGAACATGATAATCCTCCATCATGTATTGATCTCCATTGTCATTTGACTCAATATCCAAATTTGTATCATGGGAGGGATAAATGTAAATTTTACCTTCATATACATGTGCCGAAGGATCAGCGGTATAAATATGTGTGACTAACGGTTCCTTTTGCTTTGGGATTCTCTCCATTTAAATTCTCTCCTTTAATCATAATTTTCCTTACTGCTTTAAATACGTTAATACTCTTAATCTTACATTTAGCAAAGCAAAATAACGATGCTTATATGAATTTTGCGATAGATAAATGTAAAAGATTAATCGTATTTAATATAGTATTTCAAATATTTACTTAATGCATTACAAAAATTCGAAAAAGTTTTCTTATCCATCTATTGTTTGTACCTGCAATATGTATAATCATCTATATACTATTACAATAAAACCGCAGTGTCAATGATTGTCTTTGTATAATGCTTACATTTGAATTTGCTAGCAATTTACATTAGTATAAAAATTCTAAATATTAAAAATTCTAACTACCAAATTAAATTTTGTAACACAAAAGTAATAATATTTAACAATTTATTCATAATTTATTTATTTTATTATTATATTATTTATATAACAGGTAACTCCCCCTGATTAAAATATAAATATATGTTCACCCCAACGATAAAAGAGCCACCCAACATAGGCTCTTTTATTATATGGTATATTTTAATTCCAATTAAAATAATAAAGTATTCACTTATACAAGTACTTATTAATATAATATTGATATAAAAGTAAAAATACATATATATAAAAAGTAATTATTTAGCCACAAAAATATTAATAGTTTGTTCACAATTTATTTAATAATATCCATTATACTTAATAATAAATTGAACCTAATAGTTTGCAACCTCCTAATAAATAAGAGCTTTTCAATTAAGCTCTCTTTTTTTGTCATTAATGTTATCGTATATTTTACTACAGCTTTATCTCCGTCCATTTACCTTTAACAAACCTAATATGCATTATGACACTGAAAATAACCACGCTTACAATCTCTGCAACCCATATGCTTTCCACACCCATCCCGAGATATTTGACAGATATAAATGAAAGGGGAATGAACAAAACCCACAGCCTTATAGTAGTCAGAATCATAACCGTTATAGTATCACCAGCTCCCCTTAATGCCCCGGAAACTATAAATATATAGTTCAAAAAGGGCTGATCTATTCCAACTACCAACAACGCTCCGGCTAATATGGCTATAATTTCTGTCTCGGGTGTAAATAAAGCTGCTACAAATGAAGGAAATGCTATGAAGATAGTACCGATCAATGTTCCCCACAATATACCCATTCCAAAGCATACATATCCTGTAAAACGAGCCTTCTTTGGTTCACCCTCTCCTAATGCTTTACCTACAAGGGTAGCGGCCGCTATGGATATTCCTATGGCAGGCATTGTTGAGATCTGTTCTATAGTTTGCAATACTCTAAGGCTTGCTTCCTGATCCGTACCAAGAAACTCAGTAATAAAATATCCCGAAAGGAAAAAAGCAGTATGAATTAAAAGCTGCTCAATACCTGCCGTACTGCTCAACTTTACTAATGGAAAAAGCACGTCATTTTTAAATATTAATGCTGATGCCTTAATTTTTAGAAAGCTGTCGTTTTTAAACAATATCAATAAATATAAAAGTGTACCTGCTACTCTCGATATTGTTGTAGATAAAGCAGCTCCTTCCATTCCCATTTCAGGAAATATCCATATGCCTTTAATCAATATATAATTTAGAATAATATTAAGAACATTCGCACCCGCTGTAATGAGCATAGGAGTAAGAGTATTCCCCACTCCTCTTAAGGAAGCGGCAGCAGCAAATGAAAAAAACATAAATACAATTCCTATTGAATTTATCTTTAAATAAGAAACGCCCATTAGATATATTTCTTCGGTGGTATCAAAAATGCTCATTAGATTCTTTGCAAATAAAAATGTTAAAAGCATAATTACAAATCCAATAATAGTATTTAAAGATAAATTTTGACACGAAGTATCATTTAGCCTCTTATAGTTTTTCTCCCCAAAGCTTCGGGATATTATAGCCGTCGCCCCCACATTAAATGATGAAAAAATCAGTATTACAGTGAATATTATCTGATTGGCATTTCCGGCAGCAGCGAGTGCTTCCTTTCCTACAAAAAAACTCAGCATAACGGTATCGGCTATACCCACAAGGGTATTTAATGCCATTTCGATTATTGCGGGAAGGGATATTGTAATTATCGATATAATTAAAGCTTTATTGTTTTTTAGTACATTCATATTATGTAAATCTCCAATCATTATACTTTCCAAAGTAAATAACCAACTATATAAAAACTATAAGTTGGTTACCTTTATTAAATACGTTATTAAAGACATTTTTAAAATACATTTTATGTATTTTGGTTAAAGCATTAGTCCAATATAATCTCATTGCTCCAAAAAACCGGACCGTCTTTGCAAACATGACTGTACTCCCAACCGTCATCGTTCTCAGCCTTTGTTTTGCAAGCACACACAAGACAAGCACCTATTCCGCATCCCATTCTCTGCTCCATAGAAACCTGGCACTTTGTTCCATATTTATTTGTCAACTCTATTACCCTTCTTAACATAGGGGTAGGACCACATGCATAAACTATATCAATGCCTTTTTCACGGAGCTCTTTTTCCAAAAGATCGGTTACAAGTCCCTTATAACCTGCACTGCCGTCATCAGTTGAAATAAAATACTTATCGGATACATTTTTAAACTCATCTTCCAAAACAACATAGTCCTTATTTCTATATCCTAAAAATGTATACCTATTGGCATGGGAACTCTCTTTTAACAAATATAATAGAGGAAATACACCTATGCCACCACCGACTACGGCTATATTCTTATAGTCATTAGATAAATGAAATGGATTTCCTATAGGTGCAATTATATCCAACAACTCACCAGCTGTCTTTCTTGCTAGATATTCCGTTCCTATGCCCTTTATCTGAAAGCACACATCAAATGTACCGCCAGCCCTGTCCACATCGCAGATACTGATGGGACGCCTTAAAAGTGCTGTTAATCCTTCGCTGCATTTTATATTGATAAACTGTCCCGGTAGTGCATTCTTTGATACATACTCAGATTTTATTGTAAGTTTATAGATTTCCTGGGCAATTTTCTCTATACCCACTATCTCTTCTTTAAGTAGCTTTGACATTTGTTCCTCCTTCTTTAACACAGAACAATTATATATCAAAAACGCTCAAATTTACAACATCCATATCGCCTATATCTTTGCCAAGCTTTAAGCATTTTATTATTGCCTTTGCAGTGTCTAAGGAGGTAATACACGGTATGGAGGACTCAACCGACTTTCTTCTGATCTTAAATCCGTCTCTTTCAGGCTTTCTTCCCTTAGTAGCAGTATTTATAACCATACTGATTTTGCCCGATTGTATAAGGTCGAGAATATTAGGCGATCCGTCATCAATCTTTTTAACGGCATTTGTTGCTATTCCGTGCTTATTGAGCATGTTTGCAGTCTTACCTGTACCGTAAAGCTCAAATCCAAGCTTTTCAAACTCTGCAGCCAAATTGACAAGCTCAAGCTTATCTGTATCACGAACCGTCATAAGTATACCGCCGCTTTTCTTTGGAAGCTTGATACCCGCAGCTGTAATACCTTTATAAAGTGCCTCAGGAAAAGTTTTAGCTATACCTAAAACCTCGCCGGTAGATTTCATTTCAGGTCCCAAACTTATATCAACATCATGGAGCTTTTCAAATGAGAATACGGGAACCTTGACCGAAACATAATCAGCTTCTCTGTAAAGACCTGTTCCATACTTAAAATCTTTAAGTTTTTTACCCATCATTATCTTCGTTGCCAAATTAACCATGGGGATACCGGTCACCTTGCTTATATAAGGCACTGTACGGCTTGAACGCGGATTAACCTCAATTACATAGACGGTATTGTTGTAAAGCACATATTGTATATTTATAAGCCCTACTACATGAAGAGCTTTAGCAAGTCTCTTAGTATAATCTATTATAACTTCCTTTATTTTACTGTCTATTGTCTGGGTAGGATAAACAGATATACTGTCACCGGAATGTACACCGGCTCTTTCAAGGTGCTCCATGATTCCGGGGATTAATATGTCTTCGCCGTCACATATGGCATCAACTTCAATCTCCTTACCCATCATATACTTGTCTATAAGTATCGGATGCTCCTGTTTAACCCTGTTTATGATTTCCATAAACTCTTCAACATCCTTATCGTTGTATGCAATTTCCATACCTTGTCCGCCAAGAACATATGACGGTCTTACAAGAACAGGATACTGAAGCTCATTTGCAGCTTCCAATGCCTCTTTCAAAGTAAATACCGTTTTACCCTGTGGTCTCGGTATTCCTACTTCCTCCAAAATGGCATCGAATTTTTCTCTGTCCTCGGCAGCATCAACATATTTAGGCTCTGTCCCGAAGATCTTAACACCCATTTCATTTAATGCTTTTGTAAGCTTTATAGCAGTCTGTCCGCCAAACTGAACTATAGCCCCTTTCGGCTTTTCTGTCTCTACGATATTCTCTACGTCCTCATAGGTAAGGGGTTCAAAGTAAAGCCTGTCGGCTGTATCAAAGTCGGTACTTACCGTTTCGGGATTGTTGTTTGCAATAATGGTTTCATATCCCAATTCTTCAAGAGCCCATACCGAGTGTACCGAACAGTAGTCAAACTCTATACCCTGACCTATTCTTATGGGGCCCGAACCTATAACCAGTATCTTTTCCTTATCCGATTCCCTAACTTCACATCTTTCATCATAAGTCGAATAGTAGTATGGCGTTACAGCGTCGAACTCTGCCGCACATGTATCAACCATCTTATATGTTGCACATATACCGATCTCTTTTCTTCTTCTATAAATATCCTTCCTGTCGCATCCCGCAAACTTTGCAATTGCAGCATCAGTAAATCCCATTTTCTTTGCTCTTCTGATCATATCAACTGTAAGGGATGTTAATGTGCATTCCTTGAGCTTTTCTTCCATTTCTACTATTTTCTTGAATTTACTCACAAAGAACTCATCTATCTTAGTTATTCTGCATATCTCTTCAACAGAAACATTTCTTCTTAAAGCCTCAGCAATTACAAAAAGCCTTTCATCATTAATGTCTTTTAGCTTTTCCATAATCACGTCAGTTTCCATCTTTGTGTACATATCCTGCTCAAGTGTAAAAATTCCAAGCTCCAATGACCTTATAGCTTTCATTAAGGCTGCCTCAAAGGAACTGCTTATTGACATAACTTCACCGGTAGCCTTCATCTGAGTTCCAAGAGTTCTCTTAGCTTTAACAAATTTATCAAAAGGCCATTTGGGTATCTTAACTACAACATAGTCCAAAGTTGGCTCAAAACAAGCATATGTCTTTCCTGTAACCGCATTCTGTATTTCATCAAGGCCATAACCTATGGCAATTTTGGTAGCAACCTTTGCAATGGGATAACCTGTGGCCTTTGACGCAAGAGCAGATGAGCGGCTCACCCTTGGGTTAACCTCAATAACACCATACTCAAAGCTTGTGGGATGCAGTGCAAACTGTACGTTACAGCCTCCTTCTATTCCCAACTCGGATATTATCTTCAATGCTGCAGTTCTAAGCATCTGGTATTCTTTATCTGCAAGTGTCTGGGAAGGAGCTACGACTATACTGTCACCTGTATGCACGCCTACCGGGTCTATATTTTCCATGTTACATACAGTAATAACATTACCTTTGCCATCCCTCATTACCTCATATTCAATTTCTTTCCAACCGGCTATACACTTTTCAATCAATACTTGTGTAACCCTTGATAATCTTAATCCGTTTGTAGCAATCTCCTTGAGCTCCTCAACATTCTCGGCAATACCTCCACCTGTTCCCCCAAGAGTATATGCCGGACGGACTATTACAGGATATCCTATTTTCTTGGCAAAGGCTAAGGCATCCTCCACTGTAGTAACAACCTCACTTGCAATACAGGGCTCTCCTATCCTTTCCATGGTATCTTTAAATGATTGCCTGTCCTCTGCCATTTTAATAGCTTCTGTAGCCGTACCTAAAAGCTTGACACCATGTTCTTCCAGAAAACCTGTTTCTGCAATTTCCATTGCCAGATTAAGGCCTGTCTGTCCCCCTAGTGTAGGAAGTACGCTGTCGGGCTTTTCCTCAATGATAATCTTTTTTAAAACATCCAAGCAAAGTGGCTCTATATAAACCTTGTCGGCAATATTAGTGTCAGTCATTATTGTGGCGGGATTACTATTTACCAGTACAACCTCTATTCCTTCTTCCTTAAGTGCTCTGCAGGCCTGAGTCCCTGCATAATCAAACTCCGCTGCCTGGCCTATTATGATTGGTCCCGAACCAATAACCAGTACTTTCTTTACATCTTGTCTCTTTGGCATTATCTATCCTCCTTAAACATTCCTGTGGAATGAAATAATCTATTCATTGAACTTTTTCATCATGTCAATAAACTCATCAAAAAGATATGCTGTATCTTCAGGTCCCGGTGAAGCCTCAGGATGGAATTGAACCGTAAACATAGGCACCCCTTTGTACCTTACACCTTCAACAGTATTATCATTCATGTTCCTGTGGCTTATCTCTACCTTTTCGTGATCCAAACTTTCTTCCAATATTGTGTAGCCATGATTTTGTGATGTTATATAAGTAAGATCCTTTTTAAGATCCTTAACAGGATGATTGCATCCTCTGTGCCCGTATTTAAGCTTACCGGTATTGGCATTGTTAGCCAGTGCCGTAAGCTGATGTCCCAAGCATATTCCAAATATAGGCTTTTTACCTATCAAATTCTTTATTGTTTCTATTACTTCTTTGCAGTCCTTAGGATCCCCAGGGCCATTTGAAAGCATTATTCCATGGGGATTCACGGCCAGTATTTCTTCCGGCTTCGACCATGCGGGGAACACATACACTTCACATCCTCTTTTTAACAATGAGCGTACAATATTTTGCTTTATTCCCAAATCTAAGAGTGCTACCCTAAAGCCATTGCCTTCGTAGTGAATTACTTCTTTTGTAGTAACCTCATATACCGGGTTTATTATTCTATAGGATTTTATTCTCTCGAGACTGCTTTCAAAATCAAAGTTCTCATCAGTTGTCACAATCCCGTTCATAGTTCCCTTACTTCTTAATATCTTTGTAAGTGCTCTTGTATCTATACCCTCTATACCTATTATGTTATGCCTTTTTAAATAATCATTTAAAGTTTCAATTGATCTCCAGTTGCTTGGAGTTTCACAAAGCTCCCTGACTATGAAGCCCTTTACCTGGGGCCTGTTAGACTCAATATCTTCAAGGTTTACACCATAGTTGCCTATTAATGGGTATGTCATGGTTACTATCTGCCCACAATATGATGGGTCTGTCAATACCTCCTGATATCCTGTCATTCCTGTATTGAAAACTATCTCACCGATAACTTCCCCTTCTACACCAAAACTCTTACCTGTGAAAATTGTGCCGTCCTCCAAAGCAAGTATTGCCTTCATTCTACCACCTCATATTTAATTTAATTTTAAGCTTTTATTGCACTGTTAATGTCATCTCTCATACGAATAGCTTCAGCTCTTGATGCATCCGCATATTTCTCTGCACTATACTGGTTTTTCCAGTTGTCGGACATATAGGCACACATAATGCTTCTTGAAGCATTGACAATAGCACCAAGGCCTTCCCCGTCAAAGGAATGTGCTACATCCCTTGCCGTACCACCCTGTGCACCATATCCCGGCACTAATATATATGCATGCTTCATCTCTCTTCTTAATATTTTGGCCTGGTTTGGATAAGTAGCACCGACAACTGCACCTACGCTGCTGTATCCATATTTCCCTCTAAGGCTCTTTCCCCATTCCTCAACTAACTCAGCAACAACCTCATAAATACTTTTTCCTTTATCTGTTAATATGTCTTGAAGCTGCCCGGAAGACTTGTTTGATGTTTTTACAAGAACAAATATACCTTTTTGATATTTTTTACAATCATCTATAAAAGGCTTAATACCGTCAATACCAAGGTATGGATTTACCGTTAATGCATCCACATCAAATATAGGCTGCAAAACATCTTCATCAATACGGGTTCTTCCCAAAAATCCGGCTGAGTAGCTTTCAGCAGTAGTTCCGATATCGTTACGCTTTCCGTCGGCTATTACTATCATTCCTTTTTGTTTTGCATATTTCACTGTCTCTTCAAAGGCCATAAGCCCTTCAATTCCGTACATTTCATAATATGCCAGCTGAGGCTTTACAGCCGGTACAATATCATGCAAAGCATCTATCAATCCTTTATTGAATTCAATTATAGCCTGTGCAGCACCCTTCAAATTTACACCATGTTCCTTGAAGGCTTTTTCTTTTATAAACTGAGGAATAAAATCAAGCTTAGGATCTAAGCCCACAACCGTCGGATTATCTTTTTCCTTTATAGCATCAATCAATAAATCAATAAACATGAAAATCACTCCCTATATATACTATATATAATATTAACTACTGCTTTATAAAAGCACCTTTTCTCTTACAATAAATTTACCGTTCACAATTGTATAATAAATAGCACCTTTAAGCTTGTAGCCGTTAAACGGCGAGTTCTTGCTTTTTGATTTGAATTTTGCCGTATCAACAATTATATCCTCATCAACGTCAATTATTGTAATATCTGCCGCTTTTCCCACTTCAAGAGAGCCTTTATTAAGCCCTAATATCTTTGACGGATTTACACACATCTTTTCGACTATCTGCTCCAATGTCAGCACACCGGTTTTATAAAGGTATGTAATAACCAGTGGCAACGCTGTTTCAAATCCAACCATACCGTTTGCTGCAGAAGCAAACTCCACATTCTTTTCATCTATGTGGTGAGGTGCATGGTCAGTTGCTATTATATCGATGGTACCGTCTTTCAGGCCTTCTATAATGGCATCTACATCCTTTTGGGTCCTTAAAGGCGGATTAACCTTTGCCAATGTGTTGAATCCCTCACATGCATCCTCCGTTAAAACAAAGTAATGGGGACATGTTTCACAGGTCACCTTTACTCCGCGTTTTTTGGCATTTCTAATGAGATCTACCGAAAGCTCGGTACTTACATGAGCTATATGGATTGGTGCATTTGTGTATTCAGCCAGTATCAAGTCTCTTGCAACCATAACCTCTTCCGCTGCTGACGGAATACCTTTAAGTCCCATGACGGTAGATTGATATCCCTCATTCATATAACCATCCTCAGCAATATCAAGGTCCTCACAATGTGAAATTACTGTGATATCAAACATGGATGCATATTGAAGAGCTTTTTTCATTATTGAAGCCTTCATGACAGGCTTTCCGTCATCAGATACGGCAACAGCACCTGCGAATTTCAGTTCTCCGATTTCAGAAAGCTCTTCCCCTGCTTGTCCCTTTGTAATTGAACCGATGGGATATACATTTACAAAGCCGTCCTGTTTTGCCCTGTTTATAATGTATTTAACTACAGATTCATTATCAATTACAGGATTTGTATTAGGCATGCAAGCTATGGAGGTAAACCCTCCAACTGCAGCACTTTGCGTTCCTGTTTCAATATCTTCCTTGTACTCAAACCCCGGCTCCCTCAAGTGGCAGTGTGCATCAACGAGTCCCGGGATAACATACTTTCCTGTAACATCCACTATATCGCCTGTAGTAAACTCCAAGTCATTACCAATTTCAACAATTTTACCCTTATCTATAATAATATCAAACAAACCGTTTTTCCCTGATTTGGGATCGATTACAAATCCACCCTTAATTAATGTTTTCACCGCTATTCCTCCTAGTCAAAAGATATAAAACAGCCATCCTTACGGCAACGCCATTTGTCACCTGTTCATTTATGCATGACTGGTCTCCGTCAACAACATGAGTCGAAAGCTCCAATCCTCTGTTTACAGGTCCCGGATGCAGCACTAAAGCATCTTTCTTTGCAAACTTGAGCCTCTTGTTATCCAGCCCGAAAAACTTCGAATACTCTCTAGCTGTAGGGAACAACCCTTTCTTTTGCCTTTCCAACTGAATCCTCAATCCCATTACTACGTCAGCATCGATAAGTGCCTCCTGTATTGTACTGAACACCTTAACACCTGTTTTTTCTATTCCAACAGGCATCAAAGTAGACGGCCCGGCCACACTTACCTCTGCACCAAGCTTTGTCATTCCCCATATATTGCTTCTTGCGACCCTGCTGTGCATTATATCTCCAATTATGGCAACCTTGAGTCCTTTTAAGCTTCCTTTCTTTTCATATATTGTAAACATATCAAGCAGTGCTTGAGTTGGATGCTCGTTCATACCGTCACCTGCATTTATAACCGATGCATTAACATTTTTAGCTATCAGGTGAGGAGCTCCCGACATGGGATGTCTTAAAATTATAACATCAGTTCCCATCATATCAATTGTTTTGGCAGTATCTATCAATGTTTCACCCTTTGAAACACTGCTGCTTGATGCAGAAACATTTGCCGAACTTGAACTCATATATTTTGAAGCAAGCTCAAAAGACAATCGAGTTCTTGTACTGTTCTCATAAAAAAGAGTTACAACTGACTTGCCCTGAAGATGTGGAGTCTTTTTATTGTTAGTTGTGAGAATATACTTCATTGTCTTTGCTGTCTCAAGTATGTGTTCTATTTCCTCCGCCGATATGTCCTTTAACCCAAGAAGATCTTTGGATTTTAACATCATGTAGTCTCCCCTCCGCTTTCATAAACATAATACTTATATTTTAAATAATCTTGTCATCCGTTAATCACATTTGTGTATATATTAAAAATCATTTTTATACATAATAAAAATAGTAAGGACTATATACCCTTACTATCGGAAACACTTGTATTATAAATGTTTGAATTATTAATTGTTGAATTACAAATTGTTGAACAACAATAAAAATTGACAAATAAGGAAAGCAGTTTGAAAACTTCCCAATCCATATGATTTTTTATATAACCTGCTAATCTCATTTGCATTTTTAAATGTTCCTCTCCCAACTTAAATTTCTACATTAAATACTTTATTAACCTAGTGAGCTATGCTTTTCTCCATCTCACTTATTATTACTACATTCTCATTGTCAATTTCTTGTAATTTGACATGAATGATCTCATTTTTAGAGGTCGGTACATTTTTACCGATATAATCTGCTCTTATTGGAAGCTCCCTATGTCCTCTGTCTATAAGTATGGCCAGTTGAATCCCTTTAGGTCTTCCAATGTCCATTATTGCATCGATAGCAGCCCGAACGGTCCTGCCGGTAAATAAAACATCATCTACCAGAATAATCTTTTTATCATTTACCGAAAAATCAATTTGGGTTCCGTTTATAACAGGATGCTCGGCCAGCATACTAAGGTCGTCTCTATAAAATGTTATGTCCAATATCCCTACAGGTACATATACTCCTTCTATTTCATGTACCTTCTTTGCAATCCTTCGAGCTAGCGGTACCCCTCTTCTTTGTATGCCGATGATGGCAATTTCACTGACCCCTTTATTTTTTTCAATTATCTCATGGGATATCCTTACAATAGCTCTATCAATACTGCTTTGATCCATAATTTCTGCTTTACTGACCATATTTATGCCTCCAGGCTCAGATTATTAACAGTTTCACAATAATATAAATTGTACTCAAAATATATGACAAACTAAAAAGCTTCCTGCCAAAAGGCAAGAAGCTACATATGCTATATAACAACACTAGTTTATTACCTTTCAGCCTCACTGGACTAATTTAAAGGTTCCATATTTAAGTTCAATTAATAATATCACAACATGAGTTTATTGTCTATAGTTAAAAAAATTTATTCACGACATATCTTCAATACTTCTTTGAAATAATCGGGCAAATCCACCTCAAACCTCATATTTTCGCCACTTACGGGATGTACAAATTCCAGTATTTTTGCGTGCAAAACCTGCCCTTTGGTATCTATTTTCCTGCTTCTTCTTCCGTACACTTCATCACCCATTACGGGATAACCTATATAAGACATATGTACCCTAATTTGATGAGTTCTTCCGGTTTCAAGTCTAACCTCAACTAAAGTTGCATCCTTGAATCGTTCCATCACCTTGAAATAAGTAACTGCACGCCTTCCATTCCTCGTGTTGACAGCCATTTTCTTCCTATCAACAGGATGCCTTCCAATGGGTGCATCAATTTTACCCGATTCCTCCCTTATAACTCCATCTACAACCGCATAATACACTCTTTTAATTTCATGGGCCTTGAGCATGTCCGTAAATTTCTCATGTGCCATGTTATTCTTTGCAACAACAAGGAGCCCTGAGGTGTCCTTATCTATCCTGTGAACAATTCCCGGCCTTATAACTCCATTTATATCCGAAAGCTCATCCCCGCAGTAGTCCATAAGCCCATTCACCAGTGTACCCGAATAATTTCCAGCTGCCGGATGAACAACCATTCCCTTCGGTTTGTTAATAACCAAAATATCCTTGTCCTCATAAACTATATCCATATCTATCTTCTCGGCTTCTACATCAAGCTTTACCGGGTCGGGTACATGAATTAAAACCTCATCGTTTAGCTTCAATTTGTAGTTTGACTTAACCTTTTTACCGTTTACAAGAACCGCTTCATTATCGATAAGTTTTTTTATGTAAGTTCTGGAATGCTCAGGCAATTTTTCACTAATCCACGAGTCAATTCTTAAGTCCTTGGTATCTGCAATAAGCTTTATCTCTTCCATCAGGATTCTCCAACCTCTTTTTTCTCAATTTCTTTTTTCTCAATTTCATTTTCAGAATTGTCCTTCTGCATAAAAAGTATGTACCAAACCATTAGACTCGTACCAATAACAACAAATGAATCTGCGATATTAAATATGGGGAACTGGTAAGATCCGAAGAAAAACTGAAGGAAATCCACCACACTGCCCTGATAAACCCTGTCTATGAAATTACCCATTGCACCACCTAATATTATTGAAAGTGCAAGCTTTAAAAACCTGTTGTCCGATTTAATGTGAATGCGTATAAGCACTATGGAAAGTATAATTGTAAAAGGTATAAAGAAATACCTTCCATTTTCAAGTATACCCCAAGCTGCTCCTGTATTTTTCCAATGGGTTATATAAAAAAAATCATTAATAACCGGTATCTGTTGACCGAAATCCACATTGCTCACTATCAGAAACTTGCTTATCTGATCTAATGCAACTATTGCAACAGCAATTGCTATCCATAACATATAAAATAACCTCCACGTATCGTAAAATCATCTCACTGGTGCTGTAATGTACCACTTTGTAATATCATTATACTTGCTCCACTGGTAAGAACTTAAATCTCCCCTTACCCTTTTATTGAAAAGAACGGCATGATTATAGAAGTACAAGCCTATATATGGCATTTCATCGCTTATTATACTTCTCATATTAAAAAACATCGTCTTTTTCTTGGCATCGTCATTTTCACTTTTAATTTGCTTTAAATAAGCATCGACCTCAGGATTTTTATAACCTGCGGTATTAAAAACATAACTGTCTGAAGAAAAAGCATATGATATATCGGAATAATCCGGTATGCTTACTCCCAATAATGCCATTTCATATGTTTTGTTATTTATTCTCTTTAATTCATCCTCCCATTTCATCTTCTTAACCTTTACGTTAATTCCACATGCCTGCAGCTGGCTTGCAATGTTTTCTGCAACTCTAAATCTTATATCATTATCCTCATTCACAAGCATTTCCAATTCCAATTTTCTATATACCCCGCCTATTGTCTTATACATAGTTCCTGATTTGAGATCCTCCTTCCATCCGTTTTGAAGGAGAATATCCCTTGCATTCTTAGTACTGGCAGTATATGAAAGAGCATTGGACTCATAAAGCCATGTGTCGGGAATAACAGGCAAATCTGCCGCTATGGCTTCGCCCGGTATAATTTTATCAATTAACTTAACTTTGTCAATAGCATATGCCATGGCTTGTCTTACGGCTTTGTCGCTCAATATGGGATTCTTAAGGTTTAATGATATATACTCATAATTGTTGCTGGGAAATTTCTTTAAATAAATATCGTTTCTTCCGCTGAACTTGCTGAAATCACTATTTTTTAAATAAGTTAAATCAATTTTTTCGTCCTGAAAATCATTGATAGCATCCTTGCTGTTTCTGTTGAGCAGTATATCTATATCTTCAATATACGGTAATAATTCTTCCTTATTTGGGGCAGCTTTCCACCAGTTTTCATTGAGCTTCAACTTTATAAGAGTTTTTCCATCGGATGATACAAACTTGTATGGACCTGTTCCCATAGGACTTTCATTTTTCTTTGAAACAGAAATACTCTCACCATTAAAATATCTTTTAGATAAAATTGGAAACGTCATTAATTCCGCCAAAAAGGAATTTGGATTTTTTAAAATAATCTTTATTGTGCTTTTGTTAACTGCTGAAAAAGTAGATATATCTTCAACATTTTTCTTGTATATCGTGTCTACCTTTGGGTCTAATATGTTTTTCAATGTAAATTCAACATCTTCTGCTGTAAATGGAGTACCATCCTGCCAAACCACATCATTACGCAAATAAAATACCCATGTTAACCCGTCCTGTGATACCTCCCATTTATCCGCTAGAACAGGAATGGGTTTCTGTGATTTGTCAAGCTTGGTCATGCTCTCAAATATCAGTTCGGAAAAATCCTTAACATAGAGGTTTTTGGTTAAAATTGGGTTAAGGGTATCGGGAACAGTGCTGAATAATCTTAAGTTTCCTCCCCTTACAGGTCCCTTGTCCATTATATCACCGCTATACTCTGTCTCTTTGTTATTCTCTTTTTCCTCAATATTTACACTATCTCTAAGGCTGCATGATGTAAACAATATATTTAAGCCTAATAGCACCGCAACTATTCTAACAAGCCTGCTTCTCATTCGTATTCTCCTCACACACTTATTTTACAAAAGCTGCATTATGGAAGTCATACTCCCTGTCCTTCCATTATCCCCTCTATGGGAAAAGAATATATCATTGTTGCATTTCGTACAAATTTCGCTCATACAAATATTCTCTTCCCTAATGCCCTGGTTTATCATTGTTCTTTTAATAAACCTTTGCAAATCTATTTTTAATTTATCATCGTTTAACCATTTGCAATACTCATCTATGTCTTGATGCCTTGCTTTAAACTCGTCATAGACCTCCTTGCCCACTTCAAAACAGCATTCTCCTATAGAAGGCCCAATTGCTGCTATTATATTTTCTGCATTGCATCCATACTCCCTATTCATCGCAATTATGGTTTCCTTTGCAATCTCTTTTAATGTACCCCGCCATCCGGAATGAGATTCTGCAATAACTTTCTTTTCAGGGTCAAAAAATAAAAGAGGCACACAGTCAGCATAAAAAGTAACCAATGCAACATTTCTTTTATCGGTCATTAATCCGTCATAGCCGTGAAGATCGTTTTCCTTAAATATTCCCTTTCCCCTGTCTTCCTCGTCCACAGACTTTATTTTGCTGTCGTGGACCTGTTTAGACAATACCATATTGTTACAGTCTATATTTAAAGCAGAAGCTACTCTCCTGTAATTCTCCAAAACATTTTCCCTGGTATCATTACGGTTAAAACCCATATTAAGAGATGAACACTCCCCTGTACTTACTCCGCCTATTCTTGTAGTAAATCCATGGCTAATGATGCTTTCATATTTCTTTAAGTTGTTAAATTGGATAATTTCAACACCATTTATTGAATTATAAGTAATATTTTTATTGTATTGAAAGTTTTTTCTCAAAATGTGCACCCCTTCATTTGGATTTACTTTTTAATATTTTTTTACTTTTTAATATCTTTTTACATTGTCTTATTACATTATCCTATATTATAGCTTATTATATTATGATTCTCAATATAACTTAATTCCATACCGATGCCATAGCTTCCTACATACAAGTTGACAACCGCACATTAATATTTTACATTTACATATCTCTAAATGTAAGATTAATAACGTGTTTAATGTAGAAGGATATTAATAATATATTGTCGAATAAATCTATAAGATTTTGCTTAAGATTTTTGCGGCAAGCATTATTACATACATTTCAGTGTTTATATTAGGGAATACAATAAGATTTGAAAGGAAATTGTCGTGAGTTTTAAAGGATTTAAAAAGATAAAAAAGTTATATTACAGTATATCGATAAAAAGTAAATTAAACATGCTTATATTTGTATTGATGGCCTATTCTTTCATTTTTATGGCCTATTTCGGATATAAAAGCTATGCATCGGTATTTAAGGAAAAATCAACCGAAAACCTTGTAAAAAATGTTGAAGGTCTATCGACAATACTATCGGATAGACTCGACAATGTGATTAAAAATTCAGCCAAAATACTTATTGACGATAAGCTGTACAACGCACATGAAACATTGAAAGCAGGCTTTGATGATTCTATCCTGTCCAATTATCAAACATTCAAGTCGGACATAGAAATTTATCTCGGAAGCTATGTTGCTTCAAGCCGTGAATTTGATTTCATGGCATTCAGATTTAATATTAATAATGCTACTTACTATGCTGATGACAATTTTGAATTGGATAGTGAAAGTATAGCTTCAAATAATGAATTATTTCAACTTGCAAAAAACTCTTCGGGAAATCCCATATGGTATTTTCAGAAACAAGAGGGAAAGCCTGCAAAAATATTTCTCATTAGAGAAGTTCTTAATCGGACATCTAATGAAGTACTCGGTACATTAGTTTGTAAAGTCAATGAAGATTACCTTTTTGGAACCATACATGATTTTCTCACTTACAATATTCAAAATGTAAGTATATATAATGAAAAAGGATTAACGTTATATAGTTATAATACATTTAATGAAGACTATAAAAAGGCTTCAGAGGAACTTTTAAAAAAATCAAAACCCAACGGTTTTTATAGTGAAAGCTATAATGGAGACACCATATATCTGGCCTACAATGAGATTCCGAAATTAAACTGGAAGCTGGCAGTATTTATTTCATCCAACCAACTGTTAGCCGATATGAAGAAAGTTCTTTATACAATACTAATTCTTTGCCTGATAACGCTCCCGATCTGGCTTGTGCTAATTTATACCATTTACAGGGATATTATAAATCCTATATATCTTCTGGTAGACAGTATGGATAAAATAGAAAAGGGCAATACCGGCATAACGGTTTCTCATGACAGGCATGATGAACTCGGTTACGTTTTTAAAACATTTAACAGAATGTCTGAAGAAATAACCAGATTAATCAATAAAGTATACAAAGAGAGCCTGATGATGAAGGATGCTCAAATAAAAGCTCTACAGGCACAGATAAATCCTCACTTTTTATGCAATACATTAGAAACGATCAACTGGAAGGCCAAGCTCTATGGAGTAGACGATATAAGCGAAATGGTAACGGCCCTTTCCTCAATAATCGATGCAAACCTTGACAGGAATAATGAAAAGATGATACCGATAAGACGAGAGCTTGAATATATAGATAACTATAACCTTCTTATTCAAAAAAGGTTCGGCAAAAAAATTACATTTATCAAATCCATAGATGATGCTGCTTTAGACTACAGAATACCAATGCTGCTTATTCAGCCTCTGATTGAAAACTCAATATACCACGGTCTTGAAACAAAAAAAGGCGGTGGAACCGTAGAGCTTATAATTTCAATTGAAGAGGATATGCTTCTTATTATCGTTGCTGACGACGGAAAAGGTATTGATGACAATACTTTGAAAAAATTAAAGCAAAGTATGGAAGAAAATGTAGAAAATCAGTATGAAAGCAGGACGAAAATTGGTATAATGAATGTACATAGAAGAATTAAACTTATATACGGAAGTGAATTCGGTCTTAACATCTTTAGCGAATCCGGCAAAGGGACCACAATAATCCTTAAGCTTCCGTTCAACGAAGATCAAGGAGTAGGTATATGATAAAAGTTGTTATTATCGATGATGAAGAAATAATTCGTGAAGGGCTCAGAAAAATAATTGACTGGAACAGCATGAATTGTGAAATTATCGGTGAAGCTGAAGACGGCGAGGATGGTTTAGAGCTTATTAATTCATTGCAGCCGGATATTATTATTACCGATATAAGGATGTCTTCCAAAAGCGGTCTTGAAATGATATCCGAAATCAAAAGCATAAAGGAAGATTGTCGAATAATAATATTAACCGGTTTCAGGGATTTTGAGTATGCTCAGGAAGCCATAAGGTTAGGTGCTTTCAGGTACTTGCTAAAACCTTCTAAAGTTGATGAAATTACCCAAGCTGTCAAGGATGCAATAAAAGAGATTAAGAAGGTTAAAGAAAGGAAGGAGCATTATAAATTATTAGTCAAAAGGGCAAATGAAATCCAGGGCTCACGTAAATATTATTTGCAGGATTTATTAGTACCAAATGATAATAATGGCAATGATTCTAACGCTAACTCAGACGAAACAAGCATCACAAGAAACGAAACCGGCGAGACGTCAAAAAACTCCAAGTACCTTGTAAACAGAGCTCTTATTTATCTTCGTGAAAATTATTCCAAAAATATAAATTTAAAAACATTATCGGAAGAACTGTACATAAGCACATGGTATTTAAGCAAATTACTAAAAAAGGAAACAGGTAATAATTTCATAGACATCCTCAATACAATAAGGGTTGAAGAAGCCAAAAAGCTCCTTAGTGACCCTAAGTATAAAATTTATGAAATTGCTGAAGTAGTTGGTTTTTCTGATGTCACCTATTTCTACAGACTATTTAAAAAGCTTACTGGCATGACTCCTATGGAATATAAAAACAGTATACTTTAATATTATTTGCATATTCATAAGAAGCTTTTCATCTATACATAAAAATCAATTGATTTTATGCAGGATGAAAAGCTTCTTTAATATTTAGTAATTATACCTTCCACTTTTGGAAAAGTATATTTGTCCTATAAAGAATCTTTTTCTGGAATAATTCGGCACATCCAATGCTCTTGCTATAATAGGGTATATCCTCAAAATCCATATAAAAATTCCTGTCTTTCAATCTATATTCGTTCTCCTTTTGCAATGATTCATATCTGCTATGTAATGCTCCCTTTTCCACAAAATCTATGAAAACAGGAACTCGGTAATTCTCTTCAAGCCATTTTATCATTTCTCCAGTAATTTCATCGTCATCCTCATTCTTTTCTATAAGGAATTTTATACCATTATTATAAGGTACCGAAAGCCACATGCCATTAACCGGCAGATAAGAGATCATTTCTTCCAGAATCCATATATCGAATTCCCTGTCTTTAATTACAACACTATCCCGCTTTCTTCCCTCTATCTCCATTGATACCTTTCGTCCGCAGCTGCATTCCTTATATATCATTTTTGCTCTATCACCGGTCAAATATCTTATTAGAGGTGTAGCTTTTTTGTTTAAAGTCGTGATAGCAAGAAAACCTGTTTTTCCAAACTCAACTTCTCTATTAAGATTCTCATCCAATACCTCAAAAATGAAATTATCGTCTAACGGGTGGGTATTTCTGTGCTCGCACTCGATCATAACAGGGCCGACCTCTTTCGTGCTGAAATAGTCATATACGGGTACACCCCACATTCCCTCTATGAGCTTCCTCTTTGATGGAGTCAGTGCTTCCCCTGCTGTATAAATAGCCCTTAATGCTTTAAAGTCGGATTTTAAATTATAACCCATCATTTGTGCAGTCTCGGCAATCAGCAAAGCCTGAATAGGCATAGTCGCCAATACTGTAACATCCAGCTTTTTCATCATGTACACTATTCTTGTAAATGGAGTTATATTGTTTCGAGAACTGGTAGGTATTACACATGCATTCTTCATCTGTGCAGCTATATGTGTAAAATGTGCTGTAGTTGAAAGTGTATAAGGAAATCTTATAAGGACCCTGTCATCTTCGTTAAATCCTATTCCGCCGGAATTTATTCTTTTTGCACAATCAATCAGCTCGCTTTTGGTAAACCATGAAACCGATGAGCCACCGGAAAAACTAAAAGTATCGTGATATTGATATAATTCCTTCTTAGGTACACATATAAAACTATTTGGGGAATTGTTTATTATATCATCCTTTGTAGTAAACGGCAAACTCCTGAACTCTTCTATTGATGCAATTTTTCTGTCGGGTATTCTGTTCTTATTAAAATGTGACTTTCTGGATTGCGTAAGTGTTTCATTCAGTTTTTTCAAAACATTTTCATTCAAAAACATCCTAAACCACCCCCATATAAAAGAAAAGTCAAAGAGCAAAAAATCAATGGAAATTCGTACTAATAAAGCAATAAAAAAACTGATACATTTATAAAATATTCAAATTTACCTTGGAAGTTAATTATATTATTTTAATTAAAAACTGTCTACATTTTTTTTACAGATTTTTATTTAACTATAATTTTTTTTACCATTGTTTACAATGGAATTTATTGTTTACGGATAGCACAATATTGGCATCTTTGATACTAACAATCAAATAAGTAGCACTATTTTGCTGTTTCGACATTTATCAAGCTAATTCGATAAATTACCCATTTCATTTGATAACACAATTCTTATTGTATAATTAAATACCATATTATTCCTCTCGAATTTTCCTGTCAAGAAGAACATAGCATATCATTTGTCAGATCGGCAAAATTCATGGAACTAAAATTATACAGATAGTAATTACTTATATAGTCAACCCATTTTGAATAAATTTCCTTCTCAGACATACCAAACACCTTATTATAGTCCTCAGTTCTGATTAACTCTAGTACTTTATCCCATCCAAAATTAACATTCAGATATTCAATATATGTGTGCGCCAAACTATAGCCACCTATATCAGAAAACTTAAGGGGACTTTTTGTTTGTATATCTGAAAAAGTGGGGATATCACGAGAATCCAGGTATGATTTATTATAGGGTTCACCATTTGATAAATATAATGCTAATCCTTCAGTAAGCCATAAGCTAATATGGGGGTTTATAACGCTAACATATGCATGAACCATTTCATGCAAGACAGCGGTCTTGTTATTGTTGTAATCATGAACCTTTCCAGGATTTGCAGGTGATGTTAGAATAACATTTGTTCCGATATTATCTCCGATATACCAATCAAGCCCCAATAATGGAGCAACAAAACCATATTTCTTAGTTTGCATAGTAATCTGGTTATCATATATGTATATATTGACGTCCTGTTTATTAGAAAAGCTTAATTTTTTTGCAATTTCTTCAGCATTAATATCGGCCAGCTCAAATACATCCTTCGCTGCTTCCTCCTCGGTTTCGTAATACACATTTACCCAATTACCTTTCAATTCATGCATTCCTTTTACTTTCAGATTCCAAGTAGGTATCATATTAATGATAACCATAATCACAGAAAAGACAACTATTCCTAATACAATCTTAAATAAACGTTTCCATATTTTCATTTCTATCGCTCCCATCAGATTTGATATAAGCAGTATCTGATATGAGCGCGTTTTTTAACAGTTACTACAGTAATAAACGATGCATGACTTCAGTCATGATCTCGATAAAAAGGGCTGTATTGAAGGATTAAAGCAGTTCTGTCTTTCATTCCAATCTTATCATATATTATTGATACATAATTTTTTACAGTTCCATTCGATAGATAAAGCTGATTTGCAATTTGTGCATTTGTATACCCCTGAACTAATAATTCAAAGACATCTTTTTCACGTTCCGTTAATCGCTCTAATATTGAATTTAAATCATTGACATTAGTTTTTGTATGATTGATATTTTGAGTTTGCTTTTCGTTCTGAATAGCGATGTAAAATCCATTAAAGAATCTCGAGAAACGCTTATAAAGCAAATATAATAGAATAGAAGAGAATACATATTGCATGATCCTTGGTAAAGCACCATACAGCATAATGAATTTCACTCCTTGAAATGGTTCTATCCAGGGCTGAAGTAAATAAAAACATGTAAACAGATGTGACAACGTGATATTAAATATACTGATGATACCCGTATAATATATCACCTTTGCGTCTAAATAAAACGTAGCAATTATTGAGGGGATAATATAGAGAATAACACTTTGAAATGTAAATACAGCATAAGAAATGCCGGTTACTATCACAACACAGGTTATGATGATATATTTTACCCAGCATTTGTTTATATGAAAGACATTAACTAATAATGTTGGTAATAGTAATGGTAAAATTGATGCCAGAATAAAACCATTAATCAAGTTGCTGGATATGTCAAAAATTCCTATCCAACAGAAAAATCCGATTAGTAATATAAATCCCAGCAAAATCAAAACAGACCTTGCAACAAGTTCATTGGTCTCGGCTTCATTTTTCTTATATATCTCAATCATAATCTGTCCTCATTTTCTATTAATATCATTATATATTGAATAATTTAATACTTGGAATAATATTACCATGTTTTTAAAAGTAGGTAAATATGGAAGAATTTGTGTTTGTGAAATAAGTAGGTAATCTTACCTAAGCCCAAGCTCATAATATCTGATGTCCAAACATTTTCCGCCATTGTGTCTCCCTCAAAACATCTCAAAAACAGAGAATCATAAAAATCCTCCGGAACGCTCACAAGCCTATTTGAGATAACTGCTCTAAGTGGTGCATTTTCTTCCACAAGCTTATCCCATAAAGATGCAACGTAACAAATTTCTTCTTTGGTTAATGTCCTTTCATTTTCAATAAGATATCCATATTCATATCCATGTGCCATTCCCCAACTAGTAATTTGCTTGGGTTTATTCCCAATTGCATACATTGCAGGTAATTCTACAGCATGAATAACCACATCGTAATCCCTTAAAACATGACACAGATAATAATAGCCGCACAATTCCATTGATGAATTACTGTACCAGATACGAATTTCCCTGCCTTGCTCTGCTAATATTCTTAAGCCTTTTAATGCTTTTATATTTTTCTCTCCATCTTTCAAAAGTTCCGGCTCATCTTCCGGATGTAACCGAACATGATGACCATAATATAATCTTGCAGGAATTTTCATTCGATACTCACTATCTTCGATGTTTCCTTCAGGATCTAGAATTGCACTCTCGAAATAGCCATCTCCTGTAGTCCTTGGCGGAGAAATTAATGTATATCCATCGGCTGTAAGCATATCGGTAAGCTCTATAACCTTTTCACTGCTTCCGACTGAAAACGCAATATGGGCCAATCCCGTCATCACCGGGTCTTTTTCAGTTATGCCAAGCAGAGGCTTTGTCATGATTTCCAACCTGGTATTATCATCAAAAGTCAAGAAATAAGACTCAAATTGCTTTTGGTGGTTTATGTATTTATTATTCCTTTTTCCACCAAAGTATTTCTCGTAAAATTCTGCAAGCCCTTCAATATCATTAGTCCATACAGCTATATGCTCAATTCGCACTATATCACCTTCAAATATGTTCTGTTAATAGAACTCAATCTTGCTTGACACCAAAACAGCATTCGATTTTGTAAATCTTACCTTACAAACTTTGGACATCTTTCAGAGGTCACTTATCCTTAATTATCTTCCTAAGCTCATCCATAAAGGTATTTATGTCCTTAAACTGCCTGTAAACCGATGCAAAACGCACATAAGCAACTTCATCCAGATCTTTTAGTTTGGAAATAACCAATTCACCCAATTCATTCGATGTTACTTCCCTCTTTAAAGAATTGCATACCTGACTTTCTATGCTGTTAACAAGCTTTTCCAGATCCTCCACTGATACAGGCCTTTTCTCACAAGCACGCATCAGACCGTTCATTAGCTTCTGCCTGTCAAATGCCTGGCGAGTTTTGTCCTTCTTGACCACCATTATAGGCAGACTCTCGACCTTCTCATAGGTGGTAAATCGCCTTGCGCAGTTGGTACATTCCCTCCTCCTTCTGATGGCAGTATTTTCATCAGTTGGCCTTGAGTCAATTACCTTGTCGTCAATAAAGCCGCAAAACGGACACCTCACAAAATCCCCTCCTTGCATATAGATGTACTGAATTAAATTAATTGGGTTAATCGGTATAATTTATACTAAGATTTCGTTCATACTTTCCTTAATTCTATCATATTGAAGGATAATAAAGCAAATTAAATATATTTTTTCATATGCATTAATGCAGTCTTTTCAAGTCTTGATACCTGCGCCTGGGAAATTCCGATTTCTTCTGCCACCTCCATCTGTGTCTTGCCTTCAAAAAATCTCAAATTCAATATATGTTTCTCTCTTTCTCCAAGCCTCCTCATTGCTTCCTTAAGTGCTATTTCCTCAAGCCAGTTTTCGTCTTGATTTTTTTCATCCTTAACCTGATCCATAACATAAATGGCATCGCCTCCGTCATGGTAGACCGATTCAAATAATGAGATGGGATCCTGTATTGCATCCAATGCAAAAACCACATCTTCTTTAGGAATCTGAAGCTCCAATGCAATTTGATCTACTGTAGGCTCTTTTGAATTGCTGTTTGTCATTCTTTCCTTAACCTGCAACGCTCTATATGCAATATCTCTTAATGATCTGCTAACACGTATGGAATTATTATCCCTCAAGTATCTTCTGATTTCACCTATTATCATAGGCACAGCATAAGTGGAAAACTTTACATTCTGTGAAACATCAAAATTATCTATTGCCTTTATAAGGCCTATGCAGCCAACCTGGAACAAATCGTCCACGTATTCGCCTCTATTGTTAAACCTTTGTATAACACTTAAAACCAACCTAAGATTACCCTTTATAAATTCCTCTCTTGCCGTGGTGTCCCCTTTGTGCATTCTTTCAAATAAAACTTTTTTTTGTTCGTTGGATAGTACTGGTAATTTAGACGTATTTACTCCACAAATCTCTACTTTATTTATAAGCATAGAATAACCTCCCGGCAGCTAATATTTTGTCAATATCATTATTGCCTGAGAGGTTTTTTTTATACTGTAAAAAAACATAATTTACACTAAAGTTTTTTATAACCATAAAATATAGGAGTTTTACACACATTAACTACATCATTCTGCTTATTTCCTTTTTGAGCCTGCTTATGATTCTCTTCTCCAGCCTTGAAATATATGACTGGGAAATACCAAGCATATCGGCAACTTCCTTCTGTGTTTTCTCTATACCGCTTTCCAAGCCGAACCTCAGCTCCATAATCTTCTTTTCCCGGTTTGTCAGTTTTTTAATAGCCATGTTTAAAAGCTCTTTGTCCACTTCGTCTTCGATGCTTCTGTGGATCAGGTCATTTTCTGTACCTAAAATATCAGACAAGAGAAGTTCATTGCCATCCCAGTCGATATTTAAAGGCTCATCAATTGATATCTCTGTTTTTATCCTATTATTTCTTCTTAAATACATCAAAATTTCATTTTCAATACACCTTGATGCATAAGTAGCAAGTTTTATATTTTTTGAAGGATTAAAGGTATTTATGGCTTTTATAAGACCTATTGTTCCTATGGAGATAAGGTCTTCCACCCCAATACCTGTATTTTCAAACTTTCTGGCTATGTAAACCACAAGCCTTAGATTTCTCTCTATAAGTATTGTTTTAACTCCAAAATCACTGTTTTCAAGCTTATTTAACAAAAAGCTTTCTTCATCAGTGCTTAAAGGTGGCGGCAATGCATCGCTCCCTCCTATATAATGTATGGGCGCCCCATTATACTTTCCAAATTTCTTTAGAATATTAATATACTTTATTAACAGTATTAGCTTAAGCTTTTTGCCTACAAACATTCCTTCATCCCCTTTTTTTATTTTAATAATTTTTATGCGGACATAATTAAACCAGTTCAGGATTTAAAAGTGCCCTATACCTCTCATTTCTTGACAGCGTTTTATTGCATATGCCAACAACAACATCCTTTACCCCCTTCTTTTCATCGTCTTTCCCTATTTCAATATAATCAGGCTTAAAACCGATCAATATTCCATTATCCTTTCCTATTGACATAAACGGTATAAGTCTGAACCGAGAAAACCATTTTGAGTTGGATATTACTTTAGATATATTGTCCAAATCATTTTCTTTGGATTCTTTAAATATATCTTGGATGTCAGCCGGTAACACATCCTTGATAGCCAAATACTCTACAATAATGACAGGCATATTGGTCAAAGGGTCATGAAGTGAGTTTCCCGTGTCAACTAAAGCTGCCAGTTCTATTACATTATCTTCGAAAGATATTTTTATTGGCATGAGATATTTTTCCTTTGCTCTGCTTTGAATAATCTCTATCAGTACCTTTATAATTATTCCAACCGTCATTATGGAAAGAGCCAGTAAAGTGAGCTTATACCTCCAAAAAACATATACAATCCCATTTCTAACAAATCCACCTGATTGGTTGAAATAAATAAATGCAAAAGCAGCTCCTGCAAAAATAAATGTTGAACCATAAAACATGACAAGAATTTTCAAAAAGCTTTTTAGCTTTTCAGGTGTAAATGTAACAGCAATAATTCCTGCAGACAGCAAAAGCTTTGCAACAATTGTGCCGTAAACCTTCATACCTGGCAGCAGAATCAGAACCGCCACGTATAAAGCTCCGATTGCAGCTCCTCCCGCAATTCTCAAGCTAGATACCCTTACTTTTGAAAATATAGAAGTTACATACAGTATAATATAGTTGATTACAAAATTTTCTAAAAACAATACATCCAAATAAATTTCCACGCTTTTTTACCCCGTACATCTTGTTTATTTTCTATTACATGCCCAAGTATTAATAAAACAGATTTAATAATATACTTATATTCAGCAGGTCTTAAATTTATGTTTATTATATAATTTTTATTAAATAGTTTTTGTCAAACCAAACTGTAGAAATATAAAAATCAATTGACAAAATATACCAATTTTATTTACATATATATAAGCACAAAAGACGGACTGTACTTTTAAAAATACAACCCGTCTTTTATTTCTACTATATATTTATATACACTAACATTTACTAATATGCACTAATATTTACTAATACATACTAATTATTGCTTTTGATACACACGTACATAATCAATATAGTACTTTAAAGGAAATGTTGTTTTGGAAGGGTCTCCACCGTTATTTCCTCCTATGGCAAGATTTATAAGCATATAGTGAGGCTGGCGAAAAGGATTATATGTGCCGTTTGTTGCACTGCTCACACTGAATGTATTAAGAAGCTCATTATCACAAAACAGTTTTATATTATCCGCATCCCATTCCATAACCCAGATATGAAAATTATCTGACCAATTTGAATTAAAATTTGAAATTTGTTTTGTAAAGGAATCCCAAACTATAGAGCCTTGAGGATTCTGATAAGCAACATTTGCCAGAATCATCCCTCTGTAAAATTCCATAATATCTATTTCACCACATTTAGGCCATCCATTGTTAACTCCAAGTGTCCACCATGCAGGCCAGCTGCCTGATTGTGTCGGAATTTTGGCACGCAGTTCAAAGCGGCCATATTGCCAGGTTCTTTTTCCTCTGGTATTTAAACTTGCAGAAGTATATTTATATCCGTTATAATCCTCTCTTCGAGCTTCTATTACCAGATTGCCGTCTTCCAGCCTGGCATTCTCTTTTCTGTTTGTATAGTATTGTGCTTCATTGTTTCTTATATAACCTATCTCATATCCCCAATCTGCAGTATTTATAGAGGTACCGTTAAATTCATCGCTCCAGACCAGCTTCCATCCCGGAATATCACCTACGGAAGGAGTAGAGGTAGCTTCAACAGATGTAGACACTATCGAATTAAACTTTTCTGCAACTTTAATAACGTCGGCCATATTAATTGCACCATCGGAATTTATGTCACAATCATCTCTATATCTGGCTTCTCCTCTTACGGCATTAAAAGACATTGCTATTATTATTACATCGGACATGTTAATAACACCGTCTGAATTTATATCCAATGATTTCGTTGCCGGTATTTGTGTCGGAGTCGGAGATGCTTTTGTCGGTGTTGGAGGTGCTTGAGTGACCTTTCCGTCATCAACTGGAACAAGTTTCCAGTGCTGATTCTTTCCGCCTGCATCGGACCACTGCTGCAACGTAGCACCTTCTTCAACGGACTGTTTCGTGACATCTAACAGCTTGCCGCTGTTGCGGTTTATAATTTTATAATAGCCATTGGCTATATTGGTAAGTGACCATTGTTGATTATACCCGCCTGTATTTTTCCATTGTATTACGGCCCCGCCATTATCCTTGGATTCACCGCTTACATCAAGGTTTTTGCCGCTTTTTACATTTATAATCCTTTTATATCCGCCTCCAATGTCAACAAAATACCATTTCTGGCTTTCTGATCCATTATCTCTCTTCTGTATAATTTTTGCTCCGTCTTCCATGGAGCCGTCTGTTACATCTAAAGCCATTCCGCTGTTTTCATTGATTACTTTAAAGCATTCTACATTTCCCAGTTCTTCTGTAATTGTTCCGGCAGCTGCATCTATCTTTAATGCACTGTAATACGGAAGCTCAAGTGATGTATCCGATTTGAACAACAGCGGAAGCCAAACATACTGGGAATCGTTAACCTTGCCGCCCCACGCACCTGCCCATCTGTCTCCCGTATAAAGGTATGTAGTTCCATTTGTTCCCTGAATCGGGAAAATATAAGCAGGTTGAGATCTGTAAGTAGTACTGTCACCTATATTTATCAAATCAGACCATCCGCTGCTTAAGCTTTTTGAATATGCATATTTGGTTTGATTTGGATCCCAGCCTGTACACCCTGAGGTTATGAGATAATAATAGTCATTTCTCTTTATAAGGCATGGTGCTTCTCTCTGCTTGCCTACAAAAAGCTTTGCTTTTATTGAAGCTATATTTTTATAGTCACTTGTCAGTTCATACAAGATTAAATCCATATTCTCATTAGCTGCAGATATGAAATATCCCTTACCGTCAGTATCTACAAATACGCTGCAGTCTCTCGACATATAACCCGGTCTGTCATGATCTACTACCCCGGAATTGGCTAAAGGACGGAAACTTCCCTGATATGTAAAATTACCGTCAGGTGTACTGCAGTATGCCACAGCTGCCCTTGCTTCTCCATAATGAACCCCGTTTTCCCAATGCATCCACATTACAAACTCTTTCGTAGATGCGTTGTACATGACCTTTGGCCTTTCAACATTGCACTTGTTGAGCTCTGCTGCAGAACTGGGCTTCAAAACTTCTCCCCTGTACTCCCAATTCATAAGATCAGTTGAACGATAACATCGAACGCCCAAAAAATAGTTTGAATTATCACGGTATTCACCATACCAGTAATAATAATTTCCATGCTTAAGAATGCATCCCCCATGTGCATGGATTACATTTCCCGAAGTGTCCTTGAACTGAGTACCGTTTGTTAAACTGGTTACAGCAGCATCAGCTGTCGAACTAAATGATATGCAGGTAAATAACATCATAATCAGCATAACTAATATAAGCCTGCATTTTTTAACTCTGTCAACCTTTTCTCGGGCTGAACTTAACAACATTTCCGACATTTTTATCCCCCTTTACCGGTAAAATTTTATATAATATATGATTCCACTGCAATAACTCCTGTTAAAAACAGGTAATATCGATCTTTGAAAACTTCGCAAAACTATTGAAACTACTGGACTTCAAGGCGTTTTTGCGATATACTGTATGTAGAAAAATACTACATAT
>Ga0208825_1000313_pt1 | contig 49666 bp, 45 predicted proteins | sample AD_UKC113_MetaG_FD_184450 | JGI IMG/M metagenome (GOLD analysis project Ga0208825, IMG submission 184450) | Active sludge microbial communities of municipal wastewater-treating anaerobic digesters from Hong Kong - AD_UKC113_MetaG (SPAdes)... | ecosystem: Engineered > Bioreactor > Anaerobic >... | reverse complement strand
ATATGTAGTATTTTTCTACATACAGTATATCGCAAAAACGCCTTGAAGTCCAGTAGTTTCAATAGTTTTGCGAAGTTTTCAAAGATCGATATTACCTGTTTTTAACAGGAGTTATTGCAGTGGAATCAAGTCTATATCGTAATCAAAACTTCCATCAGGATTGCCATCATAAATATATTTACCAAAAGGAATAAAACCTTTGGTAAAATCTTTATGTTTAATATATAACATTCCAATTAATTTCTCAACATCAGGGCTTGCTGCACCAAAATATAGTTCATATCTCTTTTCACTAATATCCATCATTAATAGATGATTATCAAAAATATTAATGTCATAATAATAGTTTAAATCCAACCTTTTACTGCTCTGTATGTAATCATAACATCTTATTTCCCATCTAGATTTTGACCAAGTCCATTCCATATCATCAATAATATCAAAAATAAGAAAGATATCATTTTTTTCCTCAGTTACCGATATTAGTTCAATCTTGTAAAGATCATCAACATACTCATAAACCTCTTTAATAAACACATCTAACATATTTTTTATGCACACAGATTATTATTTACAACATTAGGCATAAAATCAAATCTTCCAATATATATTTTTTATTATTTTACCATATTTGCACGCTAGATTTTATATATGTTTGAGATAAATATGGAAATTTTTGATATAATTATAAAAGGATATGAGTATTGGAACGGGATAATATAAAAAATTATATTTATATAACAACAAAAATTTAGGCATGAGCATAATTAATAGCTTTAAGGGATAAATACTTGAAATAAATGGTGTTTGATAAGACTGAACATTGAAAACTCAATCCAAAAAGAAAAAATCAGTTTATAAACAAGGCTGAAGACATAGGAATGCCCGAGCAAGCGAAGTTTTGCAATAAAGTATTAGGCAGACTTTTTGAGGTTTTTGAGTGACTTAATGCAATCTGTTTTACCAGATTTAACAGCTGCAAACGCAACTGCAAGCAAGCATATATGACCTATAGTATTAAGATTCTCAATAGCTGACATGTTGCGAACTGAAGCTTTGTCAGTGTTAAGGTTCTTCCATATAGAATTATAACGCTCAGATTCAGTTCTTAAAGAATAAATGGATTTAAAATAATCTGAGTCTCTGTTAATGGAAGCCCTTCTTAGAACCTCTTTTGTTAATAGGGATAAAACATTGACCATGAAGTTCATCACGTACAAAGTTATAGATATCTTTGATGTCATAACCTTTATCGGCGATGAAAGAGGAATAGCTACTTCACCGTCTGTAACATTGGCAGTAGTCGTAATTTCAGCAATTGGGAGACCAGAGATGGCATCCACAAGGATATGGTTTTTATAGCCCCAGTAAAACTCATATTTCTTTTCATTATAAGCATTGCTAGCGGTTCTGACTCGGAGTTTACAGTCTTTGTCGGACTTTGGAGGTATTGATTTGTTAAAGCGGGTTTTATCAAAGGATTTGAAGTTGTTCTTAGCAGTATTGGCATTGATAGAGGTAGAATCAAGTGATACAAAGCTTCCATCGATAAAGCCGAGAGAAACCAACGTTTCAACTTGAGACTAAATTACTTTAGAGAACCATTTATGAGCGGTATTCTTAATGAAACGTCTAAAAGTCCAATAAGAAGGCAGTTTTTTCATTATGTTGAAGCCACAGGTGTGAGCAATAATCTGATTGTTGAACAAGTACTCCTGGAGTTGGGTGATCTCGGAAAACTTCTCACACTTCATGACCATAAATGCTTTGAAGAGGGCATGACGTGAAAAACCTTCTAGACCTGAAGTACTGGAATTAACTGTTGATGCATAGTGTTTCCTCCTGTTTTTGTAGGTGTGGGATTGTCGCAAATACTATATTCTACATTTATGGGAGGAAATCCTATCAAATATTGAGGTGATAAACAAATTTTATGTGCATCAAAGCTAGCTATATCAATAGGCTTGATTTATGCACATGGCTACAAAAATTAAATAAAGAGGTGACTTTATGGAGATTATTAGACCGGTTAATAAACCGATTAGTAAAGAGGAATTATTATCGGCATTAAATAGACATCGAGAGCAGTTGAAAGAATGTTTAAATGACATAGAGGTTAAATGTAATAATATTGATACTAATAAAGCTTATAATGAGATTTATGAAAAAGTCTGTAAGATATATTTAAAGCTAGATACACCGCAAAATATTGAAATAAGATCACTAATACAATCATTGAAGCAAGATTTGAATAAGTACTATGAAGAAAAATCAAAAGTTGAAAATGCTCAAGCCTCAAAAAATATTTTTTCCAGAATATTAATTCCTTACAGAAAAAAAGTGCTAGAAGAAATGCGTATTGACTTAATTAAGAAAGAAGATAAAATTAAGAAACTTGAACAAGATATATTTTCTAATTTTTTCGCTAAAAGATATATTGATCATTTGTGTATACCTGTGTATAAAAGAACACCTGAGTATAAAAGTTACATGGAACTGATGAGTGAAAAGAAAATAATAGATAAAAAAATACAAATCTTAAATGAATTAGATTTAAGTATAAGCTATAGCGAACAAAATAGTTTCTTTATTAAGGGAGATATCGAAGATTTGGACAATATTACAAAGCAAGTTTCTGATTTAAGAAAACAATTATCTGAATTTTATGTTTCTATAAGAGAGTTTGAGAAAGCAGTTGATAACTATTTGGAAGAGAATATTAAAGAACATGAAGAGATCTTGGAGAAATTTATTAGTGTATCTAAAAATATTGCCAATCAATTTGCAGATAATATCCTTCATGATATAAAAAGAGTTTATGCTGTTGGTAAAGTAGTTAATTATGATGAAATAAACAAACGACAACATGAAATAAAAAGTGTTCAATCAATAGTATCCAATATTGAAAATTTTATCAGGAGTTATGACTTAGAAAAACTACCTGAAAAAATAAGAGAAGCAATCAAAAAGACTCCTGAATATCAAAGCTTAACTAAAATTAAAAATGAACAAACCGTTTTAAAAAACTATAAATCCCTAACATCATCAATTTATGTATTTGATTTAAGTGATTTAAGTATAAAAATTAAAGGTTCTTCATTGTCTCGGGAGACAATAATCAAGCAAGAAGATATAGTTTCTCAATTAAACGACATATTAATTAAGCATAAATTTTGAAACATATATTCTATTTTCCTTTCTTCGAAAAATATTAAACATTAATAATTTCTTTAATATTACTATTGCAAATGGAGTAGCACTTTGATATTTGCAAATCAGGGATACTTTGGTACCAGCATGGACGATATTGCAAAGTCTGTAGGAATTAAGAAAGCGTCATTATATTCACATTATTCTGGTAAAGAAAGTATATTCACAGCTGTATTCAATAGCATTTTAGAAGATTATACTTCTTTTATTAGTGAATTAACAGCTTATAACGAAGAGACAAATTGTACGGAAAAGTTAACAAGTATTTTTTCCAGATATATAAAAAACTGCAGGAACAATAATAAAATGGTTTTCTGGGACAGGTACTACTATTATCCTCCGGAATATTTGAAGGATTATATTTTTAGTAAGACTTTCGAAATAGAAATGCTCTTTTTAGATAAGATTACAACAATTGTTGAACAAGGAATCAAAAAAGGAGAATTCAAGAATAAGAGTGCAAAAGACATCGCTTTATCCTTCTACTATATGATGATAGGCTTTGCTATGACAATAAAGTTTTATGATGAAAAGGAAATCGATAAGGATATTGAAAGGTGTATAAAGGTATTTTTAGATGGTATAAAGCTATGATTAGCTTTTATTATACAGGTCTATTAAATAGGTCTAGTTACTTGAAAGGAGGATTTTATATGAATGGAAGTTTCAAAAGAAAAATCGGTAGATCCGGAATTGAAGTCAGTGCATTAGGATTGGGATGTTGGGCTATCGGCGGACCATTTTTTATGGACGGGAAATATGACGGCTGGGGCGATATTGATGACAATGAGTCAATAAAGGCTATACATAAAGCTATTGAGCTTGGGATAAACTTTTTGGATACTTCTGATGCTTACGGCATTGGGCATAGTGAAGAAGTAATCGGTAAAGTTCTTTCAGGAAAAAGAAATGAAGTTATAATAGCAACAAAGTTTGGTTTTTTCGGAAATGAGGCTACAAAAACTCTACACGGAGTTAACGTTACATCCGACTACATAGAAAGGGCTTGCGATGCTTCACTAAAAAGACTGAAAACTGATTACATAGATGTTTACCAGCTTCATGTAGGAGATCTACCGATATCTGATATTGAATCGGTGTGTCAAGTACTTGATAAGCTTGTTAGTAAGGGCAAAATTCGTACTTACGGATGGAGCACCGACATTGCTTTAGGAGCTCAATTATTTAGCGAAAAGCCCAATTGCTCTGCTATACAGCATAATTTAAACATATTGGAAGATGCACCCCAGCTAATTGAAGTGTGTGAACGTCAAGGTGTTGCCAGCATTAACCGCAGCCCTTTAGCCATGGGATTTCTGACCGGAAAATTTACCGCTGAATCTTTATTGCCAAAGGATGATGTTAGAGCTGCCGGTCATTCATGGGTTACAATTTTCAAAAACGGCAAACCGGTTCCTGAGTTCTTAAAGAAACTTGACGCTGTCAGAGAAATTTTAACAAGTAACGGTCGTACGCTCACCCAGGGAGCTTTAGCTTGGATTTGGGGCAGGAGCAGCTGCACAATACCCATACCAGGATTTAAAACAACAAAACAGGTTGAAGAAAATGCAAAAGCTATGGATTTTGGGCCTTTATCACAAGATCAAATGAATGAGATAGAGAAAATATTAGAAAGAAGATAGACGTTGCTTTTTACCCTGTTAGCCTTTTTATAGCTAACAGGGATATTTTTTTGATTCAGCTAAACTTCACATTTCCGTGCAATATTACAAGCTTGACAAAGACAAAATGGGAGTGGTATTGATGGCGATGCTGATGTTCCAAGAAATTGTACTTTCATATTAAAATCCCTCAATTGATTCTTTATTTTATCTGCAATACAATGTCACTGAAAATAAGTTAAAATCCATTCTACATTATATTTTTCAAAAAATCATAGTTAATCTCACAAATACTATTTACTATTTTAGAAGCACATGATAAATCTTGTGAGCCTGAATTTAAATTAAAATATCCAATACATTTCATTCCTGCAGACAAAGCAGCTTTTACACCGTTTGTAGAATCCTCAATAACTATACATTCTTTTGGATTAACTTTTAACATTTCAGCAGTTTTAAATCCCTCCACATTTCTGGGCTTGAAACCCCGACATAAGGATTTAAAATATCATCATTAGCAATAAAACCGCATTTTTTCAGGACTCTCTTATCAACCTCAAAATGAATAGGTTCACTATCTACTATAACACCATCCATATCAAAAATAACAGCTTTCAACAGATAATTCCCCCTTAAGACATAAATTTAATGATGTTATTAATTCATCAATTTTTTTATAAGCATTGATATCTGAATAATCTTTTTTCAAAAGCTCCATTATGTCCATTATCTCATCAATACTATTGTTAAACGTTTTCGGTGTTACAACCAGCATTTCTATTAGAATTCTTAATTGATCCTGTTTATATTTATCATTTATGGTTTTGTTTAACAATTTTTGCATCTTTGATAAAAAACTTGTTCTATTTCTGAACTTTTTATGTAATGTTGAAAAATTACAACACCGAGAACTATATTTGCAAACAATGACAGAGATAAAACTATCAAAAATATTTTCTTTTTCATTAGTTTTCACCGTATCCAATCCATTTAACTGCATCATATTTATGATTTCTTAATATTGAATTACAATGACCAATATGATATTGTATATGTCTAATCTGAACAAGAACTTTATCACTGTATGTGAAAATATCATTACCATTGCTAAGCTTAAGAAAATCTTGACTTTCCAACTCGTTAAAAAATCGTTCAACTTTTTTTCTGATTTTTTTAGAATAAGTCATTAGCTCATCTTTACTTAAATAGTCGGAACACGTTTTATTTAAATCAAAAGTTACGTCTTTATCATATATTGGTTCTTCATAATTCTCATCCGTTTTACGCATCCAATAATCTATACTCTCATAGGTATGAAAAATCTGTTGCCAAAAAGGAAATCCCCCATTTACCTGTGTCCATAATTCATCAGGACATTGCTGAATCATTTTCTCCAACATTTCAAATGATGGATCGAAATGTCTTTTCAATAATTCTTTCAAATCAAATGTCTTTCCTTTCATTTACATCCTCCATTTTCCTTTTAAGCTGTGTCCACTTTACAGAAGTATTGAATCAATCTTTTACCTGTTAAACCATGAACAATTTTTACATATATCAGGCATTAACGGTATTGTCTATTAAAATATATTCCTCATCTTTGCCTGGCTCTTCAAACATTTTGCCACATATTTCTTTTATGTTTTCATCCACATAATAACAATTTATTTTTCCTTGTTGTTTTAATAAATTCCTTTTCTTTATTTGATTATCCCATGTCTTTTCATCAACTTTAATATAATGCATTTCTACTTCGATATTCCTAGACTTAAAGAATTCAAGCATATTCTTTCGTTTTTCTTTAGTCCAAGAACCAATATCTAATATTACATTAGTATTTGCATGAATTATCTCTTGGGCTAGATTAACAAGATAGGTTGTACATTTTTCGACTATTTATCTCCAAGTTGTTCATCAAATAAAGATAACATTAGTTCATCACAAGATAAAACAACGGCATTAATTTCTTTCTTTAATTTTTGAGAGTATGTACTTTTACCGCTGCAAATTTTACCGCACATAATAATAATTTTTGCCATATTATTTCACCCTTAGAATATCATATTTTATTTCTTTGTCACCTATATATAACATCACTTTAGTATTTCAGCATTATCTTTATCTCCTCTGCTTATTGATATGTCATATGCACGTTGGCCTCTTTTATTCTTAACATATTTATTATTGTATTAAATCAGTGACAAAATTAAACCTATTGCAGGAAGAAGCTTTATAGTACTGTTACTTGATGTTTATTTTTCAAAGATCAATTTACTATTTCAGACCAGCTGTTTTATGTCTACTATGTTTAGCTGGTCTTATAGTAAATATTAATTATGAATTAGACTTCTTAATTTAGGAATAAAAATTCGCTGTGCAATAAATATTCTTCTTTTACAGAACCATCTGTCCGGTGATTATTGAGCCATGATTCCAGATCGGTGGCTCAAACTGAACTAGACTATTTAGTAATCTCAAAACTTGATCATGAACTGAAATAGGTGCAGTTGGTAATCTTCCACAGATTAAATGATTTTTTCTACTTCAGGAATGTTACCATTATAAATTATATAAGTAAACCTCAATAGTATAAAAATGCACGTACACTTAACCTAACAACTCTACCAGCTTTAAAAATAAGTCTTACCCTCGCTACATCCTCATCAGCTTTATGATTATCAGCAAGTTAGTAAGAATTATTCTAATTTTTACTACACCTATATTATTTTTATAATAATTAACTGTAAATGTCAATAAAAATTTTAGGACAATTATCGGAGTAAACTCATAACCAAGAGCAGTCGCAATTTATCATAATGGGCATTTATAACATATATTTATGAAAAAATATAAATCAGATAAATTTTTTAATTCTTATTTTTAAATTTTTAGTTTTATAGTAATATATAAGAATACAATATAAAAAGCAGGAGGTAATTTATGGTAAGTGTAGTAATAAACTTCATAAAAGGAATGATACTTGGTATTGCCAATGTAATACCGGGAGTATCTGCAGGCACCATGGCACTAATTATGGGTATATATGAAAAATTGATTGACTCAATTAGCCAGTTAACAAAAATTAAGGAATTAAAAAAATCAACAGTAGTGTTTTTAGGAGTTATTGCTTTAGGAGCAGGATGTGGTATTTTAGCTTTTGCAAATGTAATGGAATTCCTTCTGTCGGACACGTTTAGTAAACAATTAACTTATTTTGTTATAATTGGACTTGTAATAGGGTCCATTCCCATAATAATTAAACTTCATAATGATATGAAGCCTACTTTTTCGAGAATTTTAGCATTAATAATAACTACAGTTTTGGCAGTATTATTAGGAAGTATAGCCGGAAATAAAGAAACTGTTGAGAGCACAAATGTAACTCCAATTCTATTTGGCATTTTCGGATACAACGGATTTGATCTCGGATACGGTTTATGGCTTCTTCTTTGCGGTTTTTTAGCTTCAGGGGCAATGGTACTTCCTGGAATATCAGGGTCTGCATTAATGATAAGCCTTGGAGAATACGGAAACATACTGAATGTAGTTTCAAATAGACTGTTGGTACAAGCTTTGTTTTTCGGAACTGGTGTTATACTTGGAATTCTCGTATTTACAAAGATTATTGCATATTTTATAAGAAAACATACATCAATAACTTATTATGTTGTTATTGGACTTATGCTTTCATCTATATACCAGTCATTAGCACAAATGGAATTCAAGTTTGAAACATCTCCTACTGCAATAATATCAAGTGCAATTCTTCTTTTGATAGGTATTGCCGGAGCATATTATCTCAGCACACTTGATATGAAGGATAAGAATGCCGGTTAAATTTTAACCGTAAATTATGATAAGAGCGGATGAAGATTTTTTCATCCGCTTTACATATATTCTCCAGCTTTAAACTATTATTTTTCACTGTATTGTTGTTTTTTTCATACATTCTATTTTATATTTTCGTTTTACTATTTATTCTGTTTTTGAATTTCTTCGTACATTGTTTGGGCAAACAAAGATCCCATTTCAAGCACTCCTGCGGTTTTATAGTGCATTCCGTCCGTATCGAGGTCCTTTGTATCGAAAATTCCTACATAAGGTACTTTTTTAGCTACATTTATTTCACCTTGACGTACTGTCGCATTATATGGCCAGCAGTCGGAATCATCAATCATTGCTATTATAAATGGCATATTCGGAACGTTTAAATCTTTACGAACATCATTTATAAAAGCAGTCAGATTACTCTCATAATCACTGGCTATATTGGGGGCACATGCATCCGATTCGCCCTGCATCCAGCACATACCCGCTATTTCATACTCTATTTCCGGTCCTAATGCAGCTAGTGCCTTTTTTGTATTTGAAATAAAGCTGTTATATAGTTTTCCGGTAGTTCCGCCTGCACTTGGAGGACGCCAGTCATCGCATAATGATGTTCCTGACCATCCTTCCTTGATTAAAAGAATTTTACTATCGGGCATGAGATTTGCAATATCCCTTCCAAAAGTCAATTCAGGTCCAAAACATCCTGAACCGCCACCGTATCCAATCTTCAATGTTCCCCATTCACCTGCAACATCATTGTCTACAGTACCTGAAGCGTATATTTTCACATTTTCAATAGGCTCCTTGTATTCCGGTGTCAATTCGTGGTTCATGCCTATTCCGGCCATATTGGATTGACCTGCGAGAAGAAAAATTTTATAAGGTGCTCCAGAGGGCTTAGGAGTAGATGTTGGAGGAACAGAAGGCATAGGTATGTCTATTGCAGGATAATTTTCAGAAACTTTATTGAAATTCTTTGCAATAATAACAATATCTGCAATATTTATGCTGTTGTCCTTGTTTAGATCAAAGTCAGCGTCGTATTTACTATCACTTGATACTGTATTGAACTTTTTGGCTATTTCTATAACATCAGCCATGTTAATGCAATTATCTTGTAAACCGTTTACAGGTACGTCTCCAGCCCAAAGGACTACAGGAGCTTCAGATGAACCTATTGATATATTGCCTGTAAGATTTATTCCTGAGATTGCTCTGGTTAAGAAACCTGTTTTGGATATTTTAATTACATATTGGCTTTCGGGAATATCGTTGATTTCAAAAAAACCTTTGTCATCAGTGAAAGCTTTTTTGTCTGTACCCTCAATAGCTACACAAATTCCTGAGTTAATGTCTGTTGACGATGAATTGGATATATCAAGTGTTATATAACCGGATATTTTGTATGAGCCGGCTGCAAACCCGATTATATTTGATTGAAATATCACTGCTGTTAAAATCAAGACAGTGAATGCTATTACAAATAGATATTTTGTATACTTACACGTAAACCTGCACATATTTTATCACCCCGTAAAAAATTCGCAAAGTATTTTCTATGCTTTATTCAAAAAGCTTTTATACTTTATATAAATTAAATTTAGTATAAAAATTTAGCATTAAATTTATTATATAAATGATATTGGTATTTGAATAATCTTTATATATATAAATAATTTTATCAAAAGTACATTGCAATATCAATTTTTCCATATATGAGGTAAGAATTATATTTGAAACTAATCGGTGTTATTTACTATAAAATCAATTATTTTTATACCAGTCTCTGTAAGCAGATTTATTTTTGAAAGTTCATTAATTATTTCAATTTTTTTGAATTTACCGTTTTTCTTTTCACTTATAATTGATGACTTTTTTATCTCCATCAAAAAATCTTTAAATGAAAATATCCTAAAGCGATCTATGGAAAGCTTTTCTGCTGTTATTTCCGCAAGTCTCAGAAATATGTCATGATATGTATCACAAGATTGAGCTTTGACGCGGGTTGCTATAGTCGGTATAATTTTTTCAAACAACATCCTTTTTGGAGGAACATCAGATATCCCCCATAAATCTCCGATCTGAACAATAAGCTCATCAGGCATTTGTAAAAGCATTTTAAAGACTTCATCTTCCTTAACAGGTTCTATATAGTACTTTTTACCATGCAAAGATTTAATATGCTTCATTGCATCAAAATAACCCATTTTAAGATTACGCCTAATCAAATTATTATTGAAATTAACTATGCCTCCAAGATTTTCTGATGGTGCTATTTCAACAACATTAATATTGTCATATTTTACTTTTTGTTTAAGTCCAATAGCACCTGTCTTTACGGCGATTATATCTTTATAACCCTTTCTTGCCAGTAAGTTTATAGGACAATTATCGTAAAAACCGCCGTCTATATAATATTTGCCTTCCACCTCTTCCAATTTAAAGCCGGGCAAGCCTGAACTTGCCATAAGATAATCCACCAATTTGCCATTTGGAATATCCTCTTTATAAACTTCTACCGGTTTTCTGTCCGACAGAGAAACAGTAACGAGGCCAAAGTCCATCTTGGAGCTTCTTAGTTTCTGTTCATCAATAATACCGGATATTATCGATCTCATTTTGCTTCTATTGATACCTTTGTTTTTAATAACTTTTTTAAATTTAAAAAACAATTCCTTTATAACTTCTTTGCTTATCTCTCTATTTATGAGCTTTTCATAATCTTCTTTCTTAATATCGAAAAGTTGAGTAGGGTCCAAATTTTCCCATAGTTTATAGCCTTTTTCAAAATCACCTTGAACGACTACGGCAGCATTTAGTGCACCTATGGAAGTACCTGTAATTCCTCCGAATTCATATCCGCACTCAAGCAATGCCTTTATTACGCCCATGTGATATGCACCTTTTGCTCCTCCACCTTCTAAAGCAAGACCATACATTGTTTTATACCTCCGTTTATTCCTAAACAAGATTTAAATCCTTTTTTGATCCAGCTTAAAATATAGATAGTTTTATAATATTTATTGCACCATTCATTTATTACCCACACAATTAATTTATTTTATGAAAAGGCCTAAAGCAAATATTTGTTTAAACAAATACACCTCCATTATACCCTAACTCAATGATAATTTCTATTTATTCGATATTTAAGTTATATTTATTCTTAAGAGATGAATAATTGCTGTTTTAAATTTTGTTACTTATTCAATTATTTTAAGTATAATTAGATGAAAGCCAATATAAAAGCTTTTATATTTAGAGTATATTTAGGATGGTGGGGATGATTTTGAACAGGGACAATACATTGATAGAAAATGTTTTAAATGGAGATACCGACTCTTTTTCTATATTGGTTCAGTGTTATCAGGACCAGTTATACAGGTTTATATTCAAATTGACCGTATCGAGAGAAGACACCGAGGATATTCTGCAGGAAGTGTTTATCCGTGTATATAACAATCTATACAAATACAACAGCAGATGGAGTTTTTCTACATGGCTTTATAATATTGCCGTTAATGTGTTTAGAACATATTATAAGAAGAAAAAGAAGAGCCATCAAATTGTTGAAAATCAAGAGTTAGATGATATTTCATGCAGTTTATCGGATTTTCCTGATGTTGCTTTTGAAGCAAAAGAAGAAAGGCTACTTATTATCAAACTGATAAACGGATTGAAAGACGATCAGAAAATTTCACTGGTATTAAAACATGTACAGGGCTTTTCGTATAAAGAGATTGCAGATATTTTGGAGGTTACGCCCGAAGCCGCAAAAATGAAAGTTCAGCGTGCCAAACAGATTATTTGCAAGAAGTACAATGAAATGAAAGGAAGAGGTGTTTATAATGAAGTGCATATATAGTTTGGAAGAATTGATAGGATATCTTGATGGGCAAATGTGCGATCAGGAAAAAGAAAATATTCAAAAGCATCTTGAAACATGCCAAGATTGTCGAAATCATATTGAAGCATTGAAATTGACCGATGTGTATATAAAAGAAAATGTTAAAAATGACGGTACAACATATATAAAGGTAATGGAAGCAATTGATAAAAACAGGTATAAGGGTAAAAAGTCGAAATATAAAGTCGGAGCAGCATTCTATAAGCTGGCACCTGTTTTAAAACCAATTGCTGCGATTGTTCTGGTAATGATTATTGCTGCTGCGGCTCTTAGTTACAGAGAGCAAATTTCCGATGTGCTTTCATCTATTGAAGATATGTTTATAAAGCATGATGAAAAAGATAATGACAACACTGAAATTGAAGAAACAAACGATTATATTGTATATGAAAAGGATAACGTTACAAATGTAGCTTTCGAAACCTGTGTTACAAAGGAGGTTTGGGGAAAGAAAGGACCTGGTGAAAGCTATGAAAATATTGTGAAAATACCTCATGGAAGGGTTATTAGTGTAATCGGAAGATTTAGCAATGATCCTGGCTGGTATCTTGCAAAACTGACACCTGAGCTTTCAGATGATGGCACGGAAATACCGCTTTCTGAAAATCAGACGGAATTCTGGCTTAATCATGACTTAATAGAACCGGGATATGAGCATGTTAATTTTGATAGATGCACGGTTAGTGATGCATCTCGCTTTAATCATGTAATTACCGGAAAGAACAACAGCAACGGAAAATTCCACTTAAAACAGCTTCCTGATGAAAACTGCCCTACTGTCTCAATAGCTGCTCAGGGAAATTTAATAAGCGTCATCCGTAAAGATGAGAAATGGAGCCTTGTAAAGATTATTTCCGGAAGGGCAATGACTGATTATTGTGATACAGGATGGATCAAAAACGATGATTATGCTGAGTACAAACCGGGAATAAAAGTAAATCAGGGATTTATAACCAGGCCTTTTAGAGTGTATGGAAGCCCCGATACAAATTCAGATTATCCGCCTTTGGACAATGTAATAAAGAGTAATATCGCCCCTGTTAATATTATTGACGAGTCAAAAGTAACAGATGGCTGGACACACGTACATGGAGGAGTTAACGGTATTACGGGCTGGGTTAAGAACGAAGATATTAAATTTTCATTGACTCCGGAAGAAGCGGAAAGAATCGCAAATCCGGAGGTTGATCTTAATTTGCTTACACAGAAAATTAAAGAAGATATAATATCATGGGACAATTTGAATCTTTGTGCGTTGGACTTGGGCATGCAAATAAAACTGACTTATACTCAAAAAGCAGAGCTTGCTCAAAAGCTTACCAAAGTTACGGGTTACCAAACATTTGAAGGCGGATTGACTACTTTCAGGGAAGCTGTATATCCTTTCTATACATTGCAGTTTTTAGACGGGAACGATGATTTCTATATGGATGAAGATACCGCTGAGCCGCCTTATAAATATTATAGGTCGTCATTCTGCAAATTTAACTTCATAGTTACCGGAGAGGATACACTTATGATACAAATTCCCGATTACAGACTTGGTTCATATGGTCTTATACGTGAAGGTGCCCCGGTTAAATTTATAAAGGTAAACAAGGAATTCATTGAGCAACTTAAAAAATTGATTCCTGTAAAGGCTAATGACGATAAAAACAGCTTTAATTACCTTCTTAATGCTGTAAAAGTAGAGGTCAACGGTCTGCAGAGTGATGAGCCTCAACAGGTTTATAAAGCAGAAAGAGTTCTGAACTCTTTTGCAGAAGAAAAATTGACTCCTGGTAGTTTAACTGGAAATGAAATCAAGGTAATGGAATTTAAATTTACATTTAATGACGGAAGTATTGAAAAAGTTATTGTATATGAAAAACATTTGGAATACAGAGGTATGAGCTTTAGTTTAAACGGTAATCCTGAAAGTATTGAAGGACTCTTGTTTGCAGGCTATTTCTAAAATTGATTATATATGTAATGGTGGGGTCTATGCCCCACCATTATTTGTTAGTATTAGTGTTTCTTTTCCTGTTCTACAATTGCTTTTGCTTTTGCATCAACGTCAGCATTGAATTTTGCCTTGTTTTCAGTTTTTACTTTGTTGTCAAGTTTTGCTTTGTTTTCAGCTTCAGCTTCATTTTCAACTTCTACATCATTATCTGATGCCTGGCCTTGGTACTGTTTTTGTACCAAAACGTTGTAGTTGATCTGTTTGTTGAACTGTCTTTGATTGTTAACTTCATCTTCTTGGAATTCAACATCCTGCTCAGCGTCTAATTCTGCTTTTAAATCAGCTAACAATTTGTTTTTCAGTTCGTCATAATTGTAATCAATCATAGCCAATCTCCTTTTCAGATTAAATTAATTTGTTTTTATTATATATTATGTTAACTTCAGGAGAATGTTACATTTTATGATTATTAATTTTTCTTAATTCAATTAAATATACCAATCCTGTGATTAGCACCAGACCAAACAGCAATGCCGATAAGGAATATGCTATTGGCTTGGTTTTAGTAGGCTTTATAGGCAGCTCTGCTCTATCGACAATATTTATATAATCAGCACTCTTTATTTCTATAGATTTCTCAATAAACTTTTCACTTGTTTTATTGGCCAAATCCTTTGCTCTATAAGGATCTTTATCGTCAACATTTATCTGAAGAACTCTTGTATCGGGCTTTATCCTAACACTTATTTTATTGGCCAGCTCTTCCGGACTCATATCTTTAATTCCCAGTTCATCTATTACTGATCTTGTTACATTTCTGCTTTTTATGATTTCTCTGTAATCTTTTACTAATTGTTGATTTGAAAGAAGATCATTGTAATTTATAGTATTTTCTCCATCAGCCTTATTTACTACATATAAAGTGGCATAAGACCTATATGACGGTTCAAGGTTTTTTATACTTGCAAAGTATGTAATTAATGCTGCAGCAATGGGTATTATGATAATGAATTTAATATTTTTATAAATTATGTATGCTATTTGTTTTAGATACATTTGCATCACCCTTTGCCATTTTTAAATGTCCGGGATATTATTGCATATTTAATTAAAATTGTATCTCTACCAACATATTATGCAAAATATTTAAATGTGTTGAGAAGTAAATGGATAGTTTAGTAAAGAATAATACATGCCGATAATTATTTATATTATGTAAATTATATATTTTAAAGGGGTAAAAAATATGGATATGCTGCGGTTTACTATAGTAAGCAGAAACAATTCCTATGAATTATCTTATGATGATTCCTCTAACTGTTTATCTTTGGCATACTTTGGGCTGTGGGATAAAATGTCGCAATTAGAATATTTTATAGCTGATGTAAAAAGTATGATTTCTCATTCAAATCCGGGTTTTGATGTCATCTATGATTTTACACAATACAAAGGCTGTGAAAATCAGTTTGTAAGCCTTCAAGTTGAGGTTCAGAATTTATTACTGGAATCAGGTTTGGATAAAGTAGCAGTACTCATAAATGAAAATCAACTTTTAAAAGCTTCAGTTGAGTTTATTTTTCAAATGTCAGGGATAAATCCAACGTTTTTTTGCAATATAGGTATGCTTCACAAATGGCTTGATAGCTTTAAATAGCCACTTTTCACTTAATTCTAAGTATCATCCCTCCTTTCTTTATCTTGTAACGGTAAATATTACTATTTATAACTTTATTTTCATACCATACAAATTCACAAATAAAAGTTAATATCTTAATCAAAAAAAATAGCGATTAATCAAAAATTATTGAGATAGATAATGAAAAGCCAATTGATTTAGAATATAATAAGGATATTTTTGTAAAACACTTTTAGTTATTTGTGATTTACACTTATACAACTAAAATTTTGTTATCTGTAATACAAAATATATAGATAGAAAAATAATAGGAGGGTTATTAAAATGTATAAGAAGAGAAATATTAATCAACTTACGGTCATTGCAATGTTTATAACAGTGTTTATAACAATGTTGTTATTACCGATAAGTGCAGGAGCCGCAGATGACGGTTCAAAAATTACTGTTCAAGGGTATATTGCTCCTGACTTGATTTCATCAAATGCGAATGTTAAATCGGGTTTTAATGTTTTTGTATCCGGTACTTCAGTAAGTAAACTAACCGATTCAAATGGATTTTTTAAATTGGAAATTCAAAAGAATGAAGGTACAATCGATCTTGAGGTTTCAAAAGCAGGGTATCTTACAAGAGTAGTGAAAAATATAGCTGCTAATACTGATTGTATCCTTTCAACTGTTGAAAATCCTGTTTTAATGTATGCTGGAGATGTCCCTAAAAATGGTGTTCAAGACGGTATGATAAACATGCTTGATACTGCATCTTTAGCAATAGCGTTTTATTCAACATCAAGCGATTCCATATATAAAGAATTTTTGGATTTTAACCTGGATGGAATTATAGACATGCTCGATGTTTTAATATTAGCAAAGAGTTTTGGTGTAACAACTGAGGATTATCCTCCGGTAACTCCTGTTACATCCCAAACAAAAGAATATACACTTGTATGGTCCGATGATTTTGATGGTGATTCATTAAACCTTGATAACTGGAATGTAGCCGACACAAATGTTGTTTACAACAATGAATTGGAGGCTTATAAGACAGCCAATGCCTATGTACAAGACGGTAACTTGATTTTAGAAGCGAAAAAGGAAAATTACCTTGGAAAGAACTATACCTCCGGTAAAGTGTTTACCAAAGGAAAGCAAGCCTGGACATATGGTCGTTTTGAAATAAAGGCAAAAATGCCCGAATCCCAGGGTATTTGGCCTGCAATATGGATGTTGCCGGAAGATGACAGCCTGTATGGCGGTTGGCCTCAAGGTGGAGAAATTGACATTCTGGAGTTATTGGGACATCAACCGAACAAGATATATGGTACGGTTCATTATGGTAATCCCCATGCTTCAGGACAGGGTGAATATACTCTTCCATCAGGAAAATTTTCTGACGACTATCACATTTATGCATTTGAATGGGATCCTGGAGAAATGAGATGGTATATTGACGGTATACTATACCATACAGAAAAAAGCTGGTATACAAGAGATGAAAACGAAGCAGACTCAATAACATATCCTGCTCCCTTCAACAGAGATTTTCATTTGATATTGAACGTTGCAGTGGGAGGAGATTGGCCTGGAAACCCTGATTCCACAACTATCTTCCCTTCAAAAATGTATGTCGATTATGTCAAAGTATATGAAAGAAAAGACGGCATTTATCCTCCTGCCGGTGAGCGTCCTGAAATAGGCAATGGAACTGCAAGGCCGCCTTTGCCGGATGGAAACTATGTATATAACGGCAGCTTTGATCAGCAGAATGATGATGTTCCCGGTATGAGAAATGAAGGCAGCGATACGGATATAATTAATACATCCTATTGGACATTCTCTCATGTGAAAGCAAACAATGGTGTTGCGGAAGTATCCAATGAAAATGGTGTAATAAAAATTGATATTTCAGAACCTGGAAATAACTCTTATTCTGTACAGATATATCAAAAGCCCATTAATCTTGAAAAATCCGAAACATACCGTGTTACTTTTGATGCTTGGGCTTCAACTGAAAGAGATATGTATGTAAAGGTTGGTTCTGAAGCTGATCGCGGTTGGGCAAACTATTCCAGAGATCAGATCATACCTCTTACAACTACACCGAAAGAACATACTTTTGATTTCAAGATGACCGGAGACACAAATCCTGCTGCACGACTTGAATTCAATGTCGGTGCAGCAGGAGAAAATATTGTATATATTGACAATGTTAGGCTAATTAAACTTCCGAGAGATCCTAATGCTCCGAGAGAACCATTGAAAAACGGCAACCTTATATACAACGGATCCTTCGATCAAGGCTCAAAGGGCATGGGTTTCTGGGAATTTAAAACAAGCAACGGTGCTGTTGCAACAGGTAGTGTTAGCGATAATATTTATGATCGTTATTTCCAGGCAGCTATAACAAATGGTGGAACGGGAGCAGATTCAATAGTCCTGTCACAAAGCGGTTTAAATATAGAAAAGTACAAAGAATACACCGTGAGCTTCTATGCAAAAGCGGATTCTGCGAGAAATATAGAAGCGGATATTTGCAGTACTGCCGATACTCCGGTAGTCTATTCAACAGAAAATACATTTAATCTTACAACATATATGACCAGATATTCCTTTAAGTTCAAAATGGAGCAGGATACTGATACCAGATCTCAATTAAGGTTTAAACTTGGTGGAGATACTGCTAAAGTATATATTGACAATGTTTTTGTAAAAGAATCCAGCCAGGGTATCCATATTGAAGCAGAAGAAGCTGATGCTAACGGTGCCGTAAAATCAGAAAAAGGTTATGTTAGTTTTAAAGATGATTCATATATTTCAAAAGATATAATTATTCCTGATACAGGAAAATATGTTATATCATATAGATTATCCACCGGTGATTCAAACGGTTGGCTCAGAATAGGAGACACAGGGCACAAGCTAGTTCTTCCCAATACAGGCGGTGATTCAAGCTGGGTAAATGTAACCGATTCAGTAAATCTAATTAAAGGTGAACAGACTATTAAGATCTATGGTGATTCTGTAAATGTTGACTGGTTTGAAATATCCAAAGACATTGTTGTTGGAGGAGATATGGCTGGTTCGGCATCAGATTGGATTTACTGGAGTACCAGCGGTGAAAATGCTGTATCTACAAAATCCGTTGTTGACGGTAAATTGAAAGTATCAATCACTTCTGCGGGAGATAATCCATGGAGTATAGGAGTAAATCAGTCAAGCATCAGTCTTGAACAAGGACGTTCATATCGTATATCCTTTGATGCTATGTCCACTATCGACAGAAAGTTAAGATTAACTGTTGAAAAGGCAGATTATTCAAAATATTTTAGTTTGGATCTGGATATAACAAATGAAATGAAAAATTATATCATTGATTTTCCAATGAGTGCAACAGATCCTAATTGTACATTGACTTTTTCAATAGGAACCATATCCGATGCACTTGATGCTCATGATATTTATTTTGACAATGTGAGAGTGACTGAAATAGGAGATCTATACTGCCGCAACCTTCAGTCCATTGAAGCACCGATTATCACTAATTGATGATGTGCTGATACATAAAATATTTTAGAATATAAAGCTGTAACCTTCAATTCTAATTTATAGATTTGAAGGTTACAGTCTTTTTTGTAATGACTATTTTATCATGAGGGAGATGCTACTGCTGTAAAACTTTTTAATTCTTCGCTTTCAGGGTTGTACAAATATCTCATTGTCTGTTCTTTGCTCACCAATTCCAGTACAAGATCATTTCCATCCCAGAACTTTGAATGAATTATGCTTATATCAGCATTTTTCAATAACGAACCTACATCCGCTTTTTTGTTATTCTTTAAATCATATACCAATACTGATGTTTTAAACTCCTCACCTTCGGAAGAAAACAGTTTTATTGCTGCATAACTTCCTGTCGGATCAATAATAAGACTTTCAACCGACACATTTTCATTACCTGCTATATCATTAACTTGGTCGATAAGTTTAAACTCCATGCTGTGCATGTCATAAGAAAATACATTAACCGAAGACTTTTTGTCACCATCCTGTAAAGCTTGAATTGCAAATATTAAATTACTGCTTTCTTCATCAAATGCAAGAGAAGCAATCCTATAAACTCCTTTCGGTAAATAATTTGACGGTATATCCTTAATATTGAATAAAATCTCCTCCTTCTCTTCCCTATGCATTATTACAGATTGGGCATCTTTTGACAGTCCTACAGCAAATTCATCTTCATTTTTAATTTCATCAATAATATAGCCGCTGTTTAAGAAAGACAGGTAGAATTTTTGCTTGTGCATCTGAAAATCCGGTTGTGCCGTATAGGCCCAATATATTTCAGCTTCGACATAATCTCTTCCGTTTTCACTACCGCTTCCAATTATCTTATACCCTACAACACGCGGATTTGAAACAGTAAACATATCGGGAGGATTCTGCATGAGGCTTTTGGCATAGTCATCTTCCCTGGAAATCAAAGCTTGAATAAAGTTCACTACCGTATCTTTTTGGGTTAGTTCCTTATCTGTAAAGCTTATACGCATGAGCTTCATATTTGCCGATTTATTATTGTTTTTCAAAACATAAATGCTCTTTGAGTCACTGCTCCACTTTGGATTATAATAACTGAACAAGCCGGATTTATAAATACTCATGGGTAAGTCGGAATTATTTTCTGTAATCTGGTCTTCATCAGTATTTTCTGAATCAATGAAGTTTCTTGTTAACTGCTTCTTTGTTTCAAGATTCACATCAGCAATCCAAATATTGTCTATATTTTCTTCTATAGTAAGCTTTGGAGAAATCGCCTTTTCGTTCTTAATAGTTTTAACATAAGTAACATATTCACCATCTGGAGAAACCGACGGGAACCTACCCATATCTATTATTTTTTCTTCTCCATCTTCAATATTTTTTCGTATAATATTTCCATCTTTTTCAAATACAATTATTTGCTTTTCACCAGCATAAGATGGCGAATTTCCGTCAGCTAATTTGCTTACATCCATACTTTCTAAGTTTATACTGCAAATTGATGATTCCTTTTCCTCAAATCCGTGAGTTTCCAGCTGTTGTATAACCTTTTTTACATAAATTATATGCTTGCTGTCTGATGACCAGGACGGCTGCTCATAATAGGTAAAGTCATCACCCTTTAGCAATACACTTTTCTTTGATGTTTCAATATCAAATACATTAATGTTTCCATCGGAAAAAGCCAGCTTTTTCCCATCGGGTGAAATACTTATAGCATTAGCCTCTCCTTTATAAATCTCACGGCAGCCATCAGAGTCATAGACATAAATACCTTGCCCGAAAACAGCACTATAAACGATTCCGTTATATTCTGCAACATCTCCGTTTGCTCCGCCTATATCTACAAAAGAAACCTGATTAAGTATCTTTAACGCTGCTGCATTTACATGTCTGACAATAACATTAGGCGAAGTCCAAAATGATATAAATGCCAAGCATATTACGGCTGCTATGGTCGGCACAAGTGATAATTTCCACTTGTTTTTCTTCTTTTTGCTAAAAGATGATCTTAATTCGTGTTTTAAATCATTGTTCACTTTTATATGATCCTTTAGAGTTTGCATCTGCTCTTCAATTAAATTCTTATCCATAACCTATTCCTCCATTAATTTTTGAATGACTTGTGCAAGCTTTCTATGAATTCTCATAGCTTTTGTCTTGACTGCATTCTCTGTTTTTCCCAACAACTTCCCTATCTCGTTATATTTCATATCTGAAAAATATCTTAAGTTGACTATCTCAAGCTCTTCTTTGTTCAAAGTTTTTAAGGATTGCTTTAAATAGCAAAGCTCTTCCTTCCTTTCAAAAATATCTTCAATTAGGTAGTTATAGGTAAATTCGTCCGGTTCATTATCGTTTATTTGTGCAAAATTATTCTTTCGCCTATAAAAATCTATAACGGTATTACGTGCAATTGCCATTATCCACGGCTTTGGTTCACCCTTTAGATATTTATAATTTTCATAGGCTTTTTTGAATGTTTCGCTTACTAAGTCATCCGCTTCCCATTTATTGCCTGTCTTAAAGTAAATATACCGGTAAACATCATCAAAATATTTGTCATAAACTAGTAAAAAGCCATCTTTCATTGGATTAACCCCTTATCCTGGTTTGTTTTAGAAAACTTATTTAGAATTAATTCTTTCATCCGGCATGCCTTTTATACTTATATAGACGTATTAAAAATAAAAAAGTAACACATTTAGAATAGAAAAAGCTGTTAAGCAGCAAAAAATAACTTAACAGCTTTTTCTATGTAATATTTCATAACCATTAAAAAAAGAGGGGTTAACTAGCTTTGTTCATCCAACCTTATAAGAAGGTTAATACTCTCCTTTCTAAAAAATTTAATTGTTTCCATGATTGTACAATACTTATCTGAGAGATTTACAATAAAAGTTTCCCAAAATCTTGGCAATCTTAAAGTTAAAGGCCACATATGCTTTTTAATTATGTCCTTTTCCAGATAGTTTAAGTTGAAGTACTTGCATGCATTCTGCAATGCAATATGGGGATGTTTAAACCCATGCAATCCCTTGTAGGGTTTTTTCTTATGCCAGTCATAGAGGAAAAAATCATGAAGCAATCCTCCTCTGGCAGCAGAACGGTAATCAAGTCCTAACCTTTTGCATATCAGATAGCTGACATATGATACATAGAGACTGTGTTCCAAACAGCTTGTATCACCATGCTGTATGTAATTTTTCATCGACCTGACCATTTCATGCTCAATAAGATCAATAACACATTTTTCATATTCTACATCACAGGAATCTACTTTTAAGCTCAACTTTGATTTTATCCAGTCTATCATTGAGGATGCTCCTTATATCACGATTTATAATACCTGCATTTAAAATTAAAAGCCTGGGGAATGCAATAAAAAACCTTTTATATTGTATAATCTTTTCATAATATCGATTGACTGAAAAATTGGAGTAATTTAAAATTACCTTTCTTAAATCCAGGGCATCCATTATTGACTTGATTGTGTCTAATAAAAAGTAAAAGAGAAGAAATGATGCTAAATAGCCTTTTAAGTATGTAGGTATTGAAGAAACAATTGCCAAAACCGCTGGATGTACTATCCGTATCAATAGAAAAGTCAAAGCTCCCCAAAGGAGTGAAAATTTAAGGCATATATACCCGTGAAGGTTTAGTGCAACATTGCTATAGTCCCACCACTTGCAGTTAAAAATCCTTTCCAAAATAAATCCTGTGATATATTCCAGAACAGTGACTAATACCACAGCAAGCAATACATTGATCATTAGTGCTGTAAAAGGATTTTCAAAAGCATTTAAAACCCATTTGGAGGATTGAAGAATTAGGACAGCACCAAAACCATAAATGGGGCAGAAAAATCCGTTTAAAAATCCCCTATTCACTAACTTTCTGTCTTTAATACTGACAAATACGGTTTCCATCACCCATCCTAAGAAGGAATATATCGCAAAAAATAACAACAACTCGTTAAAATTCGCCATAAAATCATACTCCTTTCAGGCACTGCCATTAACTATCAATGCCTTGACCTGAATATTGAAGCAATCAGTCCTATAATAATAATTGCAGCTATCATTAGACCTGCTTTCAATATTGTTAAATTCAGGATATATATTTCACTGCCTGCTCTTGCACTTAAGCCGGAGCCGATAATAATACCGGCAATAATTATGCTTACGGCAAGCAAAACCATACTAAAGGACATTCTGTTTAAAGCTCTTTCAAACCGTTTTTGAATGCTGCCAATCTCTTTGATTTGCAATCTGACTGTAAAATCTTCATCCTCCATTTTGGATAAAAAGTTTAGCATTACAGATGGAAATTCCTTAAATAATTCTTTATAGCTCCACAAGCTCTTTTTTATTTCATTGCTGATTTCTTTTGCAGAAAATGATTGCTGCATCAATTTTTTTGCAATTGGCTTTGCCACAACAATGGTGTTGAGATCCGGGGCCAGCTTTTCAAGCAATCCTTGAAGCGTCCCAAGTGTCTTGGAGAGTAAAACAAACTCGCGAGGAATCTTTAAATTGTATAAAAAAGCCATATTGAATGTTTCGTAAAGCAAGTCTTGAATCTTTATCTCATTCCAGGGCATTGTCAAATATTTATCAATAATTGCATCCACATCTTTTTCAAACTTTTTCATATTGCTTCGATTTGTTGTTGATTCCATATCTATAATAGACTTGACAACCAATCTGCTATTCCTAGATGCAACTCCAATTAAAAAGTCCGACATCATTTTTTTTCGTGTTTCATTGAGGTATCCTACCATTCCCAGATCAAGAAATACTATTGTTCCATCCGGCAGAACCCGAATATTACCTGGATGAGGGTCTGCATGGAAAAAACCGTCCCTTAATATCTGATTGCATATGGATGTGGCAAGTCTCTTGGCCAACATCTTTTTGTCAATTCCTGCTAAGTCCAACTCATAATTGTCGTCTACACGAATACCTTCAATATACTCCATGGTAAGAATACACTTTGTAGTATAAATCCATTTTATATTCGGAACCCTAATACCTTCATCATGAGTAAAATTCTTCTTGAATGTTTCGGCATTCTCTCCTTCTTTGGTAAAATCCAGCTCGTTTTTAATTATATTTTCAAATTCCTGCACCATTCCACTGCAATCGTATAGTTTTCCATACTTGGTATGATTATCGATAAAACCTGCTAGGTCTTTTAAAATAGCAAGGTCCAGGTTAATGTTTTTTTCAATACCGGGACGTTGCACCTTTACCGCTACCAATTTTCCCGAATTGAGCCTTGCTCGATGCACCTGGGATATGGAAGCAGCAGCTACCGGCTTTTCCTCAAACTCTTTATAAATATTTTCCAATGTATCCTCGAACTCATTTTCAATTACTGTTCTCACTTCGGAAAAGGAAATCGGCGGCACTGAATCCTGAAGCTTTTTAAGTTCTTCCACAATATCTACAGGGAGAATATCCTGCCTTGTACTTAAAATCTGACCAATCTTGATAAAGGTAGGTCCAAGTTCTTCAAGACACATTCGCAGTCTTTCTCCTGTTGAAAGCCCTGAGCTTCTTGATTTCAAATCGGTATTTGAAATCTTTTTCCTTATCTTGAGGTAGCGAAAAATACCAAGCTGATCCATTAACAATCCAAAACCATGCTTAGTAAAAACCGTAATGATTTGCTTGTATCTACTTATGCTTTTACGCTTGTTAATAACCATACCATTCCTACCCTATACCTCAGTGTTTTATAGAAGGAATACAATCATTGCCTTGCTTTATATTTTTGGTTAATTTCCGTCTTTAACAATTCCCTGTTCTTTAAGTACCTGCAAAACTTGTTCCCTTACAATCTGGGCAATTTCATCCTTTGTAGCAATGTCTTCCTTCTTTGCTACATTTACAAGATTTAAGGCTTCTGCAACTTCATCTTTAATAATTTTTTTCAGTTCATCCTTCTGCTCATTTCCTCTTCTTATTAGCTCGCTTGCAAACTGTCGTGCGTCTTTTTTCGCAATATCACCTTTACTCACAAGTTCCTCAACCAGCTCTTCCACCTTTTCTCTCGAATACAAAAAAAGGCCCAATCCAAAATTAAATGATTTTTCTAAAAAGTTTGACATAATAAGTCCTCCCTCATTAATTTAATATCATTCCAATCATATCCAGAGAATCGAATGTTTTCTCTTCCTCAGGATCAAGCATTATTTGAATTGAAGTACCATATAATGCACCAAGAACTAGTTTAGCCACTGACTTTGAAGAGTATTCCACAAGATTTTTATTAATTGCTGCTCCGGACAAAATACTCTTCTCTATCATTTCCGACAAATCGGAAAACAGGTTTTTCAATTGCTTTCTGAAAGACGGTAGCCATAATGACTGTGCTGTAAAATCAATAAAAAGTTTCAAAAGCTCCGGTTTTTTTCTTATCAGTTCATTAAAATATTTTACTAGAGAAGCAATTTTTTCTTTAGTATTTGGGGTTGATTTTAATTTATCCTCAACTTCATGGAGATATTGCTGCATCATCTTTTTTATAACTTCGATAAATAAACCTTCTTTGCTCTTGTAATAATAGTGTAATTGACTTAATGCAACACCCGCTTCGTCTGCAATATCTCGCATGGATACATTTGCATATCCCTTTCTGGACAGGCAATGAAAGGCTGTCTGAAGTATCTTTTGGGCTTGGCTTGTTTTATCTGCTTTCTTGCCCATAATATCACCACTCAATAAATTAATTCGGACGTACGTCTTAATTTAATTATACTACTTTATATTTTTTGATGTCAAATATGAAAAAGCGGGCAAAAACAAAAAAACAAACATGTACGTATGCAGAAATATAGATAAAAATACATATTTCATAATGATAGAAAACAATATATAATGAAAGGGGGAGTCTAAATACTGGAAATATTATATTAAGGAGGTTGACTATATGAATAAAGAAATAAAGAATTCTGTGGAAATGACTGATGAAGAATTGTTGGACATGTTTGGCGGCTTTGATACCAAAGCAGCTAATGAATTTATAGTGAAACCACTATATGGCATTGACCCAGTTAAACCAATTGATATTAAGCCTTTATACGGAATTGATGTTAAGCCTTTATACGGAATTGACGTTAGTCCTATTAAACCTTTGTATGGAATTCAACCTAGTCCGATAAAGAAATAAATTAAAAATATGGTTGTAGTACATAAAAAATTAATTATATCCAGTTGATTTAGACATAAAGTGTATGCAGTTGTAAATACTGTAATACACTTTACCCCAATTTAAAATATGCTATCAATTAATTTTTTACCGGAGGGGTATTATGAGTATAGATTTTAGACCTATAACAGGGGTTTGGGAAATAACAATGGGCTGCAATATGAGGTGTAAGCATTGCGGTTCATCCTGCGAAAATCCATTGGAAGGAGAACTGTCAACGGATGAGGCATTAAAGCTTTGTGACGACCTGGCTGAACTGGGATTTAAATGGCTTACACTTTCCGGAGGTGAGCCTACTACCAGAAAGGACTGGGATATTATTGCCAAAAGACTCAATGATAACGGAATTATTCCCAATATGATCACAAACGGTTGGCTTATGAATGATGAAACAGCAAAAAGAGCCAAAGAAGCAGGAATAAATACCGTTGCCATAAGCCTCGACGGATTGGAAAAGACACATGATTTTATTAGACGCGAGGGTTCATTTAAAAGAATAATGAATGCTATTGATACTCTTGTAAAAAATGATGTTAATTGCTCTGTTATCACAACCGTAAATAAAATGAATCTTGGTGAACTGGAAGAAATGCGTAAGATACTTTGCGAAAAGGGTATATACGGTTGGCAATTTCAGTTGGGACTACCCATGGGAAATATGGCAAAAAACAGTGAGCTTGTGGCACAGCCTTATCACATGGATGATGTTATTGATTTTGCTTATGAGGCCATGCTAAAAGGAGGCATTGATATACAGCTTGCCGATTGTATGGGTTATTTTAACAAAAAGGAAATAGCTGTAAGGAATAAATCCGATTCCACAGAAGGATATAACTGGAACGGCTGCGGTGCCGGAAAATATGTTATGGGAATACTCCATAACGGAGATATAGTCGGATGCACATCTATAAGGGATAAAGAATTTATCGAAGGAAATATTAAGGAAACTCCGGTATTGGAGCTATGGACCAATCCTGAAAAATTTACATGGAACAGAAATATTACAAAGGATATGCTTCTGGGTACCTGCAAAAAATGTCTGTATGGCAATCGCTGTCACGGAGGATGCGGTAACACAAGGCTCACAATGGAAGGAACAATATATTCACAAAACAGATATTGCTCGTACAATCTGGCTGTACAAAAGGCTGAGCAGCAGTTTGAACGTCTAAATGACATCAATGAGCTTATGGAAAAGGCAAATAAGTTTGCACAGCTAAAACAGCATCAGCTTGCAGAGATTGTGCTCTCAAGGGTTTTATCCATTGATCCGGAAAATGAAGAAGCACTGTCACTCTATGGCTATACTTCATTTATGCTGGAAAACTACAATGATGCTGTACAGGCCAATAAAAAGCTTCTTTCTAAAGATAGTGCAAACATATATGCCAATAAAGGATATGGACTTTCAATTGCCAAACTTGGTATGGTTGATGAAGGTATCGAATATTTGAAAAAAGCAATAAATTTGTCAAACGGAACATATCTTGATCCTTATTATGATCTGGCAGTGGTTTATTGTGAAAACGGAATGCTTAAAGAAGCTATTGAGTCTCTTGAGGAAGGTTTTAAGATTTCAGAAGAGTTTAAGAAAAATAACTATGACTTTTATTCACTTCTAAAGGAAGGACAGGCATGATAATAAAAAAGATTTTAAGCTTTACAGGCAGATATCCGGTAGTAAAACAACATGACATAACTGATTGCGGTGCCGCTTGCTTGGCTTCCATTGTAAAGTATCATGGGGGCAACATTTCAATCGCAAGATTAAGAGAATATTCGGGTACCGGTAGAGATGGTACAACCGGTTATGGAATTGTCAAGGCTTTAGAGAAACTGGGTTTTTCTGCGAAAGGACTTAAAACTGATGCTGATGAGCTCAAGAATGAAAAATTTCCTTGTATAGCCCACGTAATATCGGAGCAAGCGGGCAAAAAGCTGGAGCATTATGTTGTGGTTTACAATATAAAAAATAATATTATTACATATATGGATCCTGCTAAAGGGATTGTAAAGGATAAGCTATCCCTTTTTAAGGATATTTATACGGGAAGGATACTTTCTTTTAAGCCTGGAGAGAATCTTAATATAAAGGCTGAAAACAATAAGGCACTTTTTGAACTTATAAAATCAATTGTCAAAGTACTTAAGATTCCTCTCCTTCTTATTGTTTTAATTTCATTTGCATTTACAGGCCTTGGAATATTAAGCACATATTACATGAAATATCTTTTTGATACAGTAGTCGGTCAAGGAATGTATAATGAGCTTACTTATGTATCCCTGTTCTTTATAAGCATTCTAATTATCCAGCTCCTTCTAGGCTTGCTAAGAAGCCTTATGGTGACAAAATTGGCACTTAAGATTGATAAAGAGCTTATGTTAACATACTTTAGGCATGTTTTAAGGCTGCCTATGAGCTTTTTTATATCAAGAAAAGACGGTGAGATAATTTCAAGGTTTATGGATGCTTCTAAAATCCGCGAAGCCATTTCCGGCATTACCCTCACCCTCTCTATTGACACTGTTATTGCAATAGCCGGAGGATTCATTCTTTTTCTTGCAAACAGGTTTCTTTTTTGCATAACACTGTTAATATTGGTTCTATATGCAATAACTGTATTATGCTTTGTAAGACCCTTAAGAAATATAAACACTTTGCAGATGGAAAGTAATGCAGTCCTTACATCCCACTTGGTTGAGAGCCTTAACGGTGTAGAGACATTAAAATCATTTAATGCTTTAAAAAGGACCGATATGGTTGCAGATACTAATTTTGACGATTTAATAAAAAAGGTATATAAAGGCAGTATATTATACTCTGCCCTCACATCCATTACTTCGGCAATCAATGGTCTTGGGACAATAGTGATACTTTGGTTTGGAATAATTGAGATATCTGCAGGCAAGATGTCTACAGGAGATCTTCTTGCATTCAATGCTCTGCTTCAATACTTTCTGACACCTGTGCGGAATCTTATTGATCTTTCTTCCGAAATACAGACTGCAGTAGCAGCGTCTAACAGGCTTGGTGAGATACTTGATATTGAATGTGAAAAGTATGATGATTCAAAAAGAAATATTGTACCAGAAAGTTTATCAGGTGATTTGATTATAGATAACATAACATTTAGATACGGCTATAAAAGGCCGGTAATAGAAAACCTATCGCTTCATATTAATGCCGGTGAGAAAATAGCAATAGTTGGAAGCAGCGGTTCGGGAAAAACAACTCTTGCAAGGCTTATTATGAATTATTACCTGCCTGAAAAGGGCTCAATTACTATTGGGGGCAATAACATTAGCAACATTCCCCTTGAACTGATAAGAAAAAAAATAGCATTTATTTCACAGGATATATTTCTTTTAAGCGGTACAATAAAAGAAAACATAGCATTAGGCAATCCCGATGCAACTATGGATGAAGTGATTGAGGCTTCTAAGCAAGCGAACTGCCATGAGTTTATCGAAAAGCTGCCTTTAAAATACGAGACTCACATTGAAGAAAATGGCTCAAACCTTTCCGGCGGTCAAAAACAGCGAATTGCCATTGCGAGAGCATTCTTAATGCATCCCGATATACTCATTATGGACGAGGCTACAAGCAATCTTGATGCAAAAACCGAAGAAGCTATTTCAAATACACTCGACCTTTTTGATGGAAATGTTACAAGGATTATTATCGCACATAGATTGTCAACAATAAAAAGATGCCAAAAGATATTTGTACTTGATAGCGGAAAGATATGCGAATCGGGCTCCCATGATGAACTTATGGCAAACAAAGGGCATTATGCTTCAATGTTTGAATAAAAAACTTTCCTTATAAAACATTGATTACGTTTGTAACCATTTCTATGGCTTAACATAATATATTAATGTATAAGACTATAGAAAAATATAAGGAGATGAAAAAATGGTATTACAAGGTGAAGTGGTTGATGAAAGCAAAAAAAAAGATGAAATAAGTAAGAAAGTAATGCATTCAGACAGCATCCAGTATAACAAGCAGGAACTTGAGCAAGAGCAAAAGGTAGATGTTAATCCATTACAGTTAACAAGCCAGAATATACATATCCATATAAGTGATGATTTAAATAAATACTGCGGAACAATTTCAGGAAAGATTAATACTGAAAATAATGATAAAATTCCACGTAATACAAAAGTTTCTCTATATTTAGGGAATGAAAAACATACTTCACTACTTGAATTAAGGCCTAACAGTGATGGCGAATTTGTTATAAAAGATATCCCGCCGGGATTCTATACTTTATTGGTTGAGTCCTGGCAGCACCGCTCAAAGGCCATCAGGATTAAGATACTTCCAGGGCAGACATTTAATAAGTCCATATCTTTGGATGGGAAATAGTATTTAGAATTTAAGAGTTAAGGAATCAAAATTTGGGGTTAAAGGGCATTATAAATAAATGCCTTTATTTTTTTATGTATCTGCGGATACGGAAAAATTATATTTTTTAAAGTATAATCAAGAATATAAACATTAATGAATTGAAAGAATTAAATGAATTGAATGTTGAAGAAGGAGTGAATTACTATGGGCTTTTATGAAGAAATTGCAAAATATTATGATTATATTTTTCCGGTGTCCCATGAGACAGTTGATTTTATTATGACAACTTCGGGTAAGCCTCCTAAATATATTCTTGACGTAGCCTGCGGGACGGGTGGATATTCACTTGAGCAGGAAAAATATGGTTATATTGTAACAGCTATTGATATTGATAAAGCCATGATAGAAGAACTTAAGAAAAAAGCCGATAATTTGGGAAGCAAAGTTGAATATCTTCAAGCCGGAATGCTTGAACTAAAGGAAAAGCTGCAAAATAAATCCTTTGATGTTATATTTTGTATAGGTAATTCATTGGTTCATCTGGATAATAACAAAGAAATAGATAAATTTCTGCATGATGCAAAGTCTATTTTAGCTCATAATGGGAAGTTAATTATTCAAACCATCAATTATGATAGAATAATTTCAAAAAATATTATGTCTCTTCCAGTGATTATTAATGAATCCGTGGGGTTGAGATTTGAAAGATATTACAAGTATGAATCAAATGTTAACAAGGTGCTTTTTAAAACAATACTCAGTGTAGATGATAAGATTGCTCAAAATGAAATTCCTCTTACTCCTGTAAAACACGATGAGATTCTTCAAATGCTAAGGAGTGCAGGATTTACTAAAATCAATGTGTATGGCGGATACAACAAATCTGTATATGACAAGGAAAACTCATACTTAATGGTTATAGTTGCTGAATGAGTTCATGAAAAAACAAAGCCCTATGGATTATATCCTCATAAGGCTTCGTTTTTATATTATATATGCTATTTGAATTTTTATCATTCTTATAATAAATGATTGTTAAGTATAAATGAAGCAAACACTATGGATACCATTGAAAGAAGCTTTATCAATATATTGATTGACGGTCCTGAAGTATCCTTGAACGGGTCACCTACAGTATCTCCGACAACAGCAGCTTTGTGGTTATCGGAACCTTTTCCCCCGTGGTTTCCAGCCTCAATATACTTTTTCGCATTATCCCATGCACCACCTGAGTTTGCCATCATTATAGCAAGGACAAACCCTGAAACTGTTGCACCTGCCAGCATGCCTGCCACACCGTTTGGTCCTAAAATCAGACCTACTACTATAGGTGCAATAATTGCAACCAATGCTGGAGGAACCATTTCCTTCTGTGCTCCTTTGGTACAAATGTCTACGCATTTTGCATAATCAGCCTGAGCTTTACCTTCCATAAGTCCCTTTATTTCTTTAAACTGTCTTCTAACTTCTATAACAATATTTTTTGCAGCTCTACCAACTGCTTCCATAGTTAATGCAGCAAATAGGAACGGTAACATTCCGCCGACAAACAGACCTATGAGAACAGCAGGATTTATTAATTCAAGGTTAAAGACAAAGTCTATAGCCCCTCCACTATTTTTTACCGCTAATTTTATTTCGTCCATATATGCAGCTATAAGAGCTAATGCCGTTAACGCTGCGGAACCTATGGCGAAACCTTTTCCTGTTGCAGCTGTAGTATTTCCGAGTGAATCGAGAGCATCAGTTCTTTTTCTAACTTCGGGCTCAAGATGTGACATTTCTGCTATACCGCCTGCATTATCCGCCACCGGTCCATAAGCATCTGTTGCAAGAGTAATACCAAGGGTACTGAGCATCCCTACAGCAGCTATACCGATACCGTACAATCCCATAGCGAAAGCTTCATCTCCCTGAAATCCCATACTGGCCAGGTAGAAACTGCCAAGAACTGCAGCACCAACAATGATTACAGGAACTGCTGTTGAGAACATACCTAAAGATATACCGCCTATTATTATTGTGGCAGGTCCGGTTGTGGATGTTTCGGAAAGTTTTTTAGTAGGTTTGTAAGTATCTGATGTATAATACTCGGTAAAGAAACCTATAAGATTACCTGCGACAAGACCTGTCAGTATTGAGAAATAAACTCCGATATGATCTTTGCCTAAAACACTAGTTACAAGGAAATATGATACTATTGCTATAATAATACTGCTTCCATATACACCTCTTCTTAATGCACTGAGAAGTGTCTTCTGGTCAGCCTTTTCACCGGTTCTTACGAAGAATGTACCGATAATTGATGCAATAACACCTACTGCAGCCATCGTCATCGGTATGGTAACACCTTTTATTCCAAGACCTGCAGCAACTGCAAGTGCAGATGTGGAAACTATTGAACCGACATAAGATTCATAAAGGTCCGCACCCATTCCCGCTACATCACCGACATTGTCACCGACATTATCGGCTATAACTGCAGGATTTCTTGGGTCATCTTCAGGGATTCCGGCTTCAACCTTTCCTACAAGGTCGGCACCAACGTCGGCAGCCTTAGTGAATATACCACCACCGACACGAGCAAACAATGCCATTGAGCTTGCTCCCATACCGAATGTCAGCATTGCACTTGTGATATTCTGAATTTTATCTGCTTCCGGAAGGTTTCTGTAAAACCAGTTTAAGAAATAAAACCAGATACTGATATCAAGAAGACCAAGACCTACCACTACAAGCCCCATTACCGCACCACTTGAAAATGCAACTCTAAGTCCGCTGTTGAGACTGGTTCTTGATGCATTGGCTGTTCTGGAATTTGCAGCTGTAGCAATTTTCATACCGAAGAAACCTGAAAGACCTGAGAAAAAACCTCCTGTAAGAAATGCAAATGGAACAAATGGAGTTAAATAACCTAAAAATGCCAAAATACTTAAGATTACTACCATAGCAACAAAGAATATTGCCACACCGGTATACTGCCTTTTAAGATAAGCGTTGGCACCCTGTCGGATGGCGGCAGCAATTTTAGCCATTTGCTCTGTACCTTCACTCTTTTTGACTACACTGTAAGCTAGATAACCTGCAAAAACTAAGGCTAAAACCGATCCAATCGGGGCTAGTAATAAAAGATCCATATTTACCTCCTGTTTTATATATTTATTTAGACTTATTTATAAAAAATCTACTATTCTTACCACTTTACTGTTATTTATTCTTCAGTTACTTTACCGGAAATAGTTTTAGTTTAAAAAACTAAACTTGAGATATCTATAATTTATTATATTTTATCAAGCATAGCAAACTAAAATATTTTGGCAGCTATAGACTAGCTTTTAAAGATAAAGAATAAACATAAAAATGGTTCAAACATGTATAAATATAGTCTTCAAACAAAAAAATAACAAAAACTTACGTAACAATTTTAACCGATACCAAATTAGAATTCAATAACAGAATGAAATTTTTATGATTGATTTTTTTTAACCAAATCTGACCTATGCTATTTTACAGATATATAAAAGAAAGTTATAACTATGACTATTAATCTTGTTGAAAAGATACAAGCAATATTTCCAGAGAACTAATTTTATATAATCATCAAATTGTTTATATTAGGTGAGCATGGTAATAAAAGTACAATTTTAATGTATTTCATTTAATCATATGAGATTTTATTATTTATTGAATTATTATTTATCTATTATTAATTAAATAAAATATGTTTAAAAGTTTTAAAAAAAGAGAACGCTGCACATTTGCAACATCCTCTTTATGTATATTTTAACTATATTTTGTTATTATTGACTTAAATTTCGTATTGTTCTATTTACATTTCGAAAATTCATAAAGGCATTCCTGACTGTTTATAAGCTTCCTTCCCTTACCGTGACTACGGGTATAGCTTCCGTCACTTGTTAAAATTCTTGCTTTAACATTGTCTTTCAAATAGATTTCCAGAGTTTCCTTAATTCTTGAGAATATATCCTTTTCCTCAACGGGAAACATCAACTCAACTCTTCTGTCGAGGTTTCTTGTCATCCAGTCGGCACTTGCCAAATATATTTTCTCATCGCCGTCATTTAGGAAATAAAATATCCTGCTGTGTTCCAAAAACCTTCCTACTATGCTTCGAACACTGATATTCTCGCTGATTCCTTCAACACCGGGTTTCAAACAGCAAATGCCTCGCACAATAAGATCTATTTTTACACCTGCACATGAGGCTTCATAAAGCTTTCTTATTATGCCTTCATCTACAAGAGAGTTTACCTTCGCTATTATATATGCCTTTTTGCCTTCCCTGGCATTTGATATCTCATTATCAATAAGATTCACAAATTTGGCTCTTATCCCCGTTGGAGATATGTACAGCTTGTGCATGTTAGGCAGCTTTGAATAACCTGACAACATATTAAAAAGTGCTGAAGCATCGGCTCCAAAGTAGGGATTTGAAGAAAACAACCCCATATCGGTATAAAACTTTGCCGTCACATCATTATAGTTTCCTGTACCAAAATGCACATACCGCTTAACACCGTCCTCCTCCATCCTGATTATGAGAAGAACCTTGCAGTGAGTTTTCAATCCCACAAGCCCGTATATAACCTGACATCCTGCCATTTCAAGACGTTTTGCCCATTGAATATTGTTTTGCTCATCAAACCTCGCTTTGAGCTCAACCAATACTGTGACCTGCTTTCCATTTTCGGCAGCGTTTATAAGTGCTTCAACTATCGGTGAGTTGCCGCTTACCCTGTATAGTGTCTGCTTTATTGCAAGAACCTTAGGGTCTTCCGACGCTTCCCTTACCAGCCTTACAACCGGATCAAAGGAATCATAGGGGTGATGAAGCAATATATCCTTTTTGCTTATGACATCAAAAATATCATCAATATCCGTTAATTCTTCCGGTACGTTAGGTGTAAAAGAAGGATACCTTAAATTATCATAGCCTGGAATTGAGCTTAATTTCATAAGGTAAGTAAGATCAAGGGGGCCGTTTATGTAATATACAGCCTGCTCATCAATTTCGAATTCCTCCATAAGTATTTTAAGAAGCCTTGGGTCAGGCTTTTTCTTGATCTCAAGCCTTATAACAACTCCCCATTTTCTCTTTTTAATGTATTCTTCAATAGCCTGAAGCAAATCTTCAGCCTCTTCTTCATCTAAAGCCTGATCTGTGTTTCTTGTAATTCTGAATTGGGTCAGGGTGAACTTATTATACCCTGTAAAAAGCTTATCTATATATTTTTCAATTACATCTTCAAGAAATACGAAGCACTGGTTACCCTGCTCGTCTGAAGGAACTTTAATAAGCCTGTCAAGAACTGAAGGCACCTGCACCATCCCGAATATAGGCTCTTCCTCATCGTCATTTTCAAGGATTAGTGCAATATTAAGACTCTTGTTTAAAACAAGAGGAAAGGGTCGGCTTTTATCAACAACCATTGGAGTTAAAACAGGGTAGACTGTATTGAAGTAATAATCCTCAACAAATTTTTCCTGCCTCTTATCAAGCTCAGACAATTTTTTGAGAAGTATTTTTTCTTTTTTCAGTGCAGGTATAAGGGACTTATTATAGCAGTTATACTGTTCCTTAACCATTAACTGAATCTTTTCTTCAACCTTTATAAGCTGTTCTTCAGGAGTCAAGCCTGAAAAATCCCGTCCGCTAATCCCTGCAAGATATTGGTCCATAAGGGATGCTACTCTTACCATAAAAAATTCATCAAGATTGGAGCTAACTATGGATAAAAACTTCATTCGTTCCAAAACAGGGTTGTTCTTAGCGTCACAAGCCTCTTCTAGAACTCTCCCATTAAACTCGAGCCAGCTTAATTCTCTGTTTATAAAAATATTTTTAGCATTGAACTTGTTTTTATTTTTAGACTGTATTTTTCCTCTACTCTGTGTTTTTTTACTTTGTGTTTTTTCTGTCACAGCTCCGCTTTTTGTGCTGCTTACTGCTTTAATCCGAGTTTTACCTTGATTCTTAATGGGTTTATTTGTACCGCTCTTACTCTGAGACTTCATCACTTAAACACTCCTAAATCTTTTTTAGAATTAATTTTGGCCTAATTCCCATTACATCTTCAAAAAATCCCGAAACCTGCGAAAAACTCCATTGTTCAAGCATTATGTCCTCTTTTGATGTAACTTTGAATAACAACTCATGTCTGTTTACAGTTATCTCAAAATCAGTTATTTTTTGTTTGTGAGAAACATCTAATGCTTCTGCCAGTCTTAAAATTGCAGCGAGCTTAGATACTGTAAGTCTTCCTTTTTCATCAAGCTCAAAAAACTGTTTGTGATCGGGAGCGGGCAGATCTTCTTCATGGTATCTTACAATATTGGCTATAAGGTTTAGCTCTCTGTCGGAAAAACCCATTATATCCTGATACTGAATTATGTTGTACGAATGTATTTCATGACTGTTATAGTTGATATATTTCCCTATATCGTGCAGGATTGCAGAAACCCTGAAGCAAAATCTTTCCCGGCTGCCAAGGTTATGAAACCTGACAGTCTGGTCAAATATTGTAAGTGCCGTTTTTTCAATATAAGAACTATGGTTCTCGTCAATAAAGTATTTCTTACCGATATTCCACACTATACTTATTATGTCATCTATGATTTTTTTCTTTCTTGGAGTTTCATGCCATTGATCGGCAATTTCTGCAAGTATTCCGTTTCTCAGGGATAAAAATGGCGTATAAATTACATCCGATTCAGTCATATGTAGAAAGCTTCTGAAAAGTACCATGGATGGCAGTAAAATTTCGGCTTTATTCTTTGGAATATTAAATTTCTCTTGAATTTGCTCGGTTGTAAGATGATTTATTTTATCAAAAAGCTTTTCAAAGGCGTCTCTTTTTATTGTTCTTATACTGTCGGAATAATTTACCTCCGCTACATTTTCTATCTCACAAAGCTTTAATATGGTCCTTAATTCTCCGCCTATACCGATAAAATTATCGATTCGGATTCCCTTTATAAATGACTTTAGGAAGTCAACTTCACTTTTTATATATTCCTGCAAAACACCGGAAAACCGTAGAGATCTTTTCTGCAAATCGGCAAGCACTTCCCTAAGCCTTAAAGAGCCTATTTTTAAGTACTCGGTGAATTTAAGCTTGTTGTCTGAGTATACCGATACCTCAACGCCTCCGGATCTAATATCCACAATAAGTGTATCCTTTTTATTTATAAACTTGGTGTTTAAAAGATAATCCCTTAGGGCCTTATACATAAAATATCTTTCTTTTGCGTTATTGATCACTTCAATGCTCAAACCTGTCTGGAGCTTTACCTGATCCAAAAGATATTCTCGGTTTTTAGCCTCTCTGATAGCACTGGTTGCAACAACCATATAGTTTTTAATCCTGTAATCTTTCATGAGCTTGGCATAGCCTTTTAGTGTCTCGCAAAGATCATAAATTGTCTCATTTTGAATTTTTCCATATGAAAACGAATCTCTGCCAAGATGAGTACTTTTTTCAAGGTCTTCAAGAATTTCAATTTGTCCGTTGGCATCAATTTGTGCGATAGACATGCGTATAAGATTGGAGCCTACATCTAATGCTGCAACTACTTCAAATTTGCGAACCATAAATACACCCTTTTCTAAAATTCATTAAAGCTTGCTATCATTCCAATAAATTCATTCTCCGATTTGGCATATAGATTTTCTGTTGTCCAGCCGATTAACTGATAAAAGCTCTTATCAGTTTCAACAAGTGCAATCATGTATTTTAACTTTTCATCGTTATGATTTATATTGACATTTAATTGTATTGCATTATAACCGTTATTCAATGTAATATCTTTTATGCTTTCCTCTTCTAAACCTTCTTCGAGTTGGGTATTTTCACTCTTGACTGCTTCAAAATAGTCATCTAATGTGACATCTTCGCCTAATTCGCTTTTACCCTCACATATAACAAGAAAACCCTTGTTTCTATTTTTGCTTGACAATATCATGCTTGCATCCTTATTGGTAGATAAGTCTGTCTTTTCCCATTCCCCGGTAGCAACCAGTTGAAACCTGATGCTTGAATCTTCTTTTTTGGTTCCTTCAATAATTAACTTTTTGTTATTTATATTTTTGCTGTTAATCATACTTGATACAAATACAATTGAATATACCGAAGTTAAAACAATGCCCAAAATAGCCAAAAAAGTTAATATCTTAGGAGCTAACTTTTTCTTCTTTTGCGGTTCAATGGGTGTTGCATATCTATATTTATTTAATATATCCTCATCGGATTCTTTATATATTTGTTCACAGAAATTTTTATATTCAGTCTCAAAATCATCAAATGTAGTATCCTTTAAAAATGTGTATCTGCTACCGTCAAAATAATTTTTATCTGAAGAAGTTTTATCAGAAGAATCAAGCTGTTCTTCTACGTTTTCTGATTTTTCATTGGTAATACTATCTGAATCCATATTTCTTCTAAGGCTTTTAACCTTGCTCCTCCTTAATTATTATCTAAAAATGTTATCGACAAATATGCAAAAATCAATAATCACTTTTTATTGATGATGTTTTTCGCAATAGATATTATAACAAAATAAGACACAATTTACAAGAAACATAGGGCTCCCGGATTGGAACAAAACATAGAATGATGAAAACATAAATTGATAATATTCTAATAAAAATATATAATTACATTATACATAACTACATATTTCTTGTTAGTTTTACATAGTCTACTATGGCTGGAATTTGCTAGTTTGATTTTAAACTGAGTGTAGGAGGCGATTTTAGTGGATAAAGAGCTTAAACAAAAAGCCGAATTGTCGGATGAGGAACTTATGGATATGTTAGGCGGTTTTGATGTAGCCATCGAAGGAATAAATATTATTAAAGTTGATAAATTAGATGCAAAACCTGTTCTTAAATACGGCGTAAAACCACCAATTACCAAATACGGAATTATAGTCACCAAATATGGTGTTGCTCCTTTGTATAGCATTAGACCTGCTGATATAAAATAAACATTTATTTTTTATGTTAAACACAGCATTTCCAGCCATATATTTTTGTAAGATTAATAATGCATTTAAATTTATAAGTGTAATTGATATTCATATTGATTTTGGGGGGATAAAATAATGGAAAACTTGTACAACCCTATAACAGCAGTTTGGGAAATAACAATGGGATGCAATATGAGATGCAAGCATTGCGGTTCATCCTGTGAAAAACCGCTTGAAGGTGAGCTGACTACTGAAGAGGCACTTAAGCTCTGTGACGATATAAAAAATTTAGGACTTCAATGGTTAACTCTATCAGGTGGAGAACCCACAACAAGGAAGGATTGGAATATTATTGCCGAAAGGCTTAGCAGTAATGGCATTATTCCCAACATTATTACAAACGGGTGGCTTATGGATGAAGAAATTGCGGCAAAAGCTAAGGCTGCCGGTGTCAATACAATAGCCATAAGTCTCGACGGCTTGAAAAAAACACATGATTACATAAGAAAAGAAGGCTCCTTTGACAGAATAATGAATTCCATTGATATAATCATAAATGCTGGAGTTTACTGCTCTATAATAACCACAATCAATAATATTAATATCAATGAATTGGAAGAGCTTCACAGCATATTGACAAAAAAAAGAGTTTCCGGCTGGCAAATCCAACTTGGACTTCCAATGGGCAATATGGCACATAACAGCGATTTGGTATCAACTCCCGAACACATCGACAGGGTAATAGAATTTGCATATAAGGCATCAAAATCAAGCGATGTTGAAATACAACTGGCAGATTGTATAGGCTACTTCAATCATAAGGAAATTGAAGTAAGAAAAATACAATCCGGATTGGAAGATTACAGTTGGTTCGGCTGCGGTGCAGGCAAACTGAATTTCGGAATACTGCATAACGGAGATATAGTCGGATGTACATCCATAAGAAGCAAGGATTTTATTGAAGGAAACATTAGAGAAACTTCCATCGTTGATATCTGGAATAATAAAAATCTTTTTGCATGGAACAGAAATCTTACAAAGGACAAATTAAAGGGACTATGCAGTAAATGTATAAACGGCAGCACATGCCTTGGAGGCTGTGCCAATACAAGGCTCACAATGGAAGGCTCAGTCTATGGTGAGAACAGATATTGCTCATATAACTATGCGGTCAAAAAAGCAGAGGAACAATTAAATAGGGTATCCGATGCAAATACGCTGCTTGAAAAGGCGAGAAAATTTATCAATAACAAAAGCTACCAGTTGGCGGGTATTGTCCTTGAAAATCTTATCGATCAACAAAATGACAATTGTGAAGCATTGTCCCATTATGGCTTTGTATCCTTTATGCTCGGAAATTATAAAGATTCGTTGGAAGCAAACAAAAAGCTTTTGGATATAAATCCATCGGATGCATATGCTTTAAAGGGATACGGCCTATCGACAGCAAGACTTGGAAATATTGATGAAGGCATATCATATCTAATTAAGTCCATTGAAAACGCAGATGAAAGCTTTCTGGATCCATATTATGATTTGGCAGTAATTTATTATGAAAAAGAAAGAATAAACGATGCCATAGATATTCTTAATAAAGGCAGAAGCATATCACAAAGCTTTAAAGAGGAAACAGAGGAGTTTTACAATATTTTGCAAAATATTCCCTCTACAGTTAACAATCAGTAAAAATATTTGGATGTATACGCAATGTATAAAAAGGCTTTGGATAAACTACCAACAGCCTTTTTATTCGATGATCATTTATTTATCACCAGCTTATTACTTCGCCCTCTAACGACCAGGTCTGAGTACCAGTAATTTTTACCTTTACAAGCTTTCCTACCAGCTCTTTGCTGCCTTTAAAATTAACAATTTTATTTGTACGTGTTCTTCCGGTATAATTCCATACGCTGTTTTTGCTTAATCCTTCAACAAGTATTTCTTCCGTAGTTCCTAAAAGCTTATCGTTTATTTCCTTGCTTATTTTGTTTTGAACCTCCAAAAGTCTTTCAAAACGTGCCTTTTTAACTTCTTCGCTCACCTGATTTTCATTTTTTGCAGCAGGTGTGCCGGTTCTTTTTGAATAAAGAAATGTATATGCAAAATCATAACGAACTTTTCTTAAAACATCCAATGTATCTTCAAAATCTTCTTCAGTTTCACCGGGATAACCCACTATTATATCGGTGGTCAATGCGATATTGGGTATTTTTTCCCTTATCTTACCGACAAGATTTAAATAATCTTCTTTTGTATATTTCCTGTTCATACTCTCCAAAATTCTTGTGCTGCCAGCCTGAATCGGAAGATGGAGATGTTCGCATAGCTTGTCCAAATCCCTCATGGCTAAAATTATATCCTCCGTAAGATCTTTAGGATGTGATGTCAAAAAACGTATTCGTTCTATACCCTCTATATTGTTTAACTCTCTAAGCAAGCTAGCAAAACTGGTGTTATCGGCAAAATCCTTTCCGTATGAGTTTACATTCTGGCCTAAAAGTGTTATTTCCTTGTAATTTTTACGACCGAGCTCTTCTACTTCATTAACTATATCTTCAATACTTCTGCTGCGTTCTCTTCCCCGTACATACGGAACAATACAGTAGGAGCAGAAATTATTGCATCCATACATGACAGTTACCCATGCTTTAATTGTGTCCTTCCTTTCAATGGGCAATCCTTCGGTTATTGAACCTGGTGACTCATCCACATCTATAACTGGAGAATTTTCGTTTATTGCATTATATAAAAGCTCCGGAAATTTATATAGATTATGCGTTCCAAATACTAAACCAACATGTCTGTATTTTTTCTTTATAGTCTCAACCACATGCCCTTGCTGCATCATACATCCGCATACCGCAATTATCTTTTCAGGATTATCAGCCTTTTGCTTTTTTAGAGCACCTAAATGTCCATAAACCTTTTCTTCTGCATTCTCTCTGACACAGCACGTATTAAAAATAATGACATCGCTTTCTTCACTGTTTTTTCCCTCACAATATCCCATTTCAGAAAGCATTCCCCAAAGTCTTTCAGAGTCGTTTTCATTCATTTGACAGCCAAAAGATTGTAAAAACACCAATCTTTTTCTTCCAGATTTCATTTCATATTCAGCATTTATCTCTTTTATTAAGTCCATGAATCTATATTGTTTAACTATCTCCTCTTCGGATACATGTGTTTGGTTTTTGGTATTTCTTTTCATTTTTTCCTCCATAATAAATATCCCAAAAATAATCTTTTTATATTTTACTTAAGTTGTATATGTCACAATCAAATTATTTGTAAGTTATACTTATGATATAATACTAGTTTTCTTTTAATATTACAACCACTAAATAAGTAATGATAATATAATTATTATTTCTACAATATTGTTTTTATATCTTTTCATAAGGCTGCAATTATTGTAGAATGATATCTATAGGTATAAAACAGGTATAAAATTATTATGGAGGTATAAACATGAACAGGATCTTAAAAACTTCCTGCATTATTGCATTATCAGCATTTATTTTAACTTCATGCAGCAGCAACAACAACGGAAATTCTCCTACACCTACTATAAATGCTAGTCAAACTGAGACTCAATTAACACCTACTCCATCACCAAGCAGTTCTCCTGATTCTTCTCCGGAATCATCTGCACAAAAAAATGCAACACGCGGAAGTGTTAATAACTTTTCCGAGTTGTTTGCAATGGAACGAATTCTTGATATTAAGAAGGCATCTGACAGTACCTTCTATAATACATCACGACTGCTTTTGTATAGTATTGCCGACCTTTTGACAAAGGCAGAAGTCCTTGACAACAACAATTCCAAAGACAGAGAAATTGCGTCAAAATTTGATATTAAGAAGTATGACTATGTTCTTCAATTTGATGGTGCAAAACCTATATTTGTTTCGGTTAAGGACAATATTGTCTTTTTTGAAGATGAAAGTAAGCTGTACAAGCTTTGGGGAGACAGCAAAAACCTATGGGAAAATTTAACTTTCGATGAAACTCAAAAAATTGCAGACATTAATGAAAAAGGCCTTGAAATTATGGAGAAAAGATTTGACAGCGATATTAACGAAGACGGCAAAACAGAAAAGGTAAGCCTTGTGTACAAAGGCGGTAAGGATTACGAATTTAGGGGCGACCTTATATTGAGGGTAGAAAACAGCGATATAACTGTCCTAAATCAAACTCAATGGCAAATAAATCCGTCACGTACAATCAGCCAACCTCCAATAATATACTTTATGCCGCAAAAAGACAGCAAGGAAAAAGTCATTATTGTTACGTTAACCTGGCTTGTAGATTCTTTAGAAACATTAGGGGATGTTTTTGCATATTCTTACAGCAACGGAAAACTCACCGATTTGGATTTGAGAGCTCCTGAAACAAATTTCAATTATTCAGGAGGAAACACTGTCAAAATAGAGTTTCCACAAACTAATTCCAGCCAAATTGTCAAATTTGATAATGTTGGATACGAAAAATCGGTAGAAAAAGGTAAAACTTTGAAAGATGTATTAAATGATAAAAATGCATTTACAAATAATCCGCTGTACTTTAAGCTTGAAGACTTTGACGGAGATGGTATTAAAGAGCTTTGCAGCATGTCTTCCCTAGTATTTGATTCTATGCGTAAGATGAGTATAGGCATTCAATATACCTATTATAAAGCTTCAAATAACAAGCTTGCACCTGTAAAAATTATTGTAGCACCACCTTATATAGATGATGACAAAGAAGTGAGGATTGAGAGGTATATAATGGATCTTATGTTTGACTATGCCCATATTACACTTGTTAATGGTGAAATAAAGGATTCATGGTATAAACCTTCCAATGCATTCAAAAAAGAAGAAATAGCTGCATGTATTAATAAAATGATAAGTGAAGGTAAACTTTACAAAAAAGGTGATTCTGTTTTCGTAAAAACGAATTAAGTAATAATACCCGTTAATCGGTTAATTTGACAACAACATATTAAAATGTCCTGCTTAAGCTTCAAAAGCAGGACATTTTGCTTTCCAGAGTGTGTTAAGGATATATATTTGATACATCAAAAGTTATTTCGCCAAAATCAATCATTGAGTTAAAAAGTGCAGCTTTATGGAATTTTTTTAAATCGGATAATTTTAAATCCTCTTCAAAAATCGCTTTGCTGCGTAAAAGCTTTTCACGTTTAACTCCTTTTAGAAGAGGATATGAAGGCGTATACCATCTGCTATTATCGAAAAATGCTATATTTGCAGCTGATGTATCTGTGATTCTGTTGTTTTTTACTATTAAAATATCATCATAATCTCCACGAAGTCCGAAAAGATTATTTATTTCATCCCTATCTTCAAACTTATAATTGTAGATTATATCTGCATTAACCAGCTTCAAACATCTCACCGTTCTTATAGCATAAGGAACAAACTCAATATTTTTTATCATTTTATCGTATATTATCCTGCATTTATATAGACCTGATTTATTATACTTATAAGATTTAAGGTAATCCATCAGATCAATGCTCGCCTTTATGTCGAAAAGTGCTTCTCTTGTATTGTTAAACCTTTCATTATGCAATTCCAAATCGTAAAATACACCATCTTTTAATTTTATTGTCTCAACTAATCTCATCATAAATACCCTAATCAACTCCTTGCCAAGTCTGCCTTTATTTTACTCAATTTATTATTTGTATACAAGTTTAACCTTTCCTCCTACGCTTTATAAATAACAGATATAATATTGGAGTTAATATTTACCAAACTCATTATCGCTTAATGCAATATTTTTAGTATCTGTAGTAAACTTATCCAAATAATCTTCTTTATTTTTATTCTTTTTAACGATATCCTGAGTTACCTTATGTGAAGATGCTTTGTTCTTATATGATCCTTTTAATTTAAACCGCGATACCTGCTCCTTTAAAATTTCAGCCAAGCTTGACAGTTCCTCACTTGCAGCAGCACTTTCTTCCGATGTTGCAGTGTTAGTTTGTACTACCTTTGATACCTGAATAATACCTTGATTAACCTGTGCTATACCGGAAGCCTGTTCATTTGATGCTATTGAAATATCCCCCACAAGGTTTGCCACTTTGATACGATAACATTTTTAACTTCCCTGTAAAGGTATCCTGGCTTGCTTACTTTTAATGTATATCCGGCTTCATTTGACGGAAGCAACATTTCAAAATATCCGTTATTATCCGTCATTGCAGATATTTGCTGCCCAACTGCTTCCACCTTGAACTGTCCGTTAATATCGGGAGCTTTAGAATCTATATTTGTATTTACGTATCCCGATATTTTATATCCCTGTCCGGAAGCAGGCTTAAATACCGCCTTTATGTTCATATCTTTGGTGAGTGTAACAGTTACGGTATCGGATACTTCATCCACACCTTCCCAGTGATCGAACACATATCCGTCCTTTGCAACGGCTTTTATTTTTACAGGTACGCCCTTAAAGTATGTACCCGACCAAGACTCAGGATTTGTTACTCCTAAAGTTGTATTGTTTATATCTATGGAATTTATCCTGATAAAGCCTTTTTCGATATCGGTTTCAATATTTATTGAGGCTGTTCCGTAAACGCCGTCGGTTCTAAATCTATTTATTACATGATTTTTTACATACCCGGGACGTTTATCGGCAAAATTTTTCATTAATTCTATGTCGCCATCCCAATCCTCAATAGACTGCCAACGGGTGATATGCTCAGTTATTGAAGATTCCAGATCAGCCTTCATTTTATCGATTCTCTCGTTAACCAATGCAGGATTGAAACAAGTATTCATATAATCTGCCAATCTGTTTATAAACTCTTCTCTGAATTCAGAATTTTTCAGCAATGAATTAAAAAGGAATACCGCCCACTCATTATTAGGTCCGTTAATCACCGATGAATGTGCCAGTGTATCATGCTGTAAACCGTTAGGTCCTGCCATAGCTCCGCAAAAGCTAAAGTCCAGATCCTTTATAATCCATCTCCATCTTCCGTCCTGCCCGTAAGGTGCATCAGGATTATATTTACCGTCTTCTGTTTTATACCTCCACATGCTGACATTATTTTGCGGCCAGTCTGAGTTTGAGAAGTAAATATTTGCAATCTGGTAATCTATATAATTGTCGATATCCATTTTTGTTTTTATATATTCGTAAGCTTCTTTTGTGCTAATATCATGGGTTTTCAAATAATTGGTTATGTCGCTCGTATAAATGTCGGCATCCTCTTCCGTCCCTTCATTCACCAGTATCTTACCTGTGTAATGAACCTCAAGAAGTGCTACCTTGTCCTTGTCCAGATTATAATGGGATGCGAAATAAATATTGTCATATCTCTCACGTATATTATGTATACCCCAATATTCTCCGTCTATGAATACCACTGAAGGCCTGTATGCCTGAGTATCCAATTTCATATGGGAAACAAGGCTTTGCGTCAATCCATCCCTGAACATACTTCCCATCCAATCACTTCCGGAATTTCTCAATATAAGGCGTTTAAAGCTGTCGATGCTTTCGCCTGTTACTTTATCTTTAAGCCCCGGAAATATCTCATAGCTTATTTTGTTCTTTCCGTCATATTCATTATCAGCATAAAGCCTTAAACTTTTCTGGGGGTAACCTTTTGAACCTCCGCCATGAAGCCGCATATTACAGTACTTTGAAAATCCGAGGGTTCCATCTTTCTCAAAAAACTCAACATGAACAGGTCTTTCCCATTCTTTTCCGGTACCATTGCTATTAACATAAATTCCCTTTGTCTTATCGAATAAATTTTCTTGATCGGTAACAAGTGAAATAACAGGGAGATCGTATCTTGACTTCATGTTTGGATCCACAAAAAATGACTGAGTAACTATTTTACTTTTCTTTCCGTCTGATTTTACGGCAACTGCTTTTACAACAGAACATTTAAACACTTCTCCGACAGGTGGATACCAAAAAAAGTCGCCAGTATTAATCATGGACAATACATTTGGTTCTCCTGCTCTGCTCTTGATTCTAATACCACCGGTATATTGAATTGTTCCTGATTTTCCCGGAACCGGGTCTGAACCATCGAGTGTATAATATATTGTGACATCCTTCTGATTTGAAGAAAGTTTTAGATCAAATGCATCGTTATAAAATCCAGCTTTATGGGAGAATATAGGTTCATTAACGGCTACCACTCCTTTAGCATTATCTTCATTAGGTGTAGCCTTTGAAAAAGTTAAAAACTCACTTCCTCCATCTATATTCCTTCCGTAGGACTCGTCATCAGAGAGACTTCCATAAGTCAACTCATCAATTATATTTCCGTCAGGTGCTCTTAAAACAATTTTTTCACCTGAAGAACTCAGCTTAAAATTAGCATGCAGTTGACCGTCTTTTGCAACCTTATTTTTATCGGAGGCCCACACCATCAAGTAACCTTTAGGTGGAACGATGCCTTGCGGGAAAATCCATGTCGCTCCGTTATCGGATAATGTATAACCCGTTAGATCAATAGCCTCATTTGATGCATTGTACAACTCGATCCAATCTGAATAAGATCCTCCCTTTCCACCGTTTTTCGGATCTTCAACATCTCCATCGCGAATTGTGTTAGTATTGGCTGCCATAATTTCATTAATAAAAAGGCTGCCGGCTTCAAGAGCAGAAGCTTCAAATTGCTTAATAGGCAAGCTCATTGAAGCTATAAGTGCAGCAGACAATAAAAAACATACATGACTTTTCATAACACTACCCCCTATAAAAAAATAATAATATCCGATTGATCTTATCTAAGTTATGGAAATATATTCTGTATACTTATATTGTATATTAATTGGTTTTAATGTACAACATTTAAAACTTATAAACTTTCATAGTCAGGATTAAAAATTTTATGTTAAATTAATATGCAAAGCTTTAAAAATGGCACAGAAATACAAATAATATTCAGGCAGTACAATTACTATTTTATGGGCAAGGACTATTGGTCATTAAGAAAGCTTGATATGGGCATAAACGAAAGTACCGCACATTGCAAAAGGTGTATTGATATGCCATGCATGAAGCAATGTCCCCATGGTATCAATATCCCCCATATGGTTCAAAGGATAAAAAAGCTGGTTGATATACACATCAGAAATTCAATTATATGAATGTTAAATATATTATTAAATTGGATAACCCCAAAATTATTTTAATATTTATTGACCAATGTAAATGTTTAGTATATATTTAATAAATGTAATACTTACATAATATATTTACATATCGACATAAGTTTTGAGGGGGTGATTTAGATGTATTCTTTTCTTAAATTTGATTCCACTGCATAAACTCTTTTTTTACAATAGATGTACCTTGACAACTTCACGCAATAACCATTATTAGGAAAATATCAAGGGTGTTTTGCTAATATTTACTAATTTGGGGTCAGAAATTACCTTT
>Ga0208825_1000309_pt1 | contig 49904 bp, 70 predicted proteins | sample AD_UKC113_MetaG_FD_184450 | JGI IMG/M metagenome (GOLD analysis project Ga0208825, IMG submission 184450) | Active sludge microbial communities of municipal wastewater-treating anaerobic digesters from Hong Kong - AD_UKC113_MetaG (SPAdes)... | ecosystem: Engineered > Bioreactor > Anaerobic >... | reverse complement strand
ATCATCATTCGTCCCGTGTCTGTGACACCTCCGGTATGAAACGTAGCATGGTTGGCCACGTTCATTGCCCTAGCCAAGCAAAGCGGTAATCGCCTAGCTAGTGAAGGCAATAGAGCACATGGTAGCTAAACGCACGATTGCTACGAATTGGGAGCCGGTGCAGCCTATGCTGCAAAGAGTACATTGCACATGGTGTGTAGTGTATTCTTCACCAGCATAGGAGCTATTATGTCCAACTTCAAGATCATTGAAGACGCCGGTGCTCTGAACAAGGGCATCGTGCTCAACGCGGAGAACCTGAGCAAGACGCAGGACGAGATGCATGTCCACGCTGTCTCTGTCCTCGTTCACGCTGCGCTCGGCGGCATCCAGCCGCTGCGTACGTTCGACAAGCTGATCCTTGATCAGAATCCGAACCTTCGCACGTCCTTTAATCAGTTCGTCCGTCGTTTCCAGACGGAACTGATCGACGGCAAGGCCGTCTCGTCGAACATGAAGTTCCTCGAATACACGAAGAAGGGCGGATGGGCTCTGATCCGGGATACCAATGCGGAACGTACCACGTTCATCAAGCACGCCGAGGAAAACCTGATCAACCCGAACGGCAAGGAACACAAGCGTTTCTATGAACGCGACAACGTCGCCGAAGAGAAGGCTTTCACCTCCGCCGATGTGACCAAGCGTCTCAAGGCTCTGCTCGCCATGTCCTCGAAGGACGGCAGCGACGTTTCCGATGAGATGTATTCTCTGCTCAAGAATACCGTGCTGTCCGCCGAACGGCTCACGGTCGCTACTCCGGCTCATGCCGGCACCGTCCACTAGTCATGTTCAAGGCTAGTATCGAACTGATTACCCTTGTGTCTTTCGCAGGGGTAGTCATGTATTGGGCTGCGTACTTCGCCCATTAACAAGGAGAGAAAGATGAAGAGCCCATATGCCATCATGACAAAGGATGGCTGGAAGTCCCTTCCGGTAGAATTCCACCACGTTGATGACGATCACAAAACGTGGTGGAAGAACGCATTCCCTTTCTCGAAGGAGTACGACAAGTTGTTCGGACGAGAGTATAAACTGTCCGAGGAATAGCTGACAACAGCAAGTGCACACGGGAAGGTTTTAGTACCGTGTGCATCATGGTGTTGTTAGGTGCAGGATTAAGTACAAAACTGCAACACCACTTCGTCTTGAAACTGTGTGGATAAAAGCAATGAACCATAAGTCGTCCTTTAATCCGGATAAAGGGTGCTAAGCAACACCTAGAAAAAGGCTCGATGTATTCTCCATTGTCGCAGTAAAATCAGAGCTAGTAGACACGGAGGCTAGCACTCATCTCGGTCAAACAGGTGCAGAATGCATCATAAACCTAGAGACGCTGTTCATTCGACCTGAGTAAGTCAGTAAACTGCTCCGACATTGCAATGTCGTTAATGTAGATTATGGTCAAAATTGTAGAGACAGTAAAAAGGACTGGTAGGTGTCAGAGACCTACCAGTCTCATTGTGCTGTCTTCTAATTGCTAGGAAACGGTGGCGGAGTCTGCCGAAATGTAGGTTTAGTAAACCTACCAGCACAAATAATAAGGCTTCCTATCATCATGCAGGCATAGGTGCGAAATGAAGACTGATTATAAGGGAGATGAATGGAAGTACAATGTAGATTCCTTCTTTCGCCTTTGTGAGATCTATAAAATCTCCCTCTACAACAAAGAGCGGATTTGGGAGTGGTTGCTTCGCATTCATGCTAGATATCCTCGGTATCTGACTATGCCTGAAAGGCTGCACTAATGCAGATCTTTGCACAGACACCAGCCGGACTCGTTGATGTAGCATCCGAGTTCAATAAGGTAAAAGAGTCCTACCAAAAAGAAGAATATGGACCGCTGTTCCAGCGTGAACTTTGGAGGACTATGTGTGCCCTCCATATTCAGTATCCCAAGTATCTGGGACTTCCCCTCAAAACTCACGGAGTTTAATCATGGCTATTCGCAAGATCACCAAGGGCTCGTACTTCAACGCTGGCACTCTCGGCCAGAAGATGTTGGAGGCTGCCGCTGCCGCCAATGCCAAGGCGAAGGGAGGCTACCTCCGCGTTCCGGCCATGATCCTGAACTGGCAGCCGACCAAGTAATTATGTCACAGGCTATTATTCTTGAAGAAGAGGAATCAAATAAAACCTATATAACTAAAAGGGTATTTGGTTGTTTTAGAAAACTCGAAGAAGCGGAGATTATCCGAGACAAAAAAGTTTCGGAAGGCTATACTCTTCATTTCTTCGGGTTTAACTCTGAGACTCTTCAGTGGGAAGTAAAGCTATACTTCTCTCTCTGCATTTCTGCAAAATAGGAGAACGGAAATGAAAGCTACTATTCAGAACCTCGTCGAACATGCTCGCAAGTGGTACATCCAGACCAAGAACACCTGTGAAGATCATGTCGTCATCGACGAGAATACGATCAACGCCAAGTTCTCGCACTCGGAACTGGAAGAGGCTCATCGTCAGGGCTACCTTCACCGTCCGGCTGGCTCGGACCGGTACTACATCCGTTTGGCATAGGTAGTAAAACGCTACTTCCTAGCGTAACGCTACGCGAGTTACTTCCTATCATCAACTGGCCCCGTGGATAATCCTGCGGGGCTTTTTCTTAGGTGCGACAATGTATTACTGTTACGTAAAGCAAAACAGTGAGAACGAATTTCTAGTCAGATGTGTGCCTTCAGAATTTATTCTGTTTAGGGCTAAGACTAGGAAAGAAGCAGAAGAATACGCTGTAAAGTACGCTAATCGTAGAAGGCGTGATAAAGAATTAGAAGAAAAATACGAAAAAGAAAAGAAGTATTTTTAATCATTCAAACCCACAAAGAGAGGTAAGATCATGAGTAAATTCTTTATTATCATGAGTATTATTATAGCTATCGGTTTTGGTATGATGTTAGGTCCCATCCTTTACAAGATTTCTTTTATGCCACTAGATGCGGCCATATTCGCATATGGAGTTTTTGTACTGTTTTTATCTTGTGTAATATTAATGCTGAAAGAGATTCTGTTTTAGTAAATTACTAAAGGCTCCGTAGCTCAGCTGGATGGAGCGTCTGCCTTCTAAGCAGAATGTCGTAGGTTCGAGTCCTACCGGAGTCACCATTTATCTAGAGGAGGCTTAGTTGTACAGTTTCGCATCAATTAAAATACCCGGTTTGTTTTTTATAAACACTACAAACAGTCTATACACGCAAGAATTTCCAGACAAAGGGCTTTCTGAAGAGGCTAAATTTATTATCCACTTCAATGACGAGTATTTAGGAGAATTTCGGCTTTCTCCAGTACAGGGTTGTTGCGGTATGGTTGTAGTTTCCGGCATGTGGCTTGATAAAAAATATCGTGGCGGTATTTACAGCGATGAAATTCGTTCTTTGAAAGAAAAGCTCTGTAAAGCCTTGGGCTATTCAGTTATGTTGGCTACAACTCAAATGAAAAACACTCCTGCTGTTCGAAATATGGAAAAAAGCGGTTATAAGTTTGTTCACTCTTTTGTCAATAAAAGAACTAAAAACCTACTTAGCGTAGGTATAAAAGATATCTAACTTAAGGGCGGGTAGGCTAATGGTTAATGCCGCAATTCTTATAAAGTTGTGATTGTGGGTTCAAGTCCCACCCCGCCTACCAAATTCACAGTATAAGCCGATAACTCAGTGGTAGAGTAGTGGACTTTTAATCCAACGGTCGAGGGTTCAAATCCCTCTCGGCTTACCAACTCCTAATGGATATACAACATGACCAAAGCACGCATTGCAGAGCTTGAGGCTGAGGTGGCGCGGCTTACGAAAGCGCTTGTTCGCGAGCGGTACAATGCCATCGAGAAGATCAACCTCAACATCGACCGTCACCGCGCTGCCGAGGCCCGCGTGAAGGAACTGGAGTCAAGGCTGGAATTCTACCGCAATGAATGGTCATTCAAGCCGTTTTTCTTGAAATAACTTCCTAACGTTGCTTAAAACAACTTCCTAGCGTAACGCTACCGTTACTTCCTATCATAAATCGTGCCCGTGGCGAAATGGTAAACGCGGCAGACTTAAAATCTGCTGTCTTTGACTTGTCGGTTCGAGTCCGACCGGGCACACCACAATTCTAACTCAGTTAAAATGGAGAATGAAATGCCACTCTGGAAGATCTCAGACCATCCTACTGATAAAGATTTGTCTTTTGTTACTAACAGTGATCCAATTGGGAGTTATAGTTTAAACGGTATTTGTAAACCAAAAATTGCACTAATGTTAAAACACAGTAATGGACTAGTGAAATTCTCAGCCGAAGTAGGACAATTCCCGTCATGTTGTGGGTTAGTTTTAGCGAATGGTTTTAGTGAAGGATATAGTCCTCCAAAAGAACATATTATTTTCTTTATGGAAAAACTCAAGAAATTCGCTTTCAAGACATGTGGGTATTCATCTGTTATTTGTGTTCTGAATAGTCCACAGAGAGAGAAGTGGGGCGATGCTTTCGTGGAAGCTGGGTTCAAAGAACTCAAAGAATACGCTTTCGTGAATACTCGGACTCATAAGGTAATTACTCACTACATTGCTAACAAGACTTAAAAGCAATGAGCTTGGTCTACTACATTGAAAGGTGTAGACGCTTAGTCCTATGAAACTCGTGTTGAGATCCGTGTGAGATCAGCGCTAGAGAGCCGTAGGGACCATTTTCTATTTCAGGCTACCTCACTAGCCAAAGAGTGAGAAATCCCGTGTAGACCCTGTTTCTACCGATTCTAGGAGGTAATTATGAAATCAGAGAAGTATGATCCTCAAGAAGCTGAGCTTGAGTTTCCCTGTCTTATGCAAAATGGACTGGGGACTGTCTTCCTAATAAATCGAGATCAAGTAGGTATCGTTATCTTCTCGGGTGGAAATTCTCATCTTCAAATAGGAGATGAAATAGGAAAACTTTCGGAAGAAAGTATAGATGAATTTAGGAGATTCACTGGAACCATCACTCTTAGGAGTGATGAATGATGAAGCTTAGAGATAAGTTCTCTTCATTTGAAGAATTTAATTCGTGGTGGCACAAAGAGACCCAAAAACACGTAGATATTCACTCTATTTACTGGGACGGCCAGTTCGACGATATACCGTATGTTATGTGGGAAGAGAATGGAGAATGTGATGAAAGTCCTTTATCCACTTAAATGGTTTGACAAAGAATTCAGTCATAAACTCCAGAACTACGAGAAGAGAGGGTTTTGTTCCAGCTTCCTATCATCAACGCACTTTACAAGAGTTATAGTGTGGGAGACTTAAATGAAACTGTCGCAAATTGGCGTGAATTTGAAAGAGTATTTCCGTGGGTATGACCGGGGAAGACTCGATATGAAAACTAAGGATTTATATAGGTTTTCTGACAATGACAGCAAATCTTTCCGCAATGGTTATCGGAAAGCAGTGAATAAATTCCTCTCTGATTCCGATAATATGATGGAGTATTCTGAGGTTTATTGAAATGAAATTAATAACATTCACAATAGAAGATTATAATAAAATTCTTAAGGAAACTAGAGAAAACGTTTTAGTCTATTTTAGAGATCATCCGAATAATAAAGATTTGGTTGAAAAATATGGTGAGGGTCCTCATATTGTTAGGCAAGTGACTCTCGGATACGCTGGCCCTGTTTTGGTTTTTTACAATATCTCTAGATCTTTAAAGGCTTCTAGATTTTTCTTAGTAATGCCTACAGAAAAGGAATTTTATCCTGAGGAATTACTAATATGAAAAGTGCGTTGAAAGCGGCAACTACTTATTATGATCTTGCAGAACGTTATCCCCATTGTCCTATTTTAAATGGGTTTGAGAGAATAGAAGTAGGCGATGTTATCGAGATAACTGGTATTGTAGATAATTTCAAGTTTCCAGAAGGAACTAAAGCTAGAGTTCTAGAAATAACAAATACTTCAGCAATGGCCTTAAATAATCACAAGGAATATGGTATTTACGACCGTGTTAATGGTAGATTATTTTTTCTAGTTGATGTGTCTACTGTACCGGGGCTTTACACATGGATGATATTCTCTGATGATGTAAATTATAGGATTGTCAATAAAAGAGCTAAAATCGAACCGTATCCTGAGGAGATGTTAGAATGAAATACGAAAAGAAAGTATTCGTAGGCAACGGAGCTTTTGTTTCCAATGTTCTTCGGATGTTCACTTCAAGAGGCTGGAAGATTGCAGGACCTGATGAGGCTGATTTTCTCTGTCTCACTGGAGGTGGGGACCTGAATCCCGCAATGTACAATGAGAAGCCTCTGAGAACTACATACTTTTCTGAATCACAGGACAAGTATGATCTTGACCTCATTGAGAAGTTCAAGGACAAACCGAAGCTTGGTATTTGCAGAGGTGGTCAGATCCTGAATGTCTTCTCTGGTGGGAGTATGTTTCAGGATGTTAACAATCATGAAAGGCAGCATGCCGCTGTTGACAAAAGGACTAACGAGCTCTTCGCTGTGTCTTCTCTTCATCACCAGATGATGATCCCGAGTAAGAATGCAGAGATTCTCGCAGTAGCTTTTGTATCTACTGAACGCTTTCGTTTTGAGGCTTCGTACATTGTCAAAGACAAAGAAAAGACGTTCAAGGATGATATTGAAGCTTGTTACTATCCTGACACAAAGTCTCTTTGCTTCCAGCCTCACCCGGAGATAGGTCCGAAACCCTGCACGGACTATTTCTTCGATCTCATCGATGAGAAATTCTTCAATAATATCGGAGCATAATATGTGCGGAATATGTGGTGTTATTTCTGATTCATTTTCTTCTCCGGAAGAGAAGGTCATGCAACATCTCTTGTATGTCTCAGCCTTACGAGGCAGGGATTCAACAGGTGTTTTTTCTGTAGCAGAGAGTACGGCTCCAAGAAAACCTAAGAATGCTACTCTTACTACACAAGTCAGTAAGACTCTGACACCTTCACCTTTAGTTATTCTTGATGGTTCTAGTGACATCAACAAGATCATTAGAGACAACAGGAATTATGCGGTGGTGGGACATTGTCGTGCTGCTACCAAGGGTTCTGTCAGTGTCGAGAACGCACATCCTTTCGATAGAGAGAATGTGGTTGGTGTGCACAACGGAACTGTAAACAAGCTTTTCAAGAATTACGAAAAGTTTGGTACAGATTCTGAGGGCATTTATGCACTTATTGATGAGATGGGTGTAGAAGCTGCTCTTAATGAAATTGAATCTTTTACTACTGCATACGCTCTTGTCTGGTTTGACAGGAGAACAAACAAGATTAATTTCATTAAGAACAAAGAGCGCCCTCTGTTCTTTACATATTTCTATGGAACACGTAGCTTGATGTTTGCGTCTGAAAGAGAGTTCTTACAGCTCGCTGCAGAGAGAACAAACATGAAAATAAATAATGGGGGTGTCATTAAAGGAGATGATCCGATATTCACCCTTACTGAGCACCATTTAATGCAGGTGGATGCTACGAATCCTGCAGAAAGGACTTTCTCAAAGATAGAAATAAAAAAGCCTGTATACCGAGTTACAAATTACTCGGGCCAGCATTCAAATTTTTGGGACTCTGGTTGGCAGGATTCAACGGGAAATAAAAGTGTTGACGGGTTAGATTGGGTCAAGTCTGAAAGACTGACTCGTCGCCAAAAGAAAGCTTTAGCTCAGAAAGAGAAGCAAATTTCTGAAGTTAGAGAAATCCTGCTAGCCATGCCTTCGAACTATGAAGGTAAGTTCGTTACGATAGGCGAGCGTAAGGATACTTGGACAGCAGGATGTTGTTTGTGTAATGCTTCTTTTGAGGCAACCAACACAGCACCTGAAGACATCAAGTATCTTGAAATTGGAAGTGGTATCTGCTCGATTTGTCAAGAGCAACATTGGGTTCAAGAGTACCTTCTTGATCCTGCAAAGAACCAAATCACCTGTAACTAAGGAATTACTATGACTACTTTTGATAAAGACCATCCTTTCAACAAGGATTTCTATGACTTCATCACCAGCAAAACCGCTGGTAATCAGAATTACGTTATTGTGTCTGATTGTAACAATGTTCTTAATAAGACTGTATACAGAACTCGTCCTTGTTACGGGGAGATGCGTCCCTACCACAAAACTCACCCCAAGGAAGTTAATGATGGTGTGTATATGCCGGGAGACCTGCATGTAAGGTTTCCTGATGGGAATCCCGTAGCTGTAGCTGTCAGGCTTTCCAGTCCTCATGAGAATCGTACTAAGTTCTTTGAATTCATGGCTTCTGAAGAAAGCCCTTATAGTGCTCCCTTTAAAGAAGTTGAATTCGTTAGAGATTCGAACAAGGACATAAACGGTTTTATTCTCCGAGATACAAATTATAATCCCACTATTCTTGTAAATCTCCTGATTATGAATAGGAGTGATTACAGTGGACGAAGCTCTGTTTACAAGAGCTTTATTGCAGAGGGGGCTAATCCTCTTGAAGCTCTTGTCTTGAATTTTATATATGGTAAATCTTGGCTTAACTCAGGTGGCTATGATTTTGACCTAGCTGCAACAATCAAGAGACTGTTTGGAAATAATCCGGTTAACAACTCTGTTAACCATGAAAATTTCTTTGATCGAGCTGTCTACAACAGACCTTACATGCCCTGTTCTTTCAATAATCAAAAGGACGAATCTTTTGAGACGTTGTTAGAATTTGGCAGCTCCAAAGAATTTAAGGCAGCAAATAGTCCTTCGAAAGCCTTGGGGCTTCTTCGCGAACGAACCTCCAACCTCTAAAGGTCAATCATGGGTAATCTTATAGCAGAAAATTCTGATGGTTTCCTTAAGACTGATATCGTAGACCCCAAGATTCTTATTGGGGCTGATCCTGAACTCTTTGTCTTTGACAAGGACAAGAAGGAATTTATCTCTGCTCATGATATTTTTCCCGGAACCAAGATGATTCCTTTTGAGGTTCAGGACGGGATGATTCAGGTAGATGGCACTGCATTTGAGTTCAATGTAAAGCCTTCTTCTACTCCCGGTCAGTTCTTGGAGTCTATCTCGAATGTCCTGAGCATCTCTTCTTCTATTATGCGGAAGAGAAGTACAGCTCTAGAGTTCCGAGCTGTGCCTCATGTTCTTTACAGCAAGGCTTATTTTGACAGCCTTCCTGAAGAGTCGAAGGAGCTTGGGTGTGATCCGGACTTTAATGCTTATACTGGTGAACCCAATCCTAAGCCGTCTACAGATCTTCCTCTGAGAACTGGTTCTGGTCACATCCATACTGGCTGGCGAGCGGATGGTGATAAGTGGGAGGATGATCATTTCTATAACTGTCGCCTCATGTCCATACAGCTTGACTGTGCCCTGTTTATCCCGTCCCTTCTCTGGGACAATGATGATAGGAGACGTGATCTTTACGGTAATCCGGGGGCATTCAGACCTAAGTCTTATGGATGTGAGTATCGTGTTCTGTCCAATAAGTGGATCAGTGATCCCAAGCTGATCAAGTATGTTTTCTCTGCTACCAAGAGAGCCTCTGAAATCTTGTTTGAGAATTGCCGGTTGGCAGCAGACAAGGACATCAGAGATTTCCTTAAGGATATCTTGTCTAGCCCCCTCAAGCCGAAGAAGACTGAGCTCATCGATTATGTGACCATGCTTGAAAACGACTTTGATTTTCCTGTCTTCCCCTTGGAGTATTTGTGATGGAATCCGTTGTTGACATTCCCTTTTTAGAGGAGCCTTTGGGTGTCCAGAAAAGGTATGATAATATAGCGGATGCTGCAATGAGACTACAGGGGAGTATAGTCCGGTTCAATAAACGGGCTGTCTTTATAGATGGGCCTATTGCAGGTCCCGCTGATGATCCTGTATTTTTTGCGTACTATTTGTCTGCTTCAGATAAAAGTACTCCGTTTAATGTCAGAGTGAACTCCCCTGAGTTGGATGTGTCTTCTCCACCACTTGGATACACTTTTGATAAAGAAAGATTATCTGAGCCGGTTTTTATTTCCAGAAATCCGGAGAGAAGACAGAAGCAGGGTTTTGATAAGGGGAGAGCTAAGTATAAGAGTCATTCTTTCTACGAATCGGACATGCACAAACTTATTCATGGTGGTGCATGCTGGGTGGCTTTGTCTAAGACTATCGAAGGAATTTACTCATCATTTGATGAGTGTAAAGAAAATCAAGGAGCTTTCTCAAGAGATCTGGCAATAACTAGGGACAAGGAAAGAATTCAATTCTTAGGATTTATGGGAGATACTATAGGTGTTTTCACAAAGTCCGGGATTGCTCTTGTGTCTAAATTCAGGACCAAAGAGTTCAGGGAATATTTGGAACAGAACGGTGTGAAATTATGATTCTTGAAAAGCTTCTTGATGTTCCTTTTAATGCTAGAAATGTTAAAGGGGATGTTGGTATTGAAATTGAAGTAGAGGGAAAGAACCTTCCAGAAGTTATAGAGGGGAATTTCTGGAAAGTAGTAGCAGAAGGGTCCCTAAGGCACGGGTATGAATATGTTCTCAAGAGTCCTATTTCTGTAGGTCGTCTCAAAGAGTCTTTGGCTGAGTTCGATTCAGCTTTTGCTGAAAATAAGAGTGAACCAATCTCGTCTATTAGGACTTCAGTACACATCCACATTAATGCGAACAAGAGCTCTGTAGTAGAGCTGTATAGGTTCTTCGCATTGTATTGGTTGGTGGAAGAGTTCTTGGTGGGCCTCAATACTCCAATTCGAGAAGGTAATCTCTTCTGCCTTAGACAAATAGACGCTGACGGTTTGATGTCTGAAATTATCAAAGCAGCTGCTAATGGCAGCATCCCGAGGTTTAGTGTTGATTCTGCTAAGTATGCTGCACTGAATATGTCGGCTTTACAGAAATATGGAAGTCTAGAATTCAGGTTCATTAAGGGAACTACGAATAGTAGGATAATCCATTTCTGGGTTAAAGGATTGTACGATTTCTTTATTATGAGTAAGCAAATAAAGGATCTTGACACGATTCTTTCTATGAATGTAAGTGATCCAATCCCGATCTTGAAGAAGATCCTTCCTATAACTCTTCTTTCTGCTGTGTTAAGGAAGTACTCAGAGGAACAAATCTCTTCTTCTATGAGGAAGGGATGGAAGTATTCTTATCTTCTGAATCAAGAGTTGAAGTCTGAATTCTTCAAGATTCCAGCTATCTTTTCTAAAGAAGACGATCTTGAAGATGCCCCAAGGCAGGAACCTGCTAAGGCAAAACCAAAGAAGGTGGGATCCTTGGATCATTTAATATTCTTTGATGAAGTGCCAGACCAAGATAATTTCTAGGAGAATAAAATGGTAGATAAGAGCAAAGTTTATTTTTGGAGATACTCTGCATTCTCTAGAGGCCCTCGACTCTTGGCAGATCCAAATGCTCTCGGAGTTAAGGTCATCAAGTTTGATGAGAGTAAGTTCCAAGGAGCTCCTAACAAGCTCGTAATTAATTGGGGATCTAAGGAAACCTCTGAAGAAGTCTCGAAGTGTCAGGTCATAAACAAGCCTAATCTGGTGAGTGTGAACTCTGACAAGCTTGAATTCTTCAAGAGAATGAAGCAGAACGAGGGTGTGAGGATTCCTGAGTTTACTACAGACAAGGAAACTGCATTTGCTTGGGTTGCTGAAGGTAAGGAAGTTCTTGGTAGGACCCTTCTGAATTCGTCAGGAGGTAAGGGTATAGTCTTCATGGACGATATCCAGAAGTTCTCCTCCTCCAAGCTTTGGACTGTCTACAAGAAGAAAAAAGAAGAGTACCGAGTTCATATCGTTCGAGGTTCTATAATTCTTGTTCAGAAGAAAGTTCTTAGACAGACAGACGAAGCAGGTAATGCGATTGTAAAAGACAATATCGATTTCAGGATCAGGAATCACGCGAATGGATTTATCTTCCAGAGAGAAAACTTGAATCCTCCTGCTGATGTCATTACTCAGGCTCAGAGAGCTTTCACAGTTACTGGTCTTGACTTCGGGGCTTTCGATATTATCTACAATGAGCATGAAGATCAAGCGTATGTACTGGAAGTAAATACAGCGCCGGGTATTGAGGGTTCTACGGTGCAGGACTACACTGCTGCATTTAAAGAGCACTTCTCGATCACTGGCTACTAACAAGTATATTATATCACAAAGAGATTTTAATGTCAAGGTGTTTATATTGTAATTATTGCGACACGACAGATATAGCGGAGGGGGCTGTAAGCTTACGCTGGGATGAAAGTATCTCAGGGTTTGTTTGCTCCCTCTGTGAAGATGAAGTATACGATGCTTTATCTGAGTTTGAGGAAGACGAGGAAGAAGATGGTGAATAGCTGGTCTACATTTCCCTGGATTCCTCTCCAAAATCTACAGAATATAAAGGTTAAACAAAACGATTTTGCCCAGTATCTTAGAACATACGAAGAGTTTTTAAGGAATAATCGTTCTTATAAAACTGAAAAGACAAAAGAAGTTTACCCTGAGGAGATGTTAGAGTGAGCAAGACCCAGACAAAGACTATCGTAGCTAATCTTAGAGCTACTTATACTGACTTTCCTTTAGTCTTAATAGCAGCAGATAGACTTGAAAATCAGGCGGAGAATATTGTCAGATTAAACAAATTAGCTGATTTATTCCATTCTGAGTATCCAGCTGAATACAAACACTGTTTAAATTTAATGACTGCTTTTGGATTGAATCTTCCTAAATCTGTGACTCCTGAGATAATACCCGAGGATATGTTAATCTGAAATTTAGGTGTTGACTTTTGTCTCAAAATGTGATATAATATATTATACTTTAAGAGATAAAACGTAAAGAACTGTACTATAAGTACGTTAAGTAGTCTAGTATAATAAATACAATAACTTATAGGTATATACCTATAGGTATGTTCTAGGAGTAAACACTGAAAGTAATTACTGACATAGAGACAGAAAGTTTAAATCCAAAAATAGTTTGGTGTATTGTCTGTAGAGAAGTTGAGACAAATAAAGTTCATATATTTGAAAGACCAGACAAAAATCCTAAACCGTTTATTGAATTTAATTCTTTTGTCTCAGGCCACATTGGCCATCATTTTCTGTCTTTTGATGGTCCAACAATAAATAAATTAGTGGCTCCTGTAATCGATCTAAATAAAGTCATAGACACTTTAGTTGTGTCTAGATTGATAAAGTATCAGAGAGAGGGTGGCCATTCATTAGAAGCTTATGGCGAAAAGTTTGGCGTCAAAAAAATCGGATCAGGTATTGAAGATTTTTCTGTCTTTACCGATGAGCTTCTCCAAAGATGTATATCTGATACGGAGATTAACCTCCGTGTCTACAATTACTTAAAGAGATGGATATACGACCCTCGCTTTAAATCAGCACTGAGGACTGAACATGAACTCGAACGTCTCTGCTCTGAACTCCATGATAACGGATTTCCCTTCGACAAAGCTGGAGCTGAAGCGCTTGCATGCTCACTTAGAGATCGCCTTGGACCTATCGACAGCGCAATTAGACACGCTTTTCCCCCGAGAGCTAGAGCGATACGAGAGGTCACTCCAGTTCTTACACAAAAAGGGACTCTTAGCCTCAAAGACTTCCGATTTCTCGGACCAGAACCCGATCTCTCCCAGTTCAATGGTGGCCCCTTCACAAGGATAGAGTTTGAGGATTTTAATCCTCTGTCTCCTAAACAGGTTGTAACGAGGTTGAATGAAGCAGGATGGAAACCAACCGAGAAGACCAAAGGCCATTTGGAATTTTTGAAAACATTGAGGAAGAATTCAAAACCTCAATACGAAAAATCTGTAATATCCAAAGAGAACTTGAAGGACAAGGACTCTCTAGAAAAGAAGCTTCAGAACTTTGCTCAGTATGGGTGGAAGATCTCAGAGGAGAACTTGAACACCTTACCAGATAGTGCTCCAGAAGGCGCTAGGAAGCTTCGTGAGAAGATTACTCTTGAGTCTAGGTTATCGGACATCAAAGAATGGTTAAGCCTCTACAACGAGACTACAGGGGCTATACACGGAGACTTCTTCTCGATTGGTGCTTGGACCCAGAGGATGGCTCACAGTAGTCCAAATACTGCGAACATACCGGTTCCACAGCATAAAGATAACGAGACTGAATTTGAGAAATTAATTAACGAAATAAACCTTGCTATGCGTGGTCTTTTTCACGCTATGCTAGGAAACATACTAGTTGGTGTTGACGCCGACGGTATTCAGATGAGGATATTTGCTCATTACGTTAATGACGAGCGTCTTATCAAAGCTCTAATTTCAGGAAAGAAAGAAGATGGTTCCGACATACACTCGGTGCATCAGCGTGCACTCGGTTCCGATATCTGTCGTTCGAGAGACGCTGCTAAAACATTTATCTATGCTTGGCTACTCGGAGCAGGAATCGGTAAGGTTAGTCAGATACTCGAATGTTCCCATTCGGCAGCTGCTCAAGCAGTTGATAACTTCCTCAACTTCTATCCGGGACTTTTGGAACTTAAGCGTAGCAGAATACCTGAAGACGCAGCAAGAGGCTACTTTACCGGTCTCGATGGGAGATTGGTAGCTTGTGATAATTCTCATCTAATGCTGGCAGGGTACCTTCAGAATGGTGAGAAAATCATCATGGCTAGAGCAGCTAACAGATGGAATAAAATCCTAAAGAAAGAGGGTATTCCTTTTTGGTTTAGAAACTTTGTTCATGATGAGCATCAGACTGAAACAATACCAGAATACAAAAATTTTGTGGCTAGCACGATGATTGAGTCTATCGTTATACAAGGGGAAGAGCTGAATATGAACTGTCCCTTAGCTGCTAATGCAAAATTCGGTCTAACATGGGCAGAAACTCATTGACATTTGTTGAATTTTGTGGTATAATATACTATAGTTTGAATTAATAAAAAGGTAATTTATTGAACCAAGACGATATCAAGAATGACATCTATGAGATAGTCATCTATTATGAAGAGCCTGTATGGCAAGTTATCCATGTTCAGGCCCCATCTGCAGAAGCCGCTGAAGGTATTATCCGAGATCAAGCTTCTGAACATAAGTTAATGAATTTTAGATTTGAACGTACACAAGTTATAAATAACGAGAACCATATACAATAATGGCAACTGCTTACTATAAGTTTAAGGGCAAGGTTAAGTGGGCTAGAGTCCGCGCTGATCAGCTTGATACCAAGTTTAATGATGACGGGGAATGGAAGATTGATTTTTACCCCGAAGATCCCAAGCTATTCCAGAGTACTGGGATTCAGACAAATCCTCGTAATGATGAACTAGGGACGTTCTTCAAACTTCGAAGAACTAGATACTTATCTTTTAGAAAAGATGGAAAGAAGGAAGAAATTGAATTCTCTCCCGCCAAGGTTCAACTTCGAGATGATGATGGTATCCTATCTAGTTTTGATGGTGATATTGGTAATGGCTCTGAAATTATCCTTGATCTAGCTGTCTTTGACACAAAGAAGGGTAAGGGCCATCGGTTCAATGATATCATTGTCACTAATCTCGTTGAATACAAAAAAGATTCTCCTGTATCTGCTGCTGATACTACTGGCAGTACTGGAGCTAGCAACGAATTAGACGACGATATTCCCTTCTAAATGAAAGACATCTCTACTTTAGTAGAGGACATTTACGGACTATTCAACTCTGATTATATTCCTCTTGATAAGGCGGTCTCGGAATTTGGGGCCGCCCTTTCAAAGAAAATATCAACCAGATTATCAGACGAAAGAGGAAGACCCACACTTCGTTTGTCTAATCTCGGTAGTAAATGTCTTCGACAACTCTACTACACAATTAATGAGCCCGAGAAGATGGAGCCTTTACCTCCTGAAGCTCGTATGAAATTTCTCTATGGTGATATTCTTGAAGAACTTCTACTCTTTCTGGCTAAAGAAGCTGGGCACCAAGTGGAAGGCGAGCAAGATGCTTTGTCTTTAGATGGTGTCTTAGGACATAGAGATGCGATAATTGACGGGATGGTCGTAGATGTTAAGTCTGCTTCCAGTTTTTCTTTTAAAAAGTTTGCTAATCATCTAAAGCCTGATGATGATGCATTCGGGTATTTAACGCAGCTTTCTTCATATGTTAAGGCATCTGAAAATGACGAAAGAGTTATCTACAAAGGAAGTGGCGCTTTCCTCGCTATCGACAAGACTCTCGGCCATATTGTACTCGATATCCACAACTTCGGCCCTGTTGACTTCAGCAAAAGGATTCATACAGTTAGAAAGGCCATCAGTAGTCCTGTCCCTCCTTCACGAGGTTATGAACCGGAACCAGAAGGTAAATCAGGAAATCAAAAACTTGGAGTTAATTGTTCGTACTGCAGCTTCAAAAATGAATGCTACCCAAGACTGAGGACTTTCCTCTATTCATACGGGCCTGTGTTCTTGACCCGTGTTGAAAGAGAACCGAATGTCCCGGAAATCACACCTTCTTAGAACTTACGGGATAACCGAAGATGACTACGAAAGATTGCTCGAAGAGCAGAATGGAAGTTGTGGCATTTGTCACAGACATCATTCTCAATTCCCCAGAAGATTGGCAGTGGATCACGACCATATCACCGGAGCAATTAGGGGTCTTCTCTGTACGTTTTGTAACTCAAGATTCTTGGGAAGACACAGAAATCCCGAACTCTTTAAAGCAGCTTACGAGTATCTTACGAAACCGTCGAAATTATTTGTCCCACCTAAAAAGCGAAGAACAAAAAGAAAGAAGAGGCGTTGACAACACACTTAGTTATACCGGATCCCCACGCACACTTTCAACATAAGAATGACAGAGCTGATTGGCTCTCTAAACTCATCTTGGATGTACAGCCTGATGTTGTTATTAATCTTGGTGATCAGTTTGATCTTCCTTCTTTATCTTCGTATGATAAGGGGAAAAAATCCTTTGTTGGAAGAACGTACCAACAGGACCTCGAAGCCGGATTGGAATTCTCTGAACGACTTTGGGAACCAATAAAGAGACGTAAGAAGAAGATGCCTGAAAGGTATTTTCTTATCGGCAATCATGAAGAGAGGATACACAGAGCTGTAGAACTTTCTCCTGAACTCGAAGGTACTATAGGTTATGAAGACCTTAACTTATCTCGATATTATGATCATGTTGTTCCCTATAGTGGTCATACTCCTAGTTCTGTTATTGTAGATGGAATTGAATATGCGCACTACATTACAGGGATTTCTGGTAGGCCTATTGCTACAGAGCATACTGGTTTTACTCTTCTCAGTAAGCGCTATAAATCTGTTACTGTTGGTCATAACCATTTATTCAATTATTCAGTACGGAATAGCGGAAGTAGGAATATTCACGGCCTTAGCGCTGGTTGTTTTTTCGACTACCAATCTGATTGGGCTGGCGAAGCTAATAGACTCTACAATAGAGGCGTTGTGATAAAGAGGAATGTCTCTGAAGGTGACTATGACCTTCAGTGGATTTCTATAGATGCCTTAAGGAAAGAATATGGCTAGAGAAATCTTCGTAATTTCTGATACCCACTTAGGTCATGAGAACATCATCAAGTACTGTGATCGTCCCTTCTATGATGTCCACGATATGAATGAGACAATCATCGATAACTGGAACAAGACAGTACGTGACGATGATATTATTTACCATCTCGGTGATGTCTATTTTAGAGATCATAGCCTTATTCATCGTCTTCGTGGTCGTAAGAGACTAGTCCTAGGAAACCACGATATAGCTAAGGATCAGCATTTACAGGCAGTTTTCCAAAAGATCTTGATGTGGAGGCAGTTTCCCGAGTTTGGTCTTCTGCTAACCCATGTGCCTGTTCATCCCAATACACTTAATAATAAGTGGCCTGTGAATGTTCATGGTCATATCCATAATAGGCCTTCTTATGGGAAAGAATACAAAAACGTTTCTGTTGAGATGATCAATTACACTCCTATAAATATTGAGGAGCTTCGGTATAAGTGAGTTACTATGTTTGATGAAGACGATAAGCTCTTAGAGCTTGCTGATGAGTTACTGGATTTCTTTGACATTGAAGAGATCTTTAGTATGAATGATTTGACTGAAAGAGATGTAATCTCCAAACTTATTTCTTTGGGTCTTGTAATGACATACGATGATATGCGGAATTATGATGGGAAATCCTGAGGATAAAGAGAAACATCAGCTTAGGAGAAGGAACCATTTCGCTAAAGATTTAAGAGAGTCTAAGATCTTTCATGAGAAAACTCATGTAAAAACAGACCAATATAAGAAAATTTCAATTCATAATTATGAGGATTTTTCAGATGACGACTGACGCTATCGCAAATGCTATATATCGCTATTCAGATCTTCCTGTCGAGAATATTTATGAGGATGACTTTACTCTTTCTTATGAAGAGTTAGAAGAGGCAGTTATTGATTACCTGAGAAAGGAAGAGTTTATTATGCCTAATGAAATCGTTCTTTCTTCTGATCTTCCCATTCCTCTTGTAACTTCAGAGTACGGCAATAGAATTTTCTTTCCTTTAACCCTTGAGATTGCGTCAGTAGACGTAGAAAGTGATGAAGATGTTTAATTTTATTAAGAGACTTGCCCTTAGTGTTGCTCTCTCTCTGTCTATTTTTGCTGCCAGTTTTGCCATTACTCCTGCTAATGCTCTGTCTTTGGGGGATAGCAAGGATTCTCTGATGCAGGAGCTTTCTGAAGTTCAGAAGGTTGTCACTGATTCAGATATTCTTATTTTAGACAAAGAGCTTGCTGGGTACTTCTTTCAGGTTCTTGGCACGACACCTCCCGTAGAATACGATGAGGTTGTAGTTATCTCTTCTGAAAAGAAGGGAATAGCTACTCTGATTGTCTTGAATGCTGGTAAAATCACAAACGGAGCAACTCTTCCATACGATATTTACAAGGCTATTATCAAGCAGGCTTTAGCTGTTCAGGAAGACAATGCCAGCTAAGCGTGATTACAAGAAAGAGTACCGAGATTATCAGGGAACTCCTAAACAGAAGAAGCGGAGAGCCGCTCGTAATGCCGCTAGGAGAGACGCTGAAAAGAAGGGCTTAGTCCACAAGGGTGATGGCAAGGAAGTCGACCATCTTGGTAGTAACAGGAACGGAGATCTTCGTAAGCGTAAGACCCGTGTTGTTTCTAGACACGCAAATCGTATAAGACAGCCTAAGAGATCTTAATGTTTGACCAGATTATAAATTCATTGTTGTTTATTTTGTATGCTTACTTCTTCTATGATCTAAATAAGAGATTAAAAAAGTTGGAAAACACTTAATGCAGCAAATTCAAATCCATCCATATGATTGTGGGTTATATGTTTTCTTTGATATGGCTCACGGTGTTCAGGTTTCAAAGCCAATGACTCTTGAAGATATAGGAACTTCTTTGTCTAATCTTGAGAAGTTCTATAAGACTTTAGCTGTCGCCCCGAAACTTATAACTTAAAGAGATTGCCGGTATAGCTCAATGGTAGAGCCTTGCCTTTGTAACGCAGAGATGTGGGTTCGATTCCTACTACCGGCACCAATTTGGTAAATGATGTTTGTTTATTATCTAGAGAAATATTTAGAAGCTAGAGAGTCTTTAAAAGGACACAATAATTCAGTAGGCTCGCCTGAATTTAAAAAGGCTCTTATTAAATTTGCAGAAGCGAGATCTCTTCTAGATAAGTTTATAAGATCACTCGAAGAAGAAATTGACATGAAAGAAGACAGAGAGTAGTGTTAGACAAAGTTCTAGAATTCCACAAAGCATTTAACCTAGCAGTAGATGAGCCCCTTTCCGAGGGGCTTCTTCGTCTGAGGATGAAGCTAATCGAGGAAGAGTACAATGAGGTTCGAGACGAACTTTCACGAGAATCTTTGGATTTGGAGCGGACGACTGCGGAACTTGCTGATCTTATGTATGTTGTACTTGGCACTGCTGTTTCTCTCGGCTTACCTATCATAGAGGTGTTCAATGAAATTCATAGAGCAAATATGTCAAAGCTTGGGTCTGATGGCAAACCTATTTACAGAGAGGATGGTAAAGTCCTCAAAGGACCAAACTTCAAGCCAGCAGACCTTAGAAAGTTCTTCTAAATATAGAATTAAATTTAACTACGGATATCGTGTAGAACGAAGAGGATTTTTCTACGATTGGGAAGAAGTAAAAAGATACAAACATGGTATTTACATGGAATGGACTTTTCACAGCTTAAAAGAAGCTGAAGATTGGATAAAAGAACAGTTAGCTTTTGAAAAACGCCTAGAGGAAGCTGATATAGCGAATAAGAAAAAAGCTGAAGAATTTGGAGTTAGATATTATTGAATAATTATTTTCCCTCGGCCTACGAGGAGTTTATTTATAAGAGCCGATATTCTCGTTGGCTCGAAGATGAAGGTAGGCGTGAAGATTGGCCTGAGACAGTAGCCAGATACTTCACCTTCATGGCAGACCATCTTCACGATAACTATAATTTCGTTGACGCAACGTTGATGAAAGAACTTGAAGAGGCTGTCCTTTCTTTCCAGATAATGCCTAGTATGCGTGCTTTGATGACTGCAGGGCCTGCTCTGTTGCGGGATAACACTTGTGGTTATAATTGCGCTTACTTGCCTATCGATGATCCTAAAGCATTTGATGAGGCAATGTTCATCCTCTTATGCGGAACAGGAGTTGGGTTTAGTGTCGAACGACAATACATACAACGACTTCCAACAATTCCCGATAAGCTATTTCTATCGGACACTACGGTCGTTGTACGAGACAGCAAGGAAGGGTGGTCAAAAGCCCTTAGGCAAATCATTGCCCTCCTCTATTCTGGTGAAATTCCAAGATGGGACGTCAGTAGAGTTCGTCCCGCTGGAGCACGTCTCAAGACATTTGGTGGACGAGCTTCAGGACCCGGGCCTCTCGAAGAGCTATTTAATTTTGTAGTAAATAAGTTTGTCAAAGCTGCTGGTCGTAGACTTAGTTCTATCGAATGTCATGACATTCTGTGTAAAATCGGAGAAGTTGTAGTTGTAGGTGGTGTTCGCCGATCTGCCATGATTTCCTTGTCTAATCTCTCAGACGACAGAATGCGTAATGCGAAGTCCGGTATGTGGTGGGAGACAGAGAAGCAGAGAGCTTTAGCAAACAACAGTATCTGCTATACCGAGAAGCCCGATGTTGGCTTATTTATGAAAGAATGGTCAGCACTTTATGAAAGTAAATCAGGTGAAAGAGGTATCTTTAACAGAACAGCTTCTCAAAGAAAAGCTGCAGAAAACGGAAGAAGAAATTCAGAGATTGACTTCGGCACTAATCCCTGTTCCGAAATCATCCTTAGGCCTTATCAATTCTGTAATCTTACAGAAGTCATTGTTAGAGAAGAAGATTCTGAAAGAGATATTGCTAATAAAGTTAGACTTGCAGCTATTCTAGGGACTTTTCAGAGTACATTAACAAACTTTCCTTATTTGAGAAAAATTTGGAAAACAAATACAGAAGAGGAAAGACTCCTTGGTGTCTCTTTAACTGGCATCATGGACAATGAAATTCTCAATGGCACAAAAAGCATCGAAGATCTCCCGGGTATTCTTTCATCTCTTAGAAGCGTTGCGGTTGACGTTAACAAGCAATTTGCAGATTCACTCGGGATTCTTCCTAGTACTAGTATTACTTGCGTTAAGCCCAGTGGCACCGTTTCTCAATTGGTGGATAGTTCAAGCGGCATTCATAGTCGCTATTCTGACTTTTATATTAGAAGTGTACGTATTGATAATAAAGATCCCATCAGACAGTTCCTGATTGACGCTGGGGTCAAGAATGAACCGGATGTAATGAAGCCGGACAACACTACAGTCTTTTATTTCCCTATTAAATCTCCTGAAGGCTCTATAACTAGAAACGATAGATCAGCCATAGATGAATTAGAATTCTGGCTTGTCTATTATAAATATTGGTGCGAGCATAAGCCTTCTGTTACGATTAATGTAAAGGAAGATGAGTGGCCTGAGGTAGGTGCATGGGTTTGGAAGAATTTTGATGACCTCTCAGGAGTTTCATTTCTTCCCCATTCTGACCATAATTACCTTCAAGCTCCTTATCAGGAATGTAGTGAAGAAGAGTACTTAGCTCTTAAAGCTAGTAATCCTTCGGTAATTGACTGGTCAATACTTTCCCTATATGAAAAAGAAGATACAACTGTTGGCTCCAGCACTTTTGCCTGTTCTGGGGATAGTTGTGAAATAGTGGATTTAACTAATGCCTAAATTAGAGCAAAGAGAATATCTAGAGAATATCCCGAATATCAATAAGGTCAATAAACGACAATGGAAGAAATGGTCAGGAAGACAGCAGAAATTGTTTAATGACTTATATGACCATGTGTTAAATAATCAGGAATTATACCAGCATCCAAGAGGTATCAGACAAAACAAAGAACATTGGAAAACCACAGCTTGGAATGTAGCATGGATGGCAGCTAGTTTCTCATGGAGTTAACAGAAGACCCTATCGTTAACAAAGTCTTAGAACGTATACAAAAAAGATCTGATATAGGAATGAAAAAATACGGAGTTACAATGCTCCGCGATGATCTTTCCACTATAGAATGGCTAAGACACTCACAAGAAGAAGCTTTAGATTACGCAGTATATATAGAAAGAGTTATTTATGACTTGTCGATTAATAGGGATAACTAAACCAGTAATCCCGGAAGTCGAGACTTCTTCACAGCTTTTAGCCTTTTGTGCTCGTGTGTCTTCTACTGCTAATCAACTTAACCATGAGACTGGGGGTAAACTCCTCCAGTCTCTCGTTAAGAGGGAAGAGTGGTCTCCTTACGAGATGGTCTCCGCTACTATGGAGATAGAGACAACTAGGGATATTGCTAGACAGATTCTTCGACATAGAAGCTTCTCATTTCAGGAATTCTCTCAACGTTATGCTGAAGTCCCAGATAAGCTTACTCTTAGAGAATTTAGAGTAAAACATCCTACTGATAGACAGAAGAGCATCTCTATCGACGATTCTAATGAATGGGATGGTCCTACGGCACAGTCTTATTGGGACGCTGCTCAAAAAGAAATCTGGGAGCATGCTTATGAGATCTATAATTCCTATATTAGACAGGGAATGGCAAAAGAGGTAGCCCGTGCAGTACTTCCTGAAGGACTCACTCCTTCTCGGTTATATATGTCTGGTACTCTACGCAGTTGGATCCATTATATTAGGCTACGTAGTTCAGAAGCGACTCAGAAAGAACATAGAGAAATCGCCTTAGCTTGTAGAGAAGCTTTATTAAAAGAGTTACCTGAATTATCTGATGTCATCTGATTTAGTTAAGTCTCATTTACAATGTGAAGATTGTGGGCATAATGATTGTCTGTCTGTCTTCACTGATCACAGTTATTGTCATTCATGTGGTAAAATACATAGGTTCGATTTGGAAGAAGATTTCGGTTCAGTTTCGTTTCAGTATATGTCGTGGGGGCATATCTCCCGCAGCACAATGGAGTTCTTTAATGTAAAGACAAAAGTATCTGATGATGGAGGTCCGATAGAGCTTGGGTTTGTATATCCTAATGGTCGTACTAAGGTCCGTAATTACAATGAGAAGAAGTTTCGTGTTGTCGGAGTGCTTGATGAAGAACGCAAGAATAAGCCTCTCTTCGGAATGGATAGATTCCCAGCAGGATCAGCTAAGTCGATCACAATCACTGAAGGCGAAAAGGATACGCTTGCTATCTATGAGATGATGGGGAAATACCCTGTTGTCTCTATTTCTTCTGCTCAAGCTGGTAAGAAAGAAGTTGCATTAGCTCATGAGTATTTAAACAGCTTTGACAGAATTTATCTTTGTCTTGATAGCGATATTCCCGGACAAGAAGCTACTCGTGAGATAGCGGCTCAGTTTGATTTCAATAAGATCTTCCATGTCAAGATGGAAAGAAAGGATGCTTATGAGTATCTGGAGAATTCCGAGGCTGAGTTATTCAAGAAGCTTTGGTGGAACTCCAAGAGATTTCTTCCTGAAGGTATCGTTAGTACTTTTTCTGAGATTGACTCAATCCTTGACTCCGAACAAGAAAAACCCGCCGTACCATATCCCTTCCCTACATTAGAGAATATGACATATGGAGTACGAACGGGTGAGGTAGTTCTGTTAACGGCTCTTGAAGGTATAGGTAAAACAGAAATCTTCAGAGCTATTGAATATTCATTCCTCAAGAACACTGATGAGAATATCGGGATCATTCACCTTGAAGAAGGTAAATCCCGAATGATTAAAGGATTAGCAGGCTATGAGCTTAGCACACCTGTCCATCTTCCTGACTCAGGAGTTTCAAAAGATGAGATCAAGAAAGCATTCAGAGATGTTGTCAGACGTGATGAGAGGATACACATATACACTCATTTTGATTCTGATGATCTGGACGTTATCTTGGGGACAATTAGATTTCTTGTGGCTAGTTGTGGGTGTAAGCGTGTGTTTCTTGATCATATTACTATGCTTGTCACTGGTAGAGATAATGAAGACGAACGTAGATCGCTGGATTACCTCTCTACACGATTTGAATGGTTAGTCGAAGAACTGGACTTCACTCTGTTTCTTATTTCTCATGTCAATGATGAAGGACTGACAAGAGGTTCTCGGAATATCTCCAAGACCGCTGATCTTCACATCCACATGGAACGGAATAAGACAGCAGAGAATGAGATAGAACGTAATACAACTTATCTCACTGTAAAGAAGAACAGATTTGCAGGTAGGACTGGTCCTGCTGGTAAGCTTTACTTCGATCCTAAAACATACATAGTTGCAGAAGCGGAGACACTAGAATAATGTGTGATATATCTATGAAAGATATTGCGTTTGTATCACTCGTATTTATACCCATCGTAGTTATGGTATGGTCAGCGACAGTAGCATTTGTTATCAGTGTGTACAGATTGATTAAGTACTAATAGAAAAAGTAAAGGGGCCTTTCGGCCCCTTTACTTTATCTAGGCCCTCTAGGATTCTTATCCTTGATTGCCCTTTGAGCTAATTTTTGTAAGTTCTCTACTGCTTCTCTTCTTTCAGAAGAATTGCTGTAGATATAATCAGCAGCAGCTATCTGTTTATCATTTTCAGGGCCATCTCCTTTTTCAGGGTTGCCAGCCTCTTCCTGCATAATCCATCGGACAGCATACTCTTCCGTAAATCCTTTAGGAAGAAGTTCTTTCACCTCTTCAGGATACTGTTCTTTCAACTTTTGTAGACCTCTATGGATACTTTCGTGAACAATAGTGCTTTCAAAAGCAGTGAATGAGAAAATACTATCTGAGTTTGGATCATAAGCGCCTGCTGTGGCTATTTTCTCTTTCTTTGTCAGGACTTCCTGAAAAACTTTCCGAGGATCATATCCAAGAGCAGCTAATGGAATTCTATTTGAGACCATAGTTGCTTTAACGATCGCCTTTTTCGCATTAGGTGGAAGCGCAGCTATTTCAGATGCTTCTCCAGAGGACAATGCTCTAAAAGCAGAATCTAAAGATCCATAGATTTCTTTAGGGCTAAAAATAGGCTTTCTCTTAGGAATAGGTATTCCTGTGGATGAAGTAACAGTAGGTTCTACATCAGAACTACCAATAACATTGCCTATCTCTCCTGAGAGGAATTTACTGTCCCTCCCATAAAATGGATCAGAATTTAAGAAATCTTCCGCTTCTTTGTCTGAAGGAAAAGCTTCTAACTTGCCTTGAGCATGAGTTCTTGTTTCAGGATCGTTTCCGAATAATCGAGAAAAGAATCCTTGCTCTTCTTTTCCGCCAGAAGAGATTATCTTATTCTGAAAGGGAGGCGTTGCTCACCCTCCTCGTTTGAAGCTAAAAGCTCTTCAGCTCTGGTTCTATATCGAGAATTCAACATGGTATTGACATGAGACCTAACAGTACTGCCGGGTCTGTCAGAAGCATCATATCTTCCGGGAGTCCCAGCATTGATAGTGCTGTAAAGATCCATCAAGCTCATACCTTTTTTAAATCCTCTATCCTGTAAGAACCTGACAGCAGAATCCAGCTGGTCTTCAAAAGACTGGTCAGGAGTCACACCATATTTGGATTGCTCTTCAGGACCAAACTGGATAAGGCCTAAGTAATTCCCACCTCTACCTCCGTAAATGTCAGTCCTGAAACTACCATTAGTTTCATAAGATATAGCGGTAGCCAGATCAATAGGGGCGATACCTAATCTATCAGCTGCACTGTTAATAGCATCTGACTTGGCATTACCAGACAAAGGATCGAGGGAAATCCCTAAATCATTCCTCTCTTGTCTGTCATCTGGGGATCCACTCTCTTCCCCTACAACAGGAATACCGAGAACCTTTAATAGTGTTTCCATCTGTGCAGCAGAGTTTCCACCATTAGCATCAAGAATAGGCTTCATACCAGAGATAGCTACATTCAGATCTCTAAGGGAATTCATGTACATCTGCTTGGCTTGATCAGCAACTAGATAGTCAATGGGGACTCCATTGATATTGCTCGGTCCTTTATCATAAGGGATTTCCTGAGCAATGAGCTTTCCGGTATTAGCGTCATAAGAAGGTCTAATGAAAGCAGCCAGTTCAGGAATATTATCCAACTGCTGTTTCATATCCAGAGCAGTGGATCTAACTCTGGCAGAGAAGTTATTAGTAGCCCAAGTAACATACCCAGTCCACAGATCGGGATTTTTCTTACCAAGCTCTACCATACGAGCAGTAACCTCAGGAGAGGTTAGCTTGGCAAAGACACGATCCTGAGGAGTTCCTCTACCAGTAATTCCCTTAGCACTGTTGTTATCAACCAAGGAGAGATTAAGCCCACCATCGGTATTGAACAGACGAAGAGCAGCTTTCTCACCTAACCCTTCATTCTTAACATCGAGAATAGCAGAGACATGATTATTCAGTGACTCGTTATTAGCTCTGGGAGAGACACCAAGAGAGGGATCTTTCATAAGATTGGAGTTAGCTTTCAGATCGTCATTTATACTCTTTGTAGGATCAATAGAAGTCTGTATAATCGGAGCCTTGGCAGCAAGAAAAGATATCTCATTAAAGATACCCGGACCTGCAGTCTGAAGATACGAACCAACAGCAGCATCACCACCTGTTGTTTTCAGAGAATTGATTAAAGCTAAAGCAGGGATCTGTTTAATAGCATTTGCTGTTGTCTCGTCCTGATTGGCTTTAATCCAAGCTGCATTAAGATTGACAAGGCCAACATCCTTATTAACTAAGGCATCGATAAGATTATCAATAGGGCCAGTAGCTAAAGCAATAGCCTCATCCCTGCTTTTCTTGTCTAGTGTGCTCGAAAAGCCATCCTGAAGAGCAATCTCATTCATCTTCTGAGTAATGCTGCTCTTCATTGCATTAGCCTGAGCCAAGATCTGCTGAGTTTCCTCCGGGTTAGGAGCTACACCACTTGTCTGCCATTTCTGGACCTTGGCTTGGATTTCATTCCAAGTTCCACCAGCCATAGCATTAAGACCACCATTAGCAGCCTGATTACTAACAACAGCAGCAATCTTACCGAATGATGCAACAGCCTTTTCCTTAGAAAGTGTATTTAAAGAACTCTCATAATTAACCTGCTGGACCATCCTTGAAATGTTAGCATCCTGAGCTTTAATATTAGCGACGCCATTCCTGATCTGATCAAAAGAATACTTACTAGGATTCTGAAAGTAATCAGGGAAGGCTGTGACAACCTCAGCTTGGTTCTGGTTTATATAGGTTTCTTGCTTAGCAGACTCAGCCTTAGCTGCATTAGCCTCAGCTAGAGCATCCTGCCTTAACTGGGAGACAACAGCATTAGCAGGTGTCACACCTGTTATATTCTGGATAGTAGCATCAATGTACTGATTGTAGTTAGGATACTTCAATCTCATGTCTTTGACTACGTTGTTAAGTTGCCCATAGTAATGGACCTCTTTGATAGTACCAGACATGTATCCCTTCTGTAAACGAGAGAGATAATCAGAAGACCCTTTTAAATCGGCTGGGATGGGTCCTGGAGCGGTTCCATCAGGACCCGGTACGGGGGTAGCTCCTGCTACCTGACTCTCACTGTCAACCCCGTAAGAAGCTCGTATATCAGATACTTTTTTATCTACCTCGTTGTAGATATCTGTTTTATTCTTTTCGTCAAGAAATCCAGCAGCCGCACCTACAGTGCTACCTACTCCTTCAAAGAGAGCTGAGAAGGCACGGTTTGGTCCCGTGCCCCTCGAATAGCCCATGAAGTTAGGAGCTTCACCTTCTCTTAGATCAGGGACGAAACTCGCCATTATTTATTCTCCATAAGTTGTTTCATTCTATCTGCTCTTTGGGAAGCAGGACCATTAGTCAAGAACTTCATATTAACTGCATCGATAAGATCTTCATTCTGGGCAGCCCTAGAAACTAGACTAGGGAATTCCTCAGGACCGAAGTCCCCGGCTTTAAACCAAAGCCTAGCTCTCTTAAAGAAAGCATTGGATACTTCTTCTGACTCTCCGTTTCGAATAGATTCCCAATACTTGTTAAGGTACTTGGACATCTGCTTCTGAGCCTCAGCCTGAGCCTGCTTCTGATCTTTCATGCTCTCAGTCATTAAGAAAACATCATTAACATCTTGTTTATTAATACCAAAAGCCATCATTATTGTATCCCAAGATGTTACCTCTCCATCAATCTTCAACCCACTCTTAGTAATATACTTACCAAGATTGGAAGCATAGTACAGATTAGTCAGCTGATTGACAGAAGACGCATTCCTAGCAAAGTCCAGAAGATCACTGGCAAGGATTGCTCTAGAACCTTCTCCTATGCCATCAGAAGGCATATTCCAAAGGTCTTCCACTACAGGAAGAGACGTCTTTATGACTTCTCCGAATGTCCCACCAGCAGCGCCTAACAAGACATCAAACATGCCCTTGTCTTGAGCGTCCTTAAAGAAAGACAAACCAAGAGGACCATAGGCTTCTCCAACATCGTAGTCTTCTCCTGTGATAAGTTTCATAGTAGAAGCAACTAATCCATTGTGGAAAGAGTTCCAAGCAAAGCCTTCAGGATTCTGACCATTCTCAAGCTGGTACTTTCTTACATCTTCATACCAAGGCCAGACGCCTATCGCATTACCTGTAATAGCAATCGGTACTCCATACAAAGCAGACTGAACCATCAATATTTTAGCTTTCTGAGCTTTAGTAAGGTTCCTGCCTAACATCTGTTCCCACAGTCTAGCCTGATAAGAATAGAACTGCATAGGGATAGACACAAGACCTTTCTGCCAAGAGGCATTACTAGCTCTGGTCATATTCTGTGTCAGATCATCCTGTCTAAGCATAATCCTCTCCCAGTCTTTACGAGACATGGTAGCTGTAGGATTCTTCTGTCTCCATTCAAGGTAGGCAGTAGCAGATCCCACAATCCTGTGAGTACGCTCACCTTCATCGAAGAAGACAGTGTGCTTGGGAAGGTACTTTCCTACTGAGGACTTAAACAGAGCAGGAGCTTCAAGTGCATCCTTAAGAGCATGATCACCCTTGATTATATTCAGACCAGAGTCCATATAGGCTTTGTACCACTCAAGAAAGTGATCTTCCTTCCAACCAAAAGCAGCAGCTTTCTTGGCAGCTCCTCTAAGTATAGCTTCATTACCATTACTCATTCTAATAGCCTGAGTAAGGAAATATACAGGGAAAGATTTCAAAGCAGCTTTAGTATCACCTATAGCCAGAACCATTCCCAGTGTCTGGGCCTGCTTGAAGAGCTGTAAAGGATTAAATAATCCCAACTTTAAAGCAAAGGCAGTGCTACGGAAGAAACGAGTAGGATCATGTATCTTGGACAAGAACTTATCATCGATACGATCTGCGAAGTTTTCTCCGAAATTGTCGTAGACAGAGTTATACAGCTTCTCCTTAACAAAGGAAAGGTTTCTCTCTACTTCAGTACGAACAGACAAAAGCTCACCAACTTTACGTTGATAGTTCCTAGCGGCAGCATACTTCTCAGGATCTGCTGTCTTTCTAAGTTCAGCAAACAAAGCAGCTGCTGGATTAGCGTCCATCGCAGCTTTACTGAGATTAATCACATCCCCGAATTCTCTAACGAAGTGTTCAGCAGATAATGTCCGATAGTCATCTAAAAGTGAATTTCTTGATAATGAACCAAACGATCTTGATAGAGTCGACAAAGGGTCTAACAATTTCGGTGACTTTAGAGCCAGTAGAGGATTGTTCTCAGATCCAAGCTCTGTTGTATGAATTGCTTTTAGATCAAGGTTTCGATCTCCAAGAAATTCAGTCCCAACTCTTCCCGCTATATTGTACTTATTATTCCTGCTGTCTTCAAATCCCCCAAGACTATCTCGAAAGACTTTGTCGTCTATTGTTTTCTGGTTTGAGCGGACAGTCCTGATTGGCATATCCTTATCGAGGAAGCCATTATCAAAATACCCCTTGAACTGAGAAAGAGTCTCAGGTAAGTTCTTCTCTACATAAGCAGCGAGAGCTTTCTCATCACCAGCCTTTAGAAGCTTTCTAGCCTCTTCGTATCTGCTGGCGTACTCACTAGCCAACTTTCCTCTAGCAACAGGACGGATAGTAGTATCACCAGAATAGATCCTTCTATTACCAATCTGGAGGATCTTAGGCTGTTTGATCCAATGATCATACTCATAAATCTTATGTCCACCGGGATTATAATCAATCTGCTTGAACGGAAGGTTATCTCGTTTGTAGTCTTTAGTAATCACAAACTCAATGATACTTCCATTGCCAGAAGCGTCTTTAAGAGGTCTGGAGTAGGGATCTGAAAGCTGGATTATCTGATAGCCTTCATTGTCTACAGCCTCTTGAGCCAGCTTTAAAGCGTCTTCAGTGAGGTCGTTCTTATTAAAGAACTGCTTCCCACTATTACTATCCCAGAATAATACTCCTGTCTTGTCTTCAAGGTCAGACAAAGAGATCTTTCCTGAGACATTCACTCCTTCAAATTCAGGAGCTACAGCATTCTTTTCCATAGCAGACAAGGTAAACTTATTAACACCCTGTCTAGCCTTCATCTTATAAATAAGAAGGTTTCTCTGGAAATAGTCCAGATCATAAAACCTCTGATAAGCATGATAAGCAGCCGACTCTTTATCAGTCGGAAGATGCCCGAACGCACCCTGCCATGCTTTCTCAAAATCCCCCTGAGTATCAAAAGCAATCCCCACATTACCCTTTGAGTCTACATAGTCTCTCTGGAAAGAAAGGAATCTCTCAAGTCGAGCCTTACTCTTGCTTGGCAGGTTTCTCATGGGTTCTGCCATCTGAAAGCCGAACTCATCAGCCTTCTCGATACCATGCACAATAACTTTTCTCTTGGCTCCCTGAGAAGGAGACAGAAGATCCCTAGCACTACGTACGTACCCAGAAATGAAATTAGTAGCCGCTAGATTACTAGGAGTAGTATTATTAGTTTCAATAGTAGCATTACGAACAGCTTCAGTAGTCTCATCTACTGTTCTGTCTAGTTTGATTGTGAAGCCAGAACCCTGCTGTCCAATCTCATAAGGCTCCTTCAAGCTGAGCTCATTATCAGCAAAGTACTTAGCTTTCTCAGCAGAGGTAAATGGAGTACCATCACTATTCTTGATTGTGATGTTCACGTGATTAGCATTAGCTAAATCAGGCTTAGCAAACTCGATATCCATGATACCATTATTGAGAGAAGGATATTCTCTTGTGATTGACTCCTGCGTATCCTGAATAGCAGCTAAAATCTGATTGTCATTGAGACGATCAATCCGGGGTGTATCTACCAAAGACTTAAAAGAAGCATCTACTGCTCCAGTCATTCGATTGATCACACGATACATACCATCTGCATCTAGAGCAAAGTCACCACGAGCAAGTTTAAAGGGATCGGCAAAGGAAGGAATTTCCTTTAAAAGATTCTTCATCTGGTTCTTATTGACATTAGTCATAGTGTTGGTAACTGCTTCCTGAGCAGCGTACACTCTATCTTTTAATGTCTTGAAAGTCTGAGCTAAGACAGCGGATTTGCTCTTACCAGCAGAAGAAAAGATCTCAGGAGCCTCCGGAGTTTGAGACTTTGTCATCTGTGTCACAGTATTACGGAAAGCTCCAACAGCGTCTTTAAAACCCTTCTCTGAAGCTTCTCTCTCCACACTCTTCGCAGCTGCACGAGCGCCAGTCTTGGCTATTCCTTTAGCACCTGCAACAGCTACACCAGCTACATCGCCAATCGATGATAGGTCGAATAGAGACTGAAGATTTCCCCAAGCTGCGTCAGAATTGCTGTAAGAGTACAATGCTTTAATAAAGGCCTGTGCATCAAGTATATTACTCTCAGCTATCTCATTGACTGTCTCTGTAACCTGTTTGGAGAATTGTTCCGGAGGGAGTGTAAGAGCATACTGAACCTGCTCAAGCATGTTATTGCCGAGAAGGAAAGAACCACCGGGTTTGCCCTTGATCTCATCAGACATATTAGCCCAAGAGACAAAAGGAACTACATTTTCTAGATAGTCACCAAGCTTACCAAGGCGGCTCTTTTCATCCCATTTTATATCTAAATCTTCAGTTATTTTCTTTAGGACTTCATGCTTTCTAAGCATGTCGTTAGCATAATCTTCAGCAAAATTAACTACTGGAAGACTTTTACTCCGAGCGTCATCAACAGCATTACGTTCATCATTAGTATCATAAGTATCTGAGAAGATACGATTAGCATACTCACCTTCAAGGATAGTATCAGGAGAACGTAGACTATCCGAAGACAAAGTAGATAGATACCCAAACTGCTCAGGAGTGAGCTTACCACCAAAAGACTTAGTAGCCTCAGTAATCATCTGATTACGAAGTTCTTCGTCTTTCATATTTTTATCGGAAGCTACATAGTCCCTGAGGATCTGTTCTTCGTTATTTCTGATTTTGCTGTATATAACGTCAGGACCCGGAGAGTCCTGTCCTAGTGCGTAGTCATACTTCTTTGCTCTAGCCTGTGCGTTCTCATCAGAGATATTAGACACAGGACCTGAGAAATCAAAAGAAATACCACCAGTACTATTCGGGGCTTCCGGGTCAAAAGTAATTGTCATTATGCGATAAATCCTACTCTCTGAAGAGTTCCATAGTTATTCAGAATACCCTGACCCAGAGAGGACAAACCTCCACCAGCATCAGCGATAGTTGAAGCTGAAGCAGCCGATCTATTAGCTGCAAATATTCCTGCACCAATCTCTTGGTTCTGAGAGGTAGCTAGCTGCTGTCTTCCAGTAGATCCAGAGATAGATCCATAAGCACCTTGAAGTCCTGAGCCCTGCTGAGCTCCCTGAGCAGTAGCTACTGCTAGAGCCTGAGCATTCTGGACTTGTTTCTGTCTAATAAGCTCTCTCTGTTTTCGAGTAGCTTCTAAGTTCATCTGCTTCTCACGAAGCTGTTCTGCTCTCTTACTAGCTTTATTAGCCTGAACACTTCCGTAGACAGAAAGACCAGTACCGACAACAGAAGCTGCAATAGCAAGACCTGCAATAATTGTAGATGCAATAGCCATCAGTTTACCTTAAAATATGTTAACTCTGAGACAGAGTAACCACGTCGTTTATAAAATTTATCAAGATCGGAACCACCTTGGATACTAGCCATACTAACACCAGAACAACCTACTTTCTTCTGCCAGTACTCGTAAGCATCGAGGAGTTCGATGGACTCTCTCCCACGGTAACCCTCATCGACCCACCAGACCAACTCAGTAGCCAACTTCTCAGTAGAGCAGAGTGGCTCTGTAATAACAGCTATGAGGGTTCCGATAACATCTCCGCCTTTATCCATAAGGACGAGTACAATAGACTCGTCTTTACTATTAGTTATCAAACCGGAAACAAGGGCAGAGGTTTTAGCGTTGTCATACCTGAGAGATGAATAAGGAGTCTGGTTATAGAACTCCTTGATCATCCTAAGCAAGACAGGAATATCTTCTTCTGTAGCAAACCTAATCAAGGGAGTTGGTTCGCTGTTTCAAAGACAGAGTAGCCAATAAGATTGAAGGGCTTTCCTGTTTCAGATCTACATTCAAACTGAACGACATTTCCTGTTCCTAGTACTTTTAATCTTCTGTATGTAACAGCATAGTTGCTGTCTGCTTTATAAGCTTGCTGGACAGAAGAGTATTTACCAGAGTCTCCGCTATTAGCAAAAGATCTTCTAGCACTAAACATCAAGGAAGAGTTAGCTTCCTGTTCACAGAAAACCATTACGTAGTTCGTCTGGAACTTTCTGATTGCATCTGCATGGATTTTATAACCTGTGACCAGATAAGAACTGTAATCGATCTCTCCGAAATCCAGATAAGTATCTGCATTTTCTAATGCAAATAATATATCTACAGTTCTAGGATCATAAGTTATATAAAAGAAGTTCGATGACACTGGAACTCTTGTAGCGTAGCTTACAACTACTTCCTCGTCATCTGAATTAACAACATCTTCTCCAGTAGAAATCTCAACGATTTCATTAACAGTAGAGTTAGTAAATCCTTTAGTACAGATTATACCAGAAATAACTGGCTTCTCATCATTGTTAGGTGCTGTCCATAAATAGAAAGCACCAGTTGTAGTATTAAAGTTCAGTATCTTATCGTAGTAATAAAAAGAAAAACCTTTATCACCGGATTCATACAACCATTGTACAACTTTAGTAACTGGGTTGTAAGAGCCCTTTGCATACTGTTTCCCAGTAGAAGGAATGTTAACAAAGAATTGTCTTATACTTGTGTCTATTAAAGACTGGACAGAAGCAGACTGTGTAACTGGATCTATCTGTAAACCATAGATGCCATCGTAATTCCACCACAAAGGAAGATAGTTCACAATAACAAAAGACGAACTAGACACACAAGGAACTGAAGAGACTTTCTTTATTGCATAATCATTTGCTGTAAAGCCAATCCCTGAGTTACCAGAGATACTCCACACGCCATTGCTTGCAAATACAAAAAGATCAGTACCTAAAGGAACCATCTTAAAAAGAGTTCCAATTTCAGGTATAACGATCACACCGCCATCAGTTGGCAAAGCATCAGAAAGATTCTCTGAAGTAGGATCATTAATCTGATAGCACTTTCCTTCCTTCCCAGCAGTATCTAAAATCTGAGAAAAGAATATCCGAGAGTTATAGTTATCAGCACCACATCCACCGTAGAAAACTCTACCAGCATGGAATGCTACTGTCTGAGGTCTCTCATAGCCAGAACCTTCATTAGGAATTCCGTAAAGTCCAGAGACACTCGATCTGTTCTTATTGAAAGCATCTAAGATGAACTTCCCTCTAGGAGTAGGAGAGTTACCTGTATAGATCCTGTTTACATAAGAGATATCGAATTTATCATCGCTATCTTTATAGACCCACCAGATATCAGCATTGCTAGGATAATCACCTCTTCTGTTATTCCAGTAAGCTATAGGATCTAGAACACCTAGGGTTGTTTCTACGTAGCCCCCCCAACCTTGGTTAAGAAGATTATATTTATGGTAGTCTCCCAAAGAAGCAGGTCTAGCATCTGTGTTAAGGCCATCATTGAGGCCTTCTATATCTCGGACTCTCACGAAAATAATATCAGTGGATATCGAGTCTGTAGAAGGATTGTAATTGACTTTAAACGGTTCACAGTATCTATGAGTAACGAAAAGGCTTCCGTTACCTGATGTGAGTTGTACGGGGTATAGTTCTATCTGAGATGTATTTCCTGCAGAAAAAGATCTAAGGTCTACAGAAAAATTCTTCTTTCCAGAACTTAACGAGTTCTCTTCAGGTTGAAAAAATAAAAGAAAATTGCCGATCTGTAAGACGACAAACGTTATATCTCCCCTGCCTGCAACGCTCTCCCAAACATATTCGGAAACAACTCCATCACCACTGGAATAATCATTGTAATTAATAGGCACTGAGTTATCTTCTACTCTGAACCCTTTTCGTCTTTGGACTTTACCTGTCTGTTTAAAGATACAGTTTTCAGTTTCTGTGCAAGCATTCTCTGGAAAATTCAGTCCAGTTGCTTCAGAAATCATTCCTCGAACGAAATTGTTCTCAATAGATGTTCCTAGTGATCTAGCCATTAGCTTCTTTTACAAAAGGTTTAATTTTTTCTACGCTCTTATATCGCTTCATTGCGATGTAATTATCAGCTGCTATTTTGGCTTCTCTGAAAGAAGCGTACTGCCCGTTGAACTTATCAGGAAGAGATCCCATAGATAGCCACAAGATCCAACCTCGGTTAGTTTTCTTCTTCTCTAAATGAAGAGTGTTATTCTTCAATTCAATGACAAGATGGTTTGTTAGATCTCTTTCTTTGTCTTCGTAGTAACTCATCTTTTCTTTCTACCGTAATTAGGCAATCTATGTAGTTCATAGTAAGGACCTTTTTTTATAGCGTCCTTTGTTATCTGAGATCTAATCCATTGCTTTCTAGATCTCTGTACAGCATCTCCATTGTCCTGTTGCTTCATATCTACAAAGCAGGCTTTCTTGGCTTCCTGATAGAGAAGAGCGAACTGTTCTGCATCGAGATCAGGAACAAATGTATCTTCCTGAGAAAACGTAGGGAGAGTATTACCGTAGGCCATGGTTTTATTTGAGACAAGAGTGGTGTCAATGTCAGACCTAAATGCATCGAACAGAAGAGTCCTGTCGTCTACACAAGTATAGTATCTTGGGAAAGCATTATTCTTGTAATAGAAAGTGAATGTCTGTGTACCGAGGATTAACTCATAGCTACCAGTCTCGTCAGACTCTCTATCTAAAGAGTATACTACTTTCATAAAATCTTGAAGAGACAGAAAGATTAGATCTTCATAATGAGCGGTACCATTATCTTCTGCTTTATCGTACTTCAGCCAGTCTAATGTAGTAGCAAACTCAGGTCTGTATAAGACAACAGGAACGTCAATATCATTAGGTGACTGAAGTTCATAGAGAGTCGTCTTCTCAGGCAATTTCAATCTTGAGATCAAATCCCAATAGACATTCTCTACTTTTCTAGCTACCTGTATAGATTCAACATTATCATTGATGGAATCAACTTCATCAGAGTCCATATCATATAGGATATCTTGTACTATTCGCAGAAGTGTCTTTTTCATCTTACACTCTCATAAAATTTAATCCATCTATCTGTTTTATTGGCGCATTTCTTTAGTGCTGTTCGCTGTTCACCGATAGTATCAATCATCCGAGCTCCTACCTGAACATCAGGTACTCTACATCCTACAGACAGATCACCGGGAGCTTGAGGGAGACTAGCGCAACTTGCTAACGTCAGACTTAGAAAGAGTGCAGTTAGGACTACGAGCTTCATTCTTCAGTTTCTCCAATTTAGTGTCTAATTTAGCATTCTCTTTGTCTGACTTCTTGTAGTCTTCTATTGCAACAGATACTGCAGATTCAATCTTCTTTTCATGAAAGAAGTTAGTAAAACTATAGATAGACTGGAGTCCTCCTGCACCAACGAGGACTCCAATCGAGAACGAAACAATTGCGACTATCTTCAACATTATACTGGTGTATTCTTTCTATTCTTATTCCAGAAATAAAATCCAGCAACTGCTATAACAAGTAAGACAATACCAAATCCAAAAGCATACGGATTATTTATAGCTCCAAAGAGAGTGCCTCCAGCACCTACACCAGCTATACCGGTATTAAGGATACCGACCGGATCCTTTAATAACGAGGCTGGTTTAGGTAAAGCTTCTTTATCTTCCTTGGTAATATTCATAGTCTGTTCAGCTTTAGGAAGAAGAGCCTCATCAGCTGCATTTAAGGCATCCAAGAAATTCTTGTAGTAGCCCGCAATGAGTTTGGCTTTATCAGTACCATTTATGATACGTCTAGCGCCTACAGGGTCTGACTTACCTGAGTTAAAATAATCAGACAGTTTCTTTCCTGTAAATACTCCCCGCTCCATTCCCTGAAAAAGTATCTTTACAGAGACAGCAGGATCTAAAGCCTTATCCGGTTTATCAGCAATACCGTAGAGTTCATAGTTTCTCTTCCAAGTAAGCTGTACATACCCTCTACCATAGTATGGATAATACGGCTTACTCTTTAAATACTTCTCACCACCATACTCTTTAACTGGCTGTATAGTAGCAGCAGTCTCATGAAAGACAGTAGCTAGAGCATAAGCTAGATATTCGTTACTCCAGCTTGGGTAATTACTCTCTTTGTAATCAAGTATATTCTTTAATCCATTTACCTGATTTTGGGAAATAGAATTACCAAATGGGGCTTTTCTTACGTAATTAAAAAATACAGTTCTGTTCATGGCGTAACAATCTTTACAATATCACTCTTAGCTGCAGAGAAAACCTCCATATATCCAGACGGAATATTAGAGAAATCTGCTGTGTCTAGTACAGTATATATAGTCCCTTTAAATGAACTAAATGCAGAAAAGTCATGTAACTCTTCAGTGTATGTAGACAGCCTAAAATCACCATGGAAGTTAAGCCACTTAACATCTTCTGTACTTGCGATCATCGCAGTAGGCTGAGCAGGATGAGGAGGGCCAATCCTAACATCTGAGTTAAACATATTAATCTTGAAATCAGGAGCAGTGCTATCTAACACACCAAAAACTGAAGGTGCATTAGGACCTGTTTCAAAATAAGTAAAGTTAAACATATTGCAGTCATTGAGGTTTGTATTAAACATTATAGTTGCTAACACACCCGGACCATTCTCTTGATGACCAGCTATACGCAGATCAAAGTGAGAAGACCCATCATCAAGAAGAATATTACAAACTCCATAGTGAGAATATGTATATAAATCTTCAAAAGTAAAATTAGCAGTCAAATTAGAAATATGGAGAGGTATGCCCCAATCAGACTGTAGATGACAATGGAGATAGTAATTAGCATTGATGCCGAACCACTGAGTTCTAGGATACATAGGATCCGGAATAGCGAATTCCGAAGTAAATGTCGAAACATCGTAGTCTGAGATACGTACACTGAGACCTGTTTCTGTATAGCCCCCTTCGTCTATAACTGTTGGCATAAAGTTATGATAGGTACAGTGTTCGTGGTACTGTATTTCACCAGACACATTTAAGAAACAAGCGTTAGTGAAGTATCCTCTGAACTGACAATGATTGAAAGAGCATCCTGAAACGTCAGCATCATCAATCCTACCAATTGTAAATCCATAAGACGGAGCTGTAGTGCCAGTTAAATCCGGATCATCGGCAAATATAAAGAGCTTATCAACCCAAAGTCCTTTCGAATAAAATCCGTCGACTACAGGTTTACTAGCTGTAAATAAAGGATAAATACAAGCTGCGTTACCCCATATCGTAAGACCTTCACAACGAAGACCTGTAGAATTAATACTGCTCGTCGTTTTGTAAATGGCACCATCTCTAAAGGCAATGCCAAAATTAGGTAGACCATTGAACCAAGTAGACAAACCATCAACCATACGAGTTCTAGCCCAATCAAACACTTTATTGATGGCTACAGTATCATCAGTTCCTGTCTGTGTCTGTGGGTTAAAGTCACCTTTAGCACCCGCCATCTCAACATAGACACGACGCTCAGCTATCTCCCACCAAGCGCCATCTAAAGACTGTATCTTTAGAGCATGAGCAGGTTCTGATACAACTCTTTTATAAAGAGCCCCACCTCCATCTCCAGCAGAAGAATACCCAGCAGTCCTAATGGCATTCTGAGATCCTGCAATTGTAGCGAACTGAACTGCTGTTACAGTATCAAAATCGTAGTTATATATAGGACCTTCAGCAGCACCAATTATAGAAGCCAGAGCAGTATCCCCAGCTATTCTATTACTTGTCTCATTTATTAAGTCCTGTCTTATCTCATCAATAGACCCGAGATCAATGTAGAGTTCATCTAAATCCTGTTTTCTAACAGGTTCAGAACTATTGACAGGCTTAGGAAGATTGGTAATTCTTCGATTGTCCATGTTTAGAGTAGCTTCCATTGTGTTTGGAAGCTGTCCATTTCTAGACAAAGTGTTATCAAGGTAATTAGATAAATTCGAAAAATTCTGATTTAATCTATTAAGAAACGAGCTTTGGTTAGCCAGTGAAGAGAAGGTATTAAAATTTACTTTAGGCATAGACGTAATTATAATCCACTCTAACTACTGCTTTAGCAACACCAGAAGAAGCTCCATCAGTAGAAATTTTCATAAAAGAATTATTCGGTATCGAATTATTAGAAGTAGGTGTTATAGTAAATAACTGACCAGCAGCTGAGCCTGAAAAAGGAATTGAGACAGAGCCCATGGAATTGCCTAAATTGTCATAAGCTTGTACTGTGGCATTAGCTGTGGTAATAGCACCCTGTAAACAGACAGTAATTAAGTCTATATCACAAGCAAAAGGCATAGGAATGTAAATATCTTCTGCAGTAGATATATCTGTAAAAGTTACATTAGTAACATCAAGATTAGCATTTAAAATAATATCTGTGAAGAGATACCAAGCACCTGTTCCATCTCCTGTACTGACATAGACTTGTCCGAAAGAAGCTGTTTCTATACCTTTAGGTTCATGAACTTCATCACCGACTAGTGCAGAGTGCTGTACCATATTAGGCTCCTATAAGAGCTGAAAGCTTTGCGTTGATAGAAGCAAGGGCGTTTTTGATTGCAACTATATCAGCCTGAGCATAAGACGTGCCAGCAGTAATGGAAGCTAGGGTACCCGAAGCCGTACCACCTGTGTTGTCTGTTAGCGCAGTGACACTCTTACTGGCAGCAATATCCGAGACTGCAACCTCTCTGCCGTTCGTGTCAATGACTGCGTCTACCTTTAATGCAAGGCCGGTCCAATCCATTGTATGATTTTTATCGTGGGCCATTTATTTCCTTTCTAGTACTGGCGGTATGCAAGCAGGGACCGCCAGTAGTTACATATTAAAGATTAAGTAGTAGCAGTCTTCTTGTACCAGTACAGACGAAGCCGAATTCGACCAGCTGTAAAGAGTGTAGAAGTTGTGGCAGAAGCAGTGATATAACCCGGATACGAAGCCGAGGCTACAGTACCAACGAGAGCGCCAGCATACGTATCACCAGCATGCAAGCGGTTAGTCTCACCTTCAACATTCATATTTGCAATCGGGAAAGCTGCGAGAATACCGTTGTAGTCAATCTCAGTCTCAGAAGCGTCCTGTCTAACAAGACCAACATCGATAGCTACACCAGTAGCAGCAGCAGTGTCTGCAATCACTTCCACACGACCGAGGACCTTCCCCTTAGGGAAGACAACTCGGGACTGAACTGTTTCAGCCTGCGTCAGATTAGCAAGATTGATTTCGATGTCGATAACACGAAACAGACCGTCTGTTTCATACTCGCCACCATTACCAATCTGAGTGCCATCAGACGGGAAGTAAACTTTAAGACCATCCTTATTAAAAGCGGGCATTTAAACCTCCTTAAGCGAGAGCCGCAGAGACATCGGACAGAACAGTCACGAAGTTCTCAGGACGATAGAAACCAAAGCCATAACGAGTCGTCATGACATATTCATCTCTCTGGAGGTCCTTATTACGCTCAGATTCCCAACGAGGAGCCTGACGAATAGCACCGATAAACGGATTGGCATCACCACCAGCAGCCGAGAAGAAGATGTTAGCAACACCATCACCAGAGACTGAAGTAGTAGAACCCGGAGAACCAGCAATGGTTTCAGTCAGACCATTCGGAAGGAATTCCGAAGTGTAGACATCGAAGCCATAAATATTAAACTGGAACTGCATACCAGTCGAGAAGCCATCACGGATGATACCTTCCCACTTGGGGTTATACGAGAGATTAACGAGATTGGTCAGCGTCGAAAGCTGGAACTCAACCGAGGGATCAACGATCGCGACAAGGTTAGTCATCGGAACGAAGGCTTTCTTCAGAGAGTACTTAGCTCTGGCGAAGTCCTGCGGAGTAAGCGTAGCATTCGTACCCTGAGCCACCCAGCGGTGCGGGGCACCATTCCAAGTATTCAGGTTGCCAGAAGTCTGGCCGCTAACACCGATATTAAGGACCTGACGTTCCATCTCTTCCTGAAGAGCACGGTTCTGTCTGGGGTTAATACGGGCAATAAGCTGATCGGCATAATACGAATCCTGCTTGAACTTGTCAGAGACGTACATACCCGAACCCTTATACTGCGAAATCTGGAACGTAAAGTCACCAGTCGCGAAGTCAGTGTATCGGATAGCCTCACCCTCTTCAAAGTCAAGGATCTGAGCAGTGCCAATCGACGGGATGTGAAGCGTGTCACCATCACCGAAGTCAGTAAGCCAATTGACATACTTAATCGCCTGAAGATCAGCCCAGAAGATCTCCTTGAGTTCTCTGGACCAAAGATCAGATCGAATCATATGATCAATGGTTTGCGTGGTAATACCAGCCATTTAATTCTCCTTAAATTTTATTAAATTCGTCCCAGCCAATCTGGCGGATTGAATTGTACATTTCCTTTTGAACTTCAGGGGAGTAGTACTTCTTGATATCAGTCTTCAGAAGATTCTGATAATAAGACATTCCTCTTTTTGCAACAAGAGAACCGTCTAGATTGACTGTACTAGTAGTAACACCCTCCGGGGAAACTCTAACGGGATTTCCAAACAATGCGAGAAAGGCCTTAGGGGACTCAGCAGCAAGTCTAGAAGCCTGTTCCTGAGACATACCGTTTTCAGATACTCTCTTTGCCAGCTCAGCTGGAGAAACTCCATTTTTGTCAAGCTGTTCTTTAACGGAACGGGTATTTCGATCTCTGGCTGCATTTGTTTCCTGTTGAGCAAACTCCTGTTTGACTCTATTAATAATTTCTTCTACGGACGGTACTTCAGGAGAATCGGGTTTTGTAACCTCTTCACTGATAGGCGTTCTGGTAGCTTTAGCTTCCTCAAGAAACTTCTCAAGAGAAATTCTCCCATTGAGTTCCTTTCGGAGTTCAGCCTGCTCAGCTTCTAGACGCTTGATGAAGTTATCAGCTTCAACCTTGCCTCTAGCCAGCTCTGCTGGGCTCTTAAAGCGCTTGTCTTCTCCGACAAGCTCTTGAAAATAGTCCTTCGAGGGGTCAATCTCAGGACCGGATTCTGTAAATAAATCAGACATATTACTTCCCTTTGTCAGGTACTAGTGGATTTAAAAGAGCTAAGAGATATCTTAATTCTCTTTTAGCTCCAATTATATCTGCTTCTCGATAAGCCCAAGAAGGGTTTTCGTAAGCATCTAAAGAGACTTCTCTAACAGTCTTTTCATTCAGCCTTTTTGTCGCAAGCTTATGTAACTGTAACAGGACTTTACGAGAACGTAAAATAGCTCTATAGAATTCTTCTTTTTCATCTTCGTCTATTCCGATAAACCACTCAGAAGAGACTTTTATATCACTCACTGGACACCTCCCTGATCAGAGGGAGGTCCAGAATAATCATCTGGAGTTAGACCAGATGGTGTCATAGCATGCATTTGTGTAGTTTCACCCTGCGTCATCTGAAGTCTTTGCGCTTCAGCCTCTTCCGATATACGAATATTCGGAACAACAAGTTTGTAACCAGACAGATCCAAGAGATCTTCGAACATTTCAGCAAGAGCAACAGACGAGAAGTGAGCCTTTACAAGGGGGTCCATTCCTACCTGAGAGCTAAAGAAAGCAGTAACATTCTGGACTTTCTCTGCATACTCTGCGAAATGTCTGGCAGCCATAGGAACTATTCTTCCATTGCCAGTAATGTCTTCAGGAGAGATTTCCTCAAAAGTAGCAACCTTTAATTCATCATCAAAGATACGAACTAAAGTTGAACCAGTCATCTTTCTCTTAGCCATCTCAAGCATCGCATTAAGCAATGGTTCGATTATCTGCTCTTCAAAGATCTGTACTTTAGTCTGGAAAACTCTTGAAGCCGCATTCTCAAGTCTCTGAACTTCATATGCTGTCTTCTCACCGGGAGTTCTAATACCTAGAGCTTCTTTAGGAGCTCCAGCCATTTCCTCCATCTTAGCTTCATACCAACCAACTTTATTGTCGATCATAAGAGAATTAGAATCAGGAGTAAGTAACTCTACATCACCATCATCACCAATAAAGATCTTCTCCATTGGCCCCCATTCGTAATCCTCAACGAAGCCTTTGATCTTCTGGACAGGATAAGCAGTAAGATCCATCAAATCTGCATTTAAGTTTTCAAGATGGTCTATTCTGTACTGCATTCCGACTAGATTATCCAGTGGTCCCATAGACCAGAGGTTGTCCTGTCGATCTCTCCAACCAGCGTGGAAGATCTGAGGGAATCCAAACTGCGAAGGATTAGGTTCCAATGATAGGACACGATGACGATCAACTACTCGAATGATATGGTTCTTATAGAATTTATCATTTAATTCATCGTAGATGTCACCAAAGAACGTTAACACTTCTACGTAATTGCTAGACAAATACATCTGGTACGAACCAAATCCATCGACTCTTAAAGACGTATCTTTATAAGTCTGGCCGTAATCTACCCAATTGGCAGCTCTGTGCCTAATCTCAAGCATGTATTTCCAGAGATCATCCAGATACTTTTTATTCTCTTCAGTAGACTCCTGTTCAATTAGTTTCTTGACTTCACCTAGTGAGATTAAAGCCTTTACTATCTTAGGAGACTCAGTGAAAGAAGCAGCCAATGGATTGAAAACTGTATCAAGAGGAGATAATCTCTTTGCTATAGGTCCTGTGTACCCTACGGCTGTTCTGTCTTCCAAGAACTGTGTTTCATCTTTCCAAGCTGGAGCAGCAATTGCATTACCATAATCTATATAATCTAAGACAAGGCGAGAGACTATGTTCTTAAAATCACTACGATCTATAACATAATACATAAAGTCCTGAATGGCTTTTCGCTTCTCAGGTTTATCAGACTCTTCATCAAAGGCAATCCAATCTAACCACTTCCTCTTAGGGAAGAGGGCCTTCATATAGTTAGCGTAAAGGTTATCACGAATCTGTGTAAGCTTGGGGAGTGTCGTAGAGTTCTTCCAAGGAAGAGTTCTATTAGTAGTAGTGGAAGTATCAGTAGCGTAGAGATACCTCTTTAATTCGTCCCACTTACTAAGTGTAGTGACTCGCTGCATATTGTAACGGTTCCAGATCTCGGCAATTCTCATACCAAGATCATCTTTAACCATTACACTTTCAAAATCAAAGACTGTACCAGTCACTAAATTCCTCCAAACCTATTACTTACAGTTGGATAGTATTTCATTCTTGCACTTGGTTTAAATAGATTTGCAGAAGGGGGCAAAGCAATCTCAACAGCACTAGCTAGGGCATCTTTAACATCATCATGAGGAGGATTCTGAAGGATCAGTTCTTCTTCAAGAGTTTGACAGTCACCACCAATGTAGTGCCACATCTGCCTGTTATTGTACTTAGGCTGTAGGATAGCTGATATTCTTTCTTGTTTCGTGCCGATATGTCTTGTAGGAACGTACTCTTCTACAGAGAGCGCCAGACCATTAGGTCTAATATAGTTCTGCTTCAGATCATTAACGATTGTCTTCTGAGCACCAACTACCTCGGCTCTGAGCTTTCTGAAATTCCACTTAGTATGTAGACGAAGAATGTGTTCGTAATACTCAGAAATTTTACCGGACTTAAATCTATCTACTTCTAAGACATAGTAGTTATTCTCAGAGTCCATTCCAACAACAACTATACAGGTGTAATCGGCTTTCTTAGAGACGACATAAGCAAAGTCCACAGCTGCAAAGACATTTAATTTTCTGTCTTTAAAGTAGAGTTTACCATCTGAATATCGAAGATGTTTCTGTTCGTAGTACTGGAAGTTATCTCTGCCAATAGCAGCTCCAGACAAATCATTAGGATCGTTGTAGTACTGAGCTCTGAACTGTGTAGCATCTAAGTACTGAGCTCGTTTGATCTCTAAGATCTTACGATCGAAACCAAACCACTTTCCATCAGATCTCTGCTGCCTTGGCCAGAGATATTCTCCTGAACCGTCACCTACTGACTCAACCTGCCTTTCAAAGACCTCAAAGAGGAATTCATCCCCTGTAACCTCTCCAATATCGTTAAAGAAGGGGACTGTTTTTGCTGAGATTGATCCGTAGAGGTCATTCGGGTGATATCTCGTTCCGACAATCCATTCTTTTGCGTCCGCCCCTTCAATAGAGGCGAGTAAGGAATATTGTCTCTCGACTTTAGAACGTCCCTCTTCCGTGTAGGCATTTTCGAAGATAACGACGTCATCAAGGACTGCGATATCGCAGTGGAGACCCGTAATCGTTGTGGTAAGACCTGCGGCGAAGATCGTACTATCGCGAATTGCTTCCTGTTTACGCTTGGGATGGTCAACCGAGAATTCTCCTTCTGTCCATTTCTCTCTTTGGGATTTGTCTTCATTCACCATTTCAGGCCAATAAAAACGATACTTATCAGAAGTTAAGATATCCCCAATAGCCTTTACCTGCTTCGTAGCAAGACCAGAGGTGCTGGAGACATACATAATTCTAATGGCAGGGTTCTTAGTTATCTCCCAAGCAACCCGATAAGCAATCATTGCTGATTTACCATGATCGCGAGGTAGAAGAACTAATTGGTGAGACTTAGCGTCTTCTCTTGTCCACCAGTTTATAAGGTCTCTATGTACCCCACCAAGAACTCTCTGAGGATGAACAATATTAATAAAATACTCTAGGGACTGCTCAGCAGCTTCTTTAACTAGTTTCTTTTTATTTTCTAAACTCATGGAACATTTATTACAAAAGGAATTATTGTAGTCATCTTATAAGGAACCCAATTAATTTAATAGAAGCCCCAAGAGCTACACCTAAGACAGCTGCGAAAAGAGTAAGGATTTTCCAGGTAGTAGAAAAAATAGTTCTAGAAGTAAGTAGAGTATCTTTGATCTGTTGTATATCTGTTTTTACAGATCTGATATCATCTTTTACATTACGCAAGTCTTCCTTCATGGTATTGATATCAGACTCCATTCTACCTATATCTTTCTGTATTGTGATTAATCCTTCAGACATAGTAGAACTTTATGAAGTCAAAGAATTTCTGAGATTTAAAAGACTTGTAGTTATTGCTTCAGCTTGCCATCTTCCGAGAATAGAAGATCCATAACTACTTAAATGAGAACCATCTCCAGCAGCCATCAAGTAGTCTGCATTACCTACCCCTGTGGTTGCTGAGGGATTTCCTGTCCCGGAAATAGGAGCACCCGGTACTGCATTAATTATTGGGACAAAGACAGAAAAAGGATCTAGAAAAGAATCAAAAGCGGATTTGACTGCAGCTTCATTTTGAGTAGAAGAGAGTGTTCCACCATTTGCTCCAGCTACGGGATACGCACCCATTTGGATTATCAAGGCATTAGGAAACTGATCTCTGGCGGCCTTTAATGCAGCTAGACAATTACTAGTCACATTTGCTGCACTCTGATTTTTATCATTTAATGAAGCTCTCATTAAGATAACATCAGGAGTCCCACCAATAGAAAGGTCTCCGTTATTAACCCTGTCCAAGAAATTATAGCCAGAGTTAGTATTTACAAATCCTGTACTGGCTGCTCCAGATTGAACGTGGCTTTGCCAGCCCATCCAATCAGCGCAAACGTAGTCAATACCGTCTGCTAAGTGTGTGGCGGCTGTGCCTACCATCCAGCTATCGCCGAGAGCTACACTTCTTATAGAAGGATCAGCTGCTCTGTGGACCTTTCCAGTAGCTGAAACATAGACACCAACAAAGGCTTGATTTAATTGTGTCTCAACAATAAATTCTCTGATATTTCTAGTACTGAATTCATAAGAAAAATATCTAGTACCACTGGTGGCTCCGGGCACTAATCCAGTCGTATCAAGGTACTGCCCATCTATAAGAATTCTATAAGCTCTGGAAGATCCAGCTAAACGGAGGGTTACCTTTTTGTCTTCTACAAGGAATCGTATTCTTGAAGCAGAGCAGTATCCTCCATCATTGAGTCCGGTATTACCCCCTGTAGCGGCAATCTTTGCTGTTTTTATAACAGATTGAGACGATACATAGCTTCCAGACATTTGGAATAAAGTCGGATAAGTAGAGACTAGGTATCCATTAGTTTGAGCGACTGGGGCTGATGTACCATCATCAGTTACTGTTACAGTATCCCAATACACTCCCCAAGTTCTAGGATTCCCATAACTGGCAGCTGCTTTACTATTAAGGATTTTATTAAGAGTATCTACTCTAGAAGACTTGACTTTACTCCAAGAAGGTGGATTAAGGATTAGACTTGCCATCAGCCTCTGAACTCCACGGAAAGAACCACATTAGAGCTGGCAATAAATTTAATAGCACCAATATCTGCAGAGCCAGTTAAACGAAAAGACCTCTGCATATCCTGTGCAATAAAAGAGCCTCTAAGAGTAGAATCCACAGCCTTTACCGGTGTAGATCCGTCCAGAGTAAACACTACATCTCCTGTGACAGGCCAGAACCATACTTCCTTAGCAGTAGCGGGAACAGTTGTAATAGCCCCAGCAGCAGTTGTCAGAAGAGAAGACAAAGTCTGAGCGGTGGTTGTTACCGTAACTGTCTGATGACCTAAAGGTTTTATTGTCGAGTCTGTAACAGGAATACCGGGTATTGTTGATTCCGGTGATCCAAGAGCTTTTCCAAAACTATCTGAGATAGTGATAAGCTCAGATCCGTCATTCATGTATTTTCCCATTAATTATCCTCTAAAAGTTCTAGGTCTTTGAGGATAAGACTCTCTTCCTCGGCGGCCTGTTTAATCTCTGCTGTTATATCATCCTTGCTAGGTCTACCCCTTTTGGATGCCTGCTTGGACTGTGGTATTGCTGCTTCCCAAGAACGATCGATCAGTATCTTGTTAGCTTGGAATTGATTCTTTGACTGCTTGTCTTTAGCTTCATTCTTGATTACCAGAAGGGCTTCTGAGACTGTACGTAGATGGAGTTCTTTTCTCCATCGTGAAATATAAGGGACAAACCATTCACAACGACAAAGCTTTTCCCAGTGGTTCCAGCCTTCAAGATAAGTTGTGGCAAATGTGTATTCAGTTTGATCTCCCATATCCATGTAATACTTGAAGAGACTAGGATACGTGATTCCATCAACTGTATGGTCAGAATCTTTAAGAGTGTACTTAGCTTGTCTTAAGGAATTCTTGTTAGTTTCAAAGAATAATCCTCTTAAGAGTATTTGAGAATTATTTCGGAATTCAGTATCAAAGCCTTTTTGCATTTGAGTGGATTTGTCTTTCTTTATTGTAATTTATTATAATTCAATATATACTATATTATACCATATTTTGAGACAAAAGTCAAGACAAAAATGAATATAATAAAATATATTTTAAAAAAGACAAAGAAAATAAATAAAAATACAAAATTGGTCTTGAAATTTTAAAATTAGTTACTATATAATACTATAAGTACTTACTGATAGTGCCCTATAGGAATTACTCTAAGAGATTACTTAAAGTCTTTTTACTTACTAGAATGTTTATTAGACTACAGTAAGTATTACTTTAAGAGATTACTTAGAGTTATTAGTTAGAGTTAGTACTTAGAGAGTTACCGGCGGTTAGTGCTGGCAGTATTTTCCTGCCAGTATAGTACTTATAGTATTATATAGGGCAGATTCAGTAAATGTCAAGTACCTCGCATGCAAAAAGATGAAATTTATTGAAAATATTTTTGTAGTGAAAAGGAGAATTTCTTTTAGAAAATCTTAGGGTGCCTTTCACCCCCCGCCTAAGGGGGCCATCCCCCGGGGTACCGCCAGTACCGTACCGTTCGGTAACATTATGATAAGGCTCCCTTACTATGTGGTAATATGGTAGTGTATCTACCTGATGGTAAGGTATCCATATCATAAGGTATATTATATGCTTCCC
>Ga0208825_1000308_pt1 | contig 49908 bp, 42 predicted proteins | sample AD_UKC113_MetaG_FD_184450 | JGI IMG/M metagenome (GOLD analysis project Ga0208825, IMG submission 184450) | Active sludge microbial communities of municipal wastewater-treating anaerobic digesters from Hong Kong - AD_UKC113_MetaG (SPAdes)... | ecosystem: Engineered > Bioreactor > Anaerobic >... | reverse complement strand
CTACAATCAGCGCGACAAGGATGCCAAAGTGGCCTATTACACGCGACAATTGGAGAAGCTCACCGGGGCCAAGGTTCAGATTGCTCTTGGTGAGGCAATGGCCTAACGGAGGTTATTTTCGAAGGAGGGAATTGGCACATGCGCAAAGCATTGGTCTGTGGCGCTGGTGGCTTCATCGGCGGACATTTGGTCAAGAAACTCAAACGTGAAGGGTATTGGGTGCGCGGCGTAGACATCAAAATGCACGAATACGCGCCGACGCAGGCTGACGAATTCTTGCTGCTTGATCTGCGTGAACCGCATCATTGCTGGCGCGCGCTGAGTTTGGACCGCGGCGAGACCTTTGATGAGGTGTATCAGCTGGCCGCCGATATGGGGGGCATGGGTTTCATCCATACTGCTGAGTGTGAGATCATGCACAACAGCGCGTTGATCAACATTCACATGATTGATACGGCGGCGCGGATGGGTGTCCCGCGTTATTTCTTCTCTTCTTCAGTCTGCGTGTATCGCGACATGGAGCCAGGGGAGCCGGCATTGACGGAAGCGGACGCCGTCCCCGCCAATCCCGATAACGAATACGGTTGGGAAAAACTTTACGCAGAGCGCATGGCTCAGGCATATGCCCGGCACTATCCGCTTCAAGTACGGATAGCGCGCTTCGAGAACTGCTATGGACCTGAAGGCACCTGGCGCGGCGGGCGGGAGAAGGCGCCGGCGGCGCTGTGCCGCAAAGTTGCCGAAGCAGAGGCGGGCGGCTACATTGAGGTGTGGGGGGATGGTACGGCGATCCGCAACTTCACCTACGTGGATGACATGGTGGAGGGCATTTATCGGCTGACTCACTCCGATCTTGAGGGCGCGGTGAATCTCGGCGGCGACGAGTATGTGACCGTAGCTGAGTTGGCGCAGTTGGTGATTGCAGCGTCGGGGAAGCGGCTGGGGATTCGCTATGTCGAAGGGCCGGTGGGTGTCCGTTCGCGCAACTTCAGTAAAGATCGCAGTCGCTTGTTGGATTGGGAGGCGCGCGTGCCGCTTCGGGAAGGTATCGCCCGCACTTACCAATGGGTTGAGGCGCAGGTGCGCCAGGCGCAGGGGCGCGGATAGGTGTTCCCATGGTGTGGGGGCGTTGCAGGCCGGCTGAACTGTCCGCAGCAGCGCCGGTGGCCAGGAAGCTATGGCCGTGAGTAGAAGCAGCATCTTCAAGAATGGCCTTTACAATAGCATTGGCAGCGCCATTCAGATGCTGCTGAGCATTTTGATCATTCCGGTCCTGATCCGTGGGGTCGGTCTGGATGAATACGGGCTATGGACGCTGGTGGCTTCAGTATTCGGCCTGGTCGAACTGGCGGAAGCCGGCCTTTCGGTCTCTACCACGTATTTTGTGTCACGTGACCTGGCGGATGCCGCACATTCCAGCATCTCCCAAACGTTGACGGTCACGGTGGGGGTGTTGTTGGTGATGGCGACGCTTGCCGCCGGCCTGTTGTGGGGGAGCGCGGGGGGCATCGTGAAGCTGCTTTCCGCCCTGAGTGTCCCGCAACGGGCCGTCGCCGCGCAGGCATTGCGAGTCGGGGCACTCATCGTATGGGCCGATTTGCTGCGCCGGGTGTTGATCGGCATTGAGCAGGCTTATCAACGCTATGACCTGATCAATGTGCTGGTCACGGGGCAGGCGATCCTGTATAGCCTGGGGCTGTTATTGATCGCCATGCTGGGGGGGAAGGTGTTGACCCTGGTATGGTGGCAGGCCGCGTTGAGCATGGGCGCACTCGTTGCACATCTGGGGATCGTGCATGGGTTGCTGCGCGATTTGCATTTACGTCCGGCGTGGGAGTGGGGCCGCGTCAAGGAAATCGTTCGCTACAGTGGCTTGACCTGGTTGGTTTCGCTGTCGAGCGCGTTGTTCAGCAAGGCGGACCGCCTGGTGATCGGGGCGAGTTTGGGGACGGAGGTCCTCGCAGTGTATGGCGCCATCACTTCGGTGACGGGGAAGATCAACCATCTCTCCGCGGTTCCTGTGCAACCGCTCTTGCCGGCGATCAGCGCGTTGGCCGGCCGCCCCCAACGCGATCAGGAGTTGCTCCAGGAGCACGTGCAGCAAGCGGTGCGCTTCAACGCTGCCGTGGCGCTTGGGCTGAGTGCGATGTTGTTTGTCTTTGCGCCCTGGGTGATGCAAATTCTGCTTGCTGATGCCGTAACGGCCGACGCCATTCTGGCATTGCGCCTGGCGGTGATCATCTATGGCGCATACTCCCTCAACGCGGTAGGGTATTACGTGCTCTTGGGGGTGAATGCCGTCCCGCAGTTGATGGGCATTCAGATGGGAAGCGCTATTCTGGCGTTGACGGGGATCGGGCTGGCAGCTCACGCCTTTGGCCTTCTGGGGGCGATTGTGGGGAATGCGGGATACCTGGGGACGCTATGGCTGCTTGCAGGGGGGATGAAACGCCTGGATTTGCGGTTTGTGACCTGGGGACGATGGCTGGCGTTCCCGCTAGCCTGGTTTCTCGTCACTCTGGGCCTGGGGATGATTCTCCCCTCTGGATCTATCCTTTGGGCGCTCATTGTGGGAGGCGTGGCGCTGCTCATTCTTGGCGGGTGGTTTATCAAGAACGAGCGGACCCTATTGGAAAGCTGGTGGCGCTCCAGGGGTTTTCAGCGGAGGCCCTCGTCTCAATGAACCTCCCTGCGGCGAGTGTTTGTCGGGAGGAGGAATAATTACCTTCTATGCGCTGTCCACGACTGAGTGAGTTGCCGCCTCCTCCGGCGGGGCGTGTGGGTTGGCCCTGGACGGAAGAGCCCCCCCCTCTCGCTCCACGTTCAGATAACACCCCCTGGCCCCGTGTTTCTGTGGTGACGCCCTCTTACAACCAGGCCGGTTTCCTGGAAGAGACTATCCGCTCGGTGCTCTTGCAGGGCTATCCCGATCTGGAATATCTCATCATGGATGGCGGAAGCACGGATGGAAGCGTCGAGATCATTCAGAAGTACGCTCCATGGTTGGCCTTTTGGGTCAGTGAGCAAGATGCCGGGCAGACAGACGCCATTAACAAGGGGTGGCAGCGGGCGACGGGCGCGGCGCTTACCTGGCTGAATTCGGACGATGTGTTGATGCCGGCGGCGCTGGCGCGGGCAGTCGCAGCGCTTGAGGACCCGCCGGGCGCCGATCTTGTGTTTGGGAATGTGGATCACATTGATGCGAACTCGCTCAAGATTGGCCGCCGTCTGGGGCGAGAATTCTCCCTGGACTACGTGCTGACCCACTGGCATAACATCATTCCGCAACCGGGGGTCTTGATGCGGCGCGAGGTATTATCCCGCATCGGCTTCCTGGATACAGAATTTCGGTTTGCCATGGACTTTGAATATTGGCTCAGGCTTGCGATCGCGGGCGGGAAATTGCGTTACGTGCCTCACACCCTGGCAAGTGCCCGGCTCCATGCGGACGCCAAAACCACGACCCTCAAGTTGATTGCTGCGGAGGAACAGCTTCGAATTTGCGAGCAGCTCTTGCCGTTGCCGGACACTTTCCCGGCGTTACAGCGCCAGGAATCGCATATTAGAGCCAGCTGCTATCGCGCCGCTGCATATTGGGCCTACACTGCCGGCAATGCTAAGGCTACGCGCCGTTACATCCGCGAATGTTTGCGGCATCCCGCCTCATGGACGGTGGGGGGAATGTGGTTGGGAGTGGTTAGCTTGGGGGGGGATGCCACCATGCAGCGACTGCGGTCTCTCTGGCAGCGCTGTTCCCGCCGGGCAGTGGTCTTGAATCGCCGGCGACGTTCGCCATTGACTGTCTGATGCGCAGCCGGAGTGGCAAAGCACATGGTTTTGATTGGCGCTGGATGCTACTGGCCAGCTTTTGTTTGCTCCCGCTGCTTGCCGGACGGGGGATAACCGGAGTACGGCTAAACAGAAACAATGCAAAACTCCTGGGCGCCCTCCAGTGTCCGGGGGAGGCGCAGCTGCAGGCGGTTGCTGAGGATTTCGCGGCCCTGAAGCATGGAGCGCTCGATGATGAGAGGGTAGCGCGCCAGCTCGCCTTTCTGTGTGTTCAGGGGCAGTCTGTGGCCTGTGACGCGGCATTGTTGCCTGAAAGGGAAGGGAGTGCTTTTGCCGGGCCACTGCTCAGTTTTTGGCTGGGAAAGGCGTATGCGCTGAGGGGGGACATGCCGGCCGCTCTTGCTCTATGGCAGCGGGCGGGCGCCGCCTCTTACTTTTTCCATCAAGCGCGGATTGACGTGGAACAGGGAGATGTGGAGCAGGCAGTGGCCAATCTTGACGTGGTGGTGAAACTCGAACCTTTGGCCAGCGATGCTTTTTACCTCAAGGGGTGGATTTTGGAGCGCGAGGGACGCTGGCGTGAAAGCAATGCCAATTACGCGCAGGCAATTGCGAACGGGACCTTCTTGTGGGCTGACATGGCTGAATCCGCCAGGCTGGCTCAAGCGTATATTGGATTTGGGTTTACAGAATATCAGGCAACACACGATCTGACTCACGCCACAGCGGCGTTGGAGAGGGCCAGCCTCCTCAATCCCCAGGACCCATGGGCTTTTATTCGCCTGTGCGATGTTTACAGGCTTGCGGGGGATGCCCCCCGAGCCCTGGAAGCCTGTGATGAAGCGGTGCGTCTCATGCCAGATCAGCATTGGGCGTTGTTTTCGCGCGCCCGCGCCTGGGTCCTGGCGGAGCAATACGAGCCGGCCATCACAGATCTGAAGAGCGTGCTGGAGCTCGACCCAACGTATATGCCGGCGCGAGAGTTGCTGGCCGAGATCATGAAACGCCGATCGAGTGAGTGAAGCAGCGATGGGACGAGCGATTACTGCCAGAAATATAAGTCATCTCCTGTGGTTTTTAGGAATTCTGAGCGCCATTCTGGGCCTGGCGAGTGCGTCTGCGCCGGTGCTAGGACTTACCGTCGCCGCCTTTGCGGCCGGAGCGGTGCTGCAGCGGCCAGAATTTCTCTTGGGCATGTACCTTTCCGCCATGTACGTCTGGGGCCTCTTGCCTGCTGCGCTTTATGCACGGCTCAGCGGCTTCTTTTTGCCCCTCACTGCAGTGCTGGCGACACTGTCACTCATCTTGCATTACGGCATCAAATTCTACCGCTTGACCCCTCACGACGTGATGTTGCTGGCCTTTTCGGGATATGTGTTGCTGGGCGTTTTGTGGTCGCCTGCGCCGAACTATGGCATTTTCAAAGCCCTTTCTTTCTTCCTGGGGTCCGTTTTCCTGTTCTTCCTGATGTACTGGGGATACCGTGACAAGCCGCAGGCGTTGTGGCGTTTCGTCAGAGTGGTGGTGGGGTTGGGGATGGTGGCCTTCGTGCTGGTGTTGATCGCTTCCCTGAACGTCGGCGGTTTTGGCCCGGCGGCGCGCTCAACCCGGGTGTATTATCTGCAGAATGTGATGGGAATTCAGTATTTCGCTCTCAGTGATGCGTTGCAGCTCGCGGCTATCTGCGCCTTTGCGCTTTTCTTGAGATCACAGCACCGCCTGAAATGGCTGTGGTTGGGAGCGTTTTTGGCGTTGGGATGGGCTGCCCTCGCTTTGAGTCAGCGGGCGCAGCTTCTGGGGATCATCTCCGCGTGTGTGGGGCTCTTGGTGTTTCGCGCATGGTTGAGCCCAGAACCGACCTCGAAGAGGCAGTTGCGGGTAGGTGACATGGTCGTCGGTGGGCTGCTTCTTGTCGTACTACTGGGGATTGCATTGCTGGGTGCTTCCAAATTCAGCATCAGCTTCATGCTGCAGGACAATAACATTCTCACGCGCCTGGAGTTGTACCGGGAAGCTGTACAACAATTTCTGGCTTCCCCGGTCTGGGGAAATGGCACCGGTGGTTTTACCATGGGGGCCTTTGGAGTAGATGCGCGCATCTTTGCGCACAATGTCTTCCTGGATATACTTGCCGAGGGCGGCCTTATCGGCATTCTGCTGTGGGGAGGTGTGTTGGTGGCGATACTTTCGCGCGCCTGGAAACTGGGACACACTCATACCGCTGCCTCCGCCCTGGGATGGATTGGGCTTGCAGTCTGCATCAGCCGATTTGTCGTGAGTCTGTTTTCCGCTGATCTGTCATATCTCAATCTTGGGCCGTGGCTGGCGCTGCTCTCTGTCGGCGCATGGGCGCCCCCGTCGTCAGAGGTTTTCCCCCCGGAAACGCAGGCTTCGACGGCTGACGCTGGACATGCTCCATGTAATGCGCCCGAGGAACCGCTGCTTCCATGTCAGTAAAAACCGGGCCCCTGGTCTTGCTGCACGCTCCGGTACGTAAAGGCACCATTCTGGAGTATGCGGCGCATTTATCTCTGGAACTGAGCGCGTTGGGTCTGCAGGTCGTGTTGCACGTCCCCGCCGATTGCGAATGGCCTGCAGGGGTTCCGCAGCCTGCGTATGTGGTCAGCAATCAACGGAACCCCAACGTTGAACTGAAGTTTGGCTCTCCGCGGTGGGCGCTCAATCGTTTTTTTCTGGCTTTCTACAACAGCTGGCAGCGTTTGCGGCTGGCGCGTGAAGTGCAGGCAGACCTTCTGCACCTGCAGCTCATTCTTCCGTGGGTGGATGGTGGCTTTGTACGTTTGCATCGCCGCACCGCTCGGATCATCTATACTGTGCATGACGTCGTCCCGCACGTCTTCAAATTGCCTGCCCGCGTTGACCGCTGCTTGCGCCGCGAGTGTTATCACCTGGCGGACGGTCTGATCTTTCATACCGCTGTGAATAGGGCTCAGTTCGAGTCGGTTTATTCTTTCCTCCCCTCTCAAACGGCGGTCATCCCCCATGGCCTTTGCTGGCGCGGCCCCTTCTCCGACGCAGACGCGGTGCATTCCAAAGGGTATTTGGGCCTCCCTGCAGAGCGTCAGATAATTTTAATGTTTGGCGAAGTGCGCCCCAACAAGGGGGTGGAGGTTCTGATCCGCGCTTTTGCAGCAGTGCTGGCGCAAGCGCCGCAGGCATTCCTTCTGATTGCCGGTCCGCTCCATCCTTCCGTCAATCCCAGGGAATTGCAGGAGCAGTTGCAGCGACTCCCCCCGGGCAGTTGGGAATGGCGCCAGGGATGGATTTCCAAAGATGACTTGTCACACTACTTCAGGGCGGCTAGTGTGGTGGCCTTGCCGTATGTGGCATTTACGTCACAAAGTGGCGTGCTGGCGCAGGCGTATGCGTATGGCCGCCCGGTGGTCGTCTCAGAGGTAGGAGGATTGGGGGCAACCGTGCGTGAAGATGATTCGGGCCTCGTAGTTTCCCCTTCGCAGCCCGATGAATTGGCTGGCGCTTTGGGCTGTCTTTTGACCGATGGCGCTCGCTGGCGGCGCTGCCAGGATAACATCGCCAGGGTGGCGCAAGAGAAATACTCGTGGGCTCAGGTGGCTCGCCAGACCGCTGCTTTTTACAACAGCGTGCTGCAAAACTAAACGGCTCTCTCAGGTAGCAACGTGCGTCTTCTCTATCTCATTGACTCATTGGCCGGCGGGGGGGCGGAATCCGCTCTGGCTAATCTGCTCCATTACCTGGCGGAACACGAACCTCAGGTCGAATGTCACGTCGCGACGCTGTATCCGACGCCAGAAAAGTCTCTTGCGGGGAAGAATTTCCCGGTTCATTGTCTGGACTTGCCTTCCAAATATGCCAGTTCCGGGGCCGTGCGCCTGGTGCGATTTCTGCGCGCGGAGCATTTTGATCTGGTTCACGTGCATTTGTTCCCGGCGAATTACTTCGCTGCATGGGCTTCGTTGCGAGTCACGGATGTCCCGTGGATTTATACTGAGCATAGCATGTGGAATCGCCGCCGGCGTTTTCTTGCCCTGCGAGCGTTGGAGCGTATAATTTACTCCCGCTTTGAACGCATTGTCGCGGTCAGTGAGAGCGTAGCGAGGAGCCTTATCCAGTGGTTACCCTCCATCGGGCCGAAGGTGCGGGTGGTCCCCAATGGCGTGCTCTTGCCGCCGGGCTATCCAAACCGGTTGCCGGGGTCCGTGGGAGACCGGGCCACAATCCTGTTTGTGGGTCGTCTGGAGTATGTCAAAGGAGTGGACGTGCTGCTGCGGGCTTTGGTGGCGCTTCCGCCTTCAGTGACGCTCTGGCTGGCGGGCGCCGGCGCGCAGCGGGCGCAACTCGAGCAGCTCGCCGACACGCTTGGCATTTCCGATCGCGTCAAATTTCTGGGATTTCGAACGGAGGTGCAGCAGCTGATGCTTGAAGCCGATTGTCTGGTGCTGCCCTCGCGGTGGGAGGGATTGCCCATGGTAGTGCTCGAGGCGATGGCAGGGGGAACGCCGGTCGTCGCCTCCGCTGTGGGGGGGATTCCCGAAGTCATCGAGGATGGGGTGACCGGGTGGCTGGTGCCGCCCGAAGATCCCGCCTCCCTGGCGCAGGCATTGATCACAGCGTTGGGAGACCGCGATAGACGACGACGGATTTGTGACGCGGCCCGCGCTCGTGTGGCAGCTTCCTATTCCATTGACGTGATGGCGCAGCGCACCTTGGCCCTGTACGCCGAAGTGTTGGGGCAATCTGTTGCTTCGCAGCCGGCCTCTCGAACCGAAATGTGAGTTTACCGATGGTCAAAGTTGCTCATGTCGCCAGTATCAGCGGCTCTTTGCGCTTTCTCTTGCTGAATCAAATGCTGAGCCTGCGTGAAGCCGGCTATGAAGTGGTCGGCATCTCAGCGCCGGGGCCGCACGTTCCGGTCCTGGAAGCGGCCGGGATCCGGCATATTGCAGTTCCCCTCACCCGTCGCATCACCCCTGGGGAAGACCTGCGTGCTTTTGGGCAGCTCTATCGTATCATGCGGCGCGAGCGCTTCACCATTGTGCATGGACACACTCCCAAGGCCGAGTTATTGGCGCAACTTGCGGCGCGCTGCGCAGGTGTGCCTGTGGTAGTAGATACGTTCCGTGGCATCTACTATCGCCCGGCGATGCATCCCCTCTGGCGATGGGTGTTCTTGCGGATGGCGCAGTTGGCGGCGGCCTGCGCCGATGTGATGCTGTCCCAAAGCCGTGAGGCCATGGACATGATCGTCTGCGAACATATTTGCCCCCCGCACAAACTCCGGTATTTGGGCAATGGCATTGACATTGACCGCTTCGATCCGCGGCAGGTGACAGCCGGGGCGGTTCGTCGCAAGCGCGAGGAGCTGCATTTGCCTGAGGGGGTGCCCGTCGTGGGATTTGTCGGCAGACTGGTCGCCGAAAAAGGCGTTCTGGATTTGTTGCAAGCGGTACCCCTGGTCCGCAAGCGCTGTCCCGACGTACGCTTTGTCTTTGTGGGACAGGCGGATCAGGACAAAGATGATGCAGTTGACCCCGCCGTGATTATCGGCTCTGAGGTGGCTTCCGCTTGCATTTTTGCGGGCGCGCACACAGAGATGCCAGAAATCTACGCGCTGATGGATGTCTTTACCCTGCCCTCTTATCGTGAAAGTGTGCCGCGTTCCCCCATGGAAGCGGCGGCAATGCAGGTGCCCTGTGTGCTGACCGACATTTCGGGCTGCCGTGAAGTAGTGACCCCTGGCTATAACGGTTTCCTCGTGCCGCCCGGCGATGTCAAAGCGCTGGCTGAGGCGTTGGTGACGTTGCTCTCCGATCGGGACCTGGCCCGCCGGATGGGGGAGGCCGGCCGCGCTCAAGCCATAGCGCATTTCGATGAGCGGGCCGTTTTTGCCAGGGTGAAGGCCGAATACGCCCGACTGCTTCAGGAGCAAGGATTGACGGCGCCGGCGCCTCTGAGGCCGGAGGTCACCCCGGCTGGAGTCGCGTATGACTGTTAGATCTTTCGAAAATGGGGATCAGCGGGCCGTGAGTAGAGAGCCGTCGCAGCTTCTGCTCACTACTCACCACTCACGACTCACATTTTCATTCTCGAGGAGTGTGCACCAGCACATAGCGTTTCCTGGCCCCCCTGGACGCGCCACAGCGACAGACGGCGCCAATCTGTGAGGCCTATGAGCGAGCATCCCTTTCTGCGTTATTGGTGGCGCGGCGAGATTGCGGGGTCCCCTGAGGCTCTCATCGCCTGGGGACGCGCCGCCGGGTTGCTGCCGCTGTTGAGCTGGCGGGCGCAGACGCGCGGTTGGCCTCTGCCGGACGGCTTTCTCGACGCCGCGCGTGCTGAGCGGTATGCAGAAATCGCGCGGCAACAGCTGGCCATGGAGCAGCTCCGGGCCCTGGCGACCCTGGCGCGCGAACAGCACTTCACGCCGCTGGTGGTGAAGGGCCCGGTCATCGCTGAGGCCTACCCTGATCCGGCATTCCGCACTTACCACGACATTGACCTGCTGTTGCCCTTGGAACAGACAGAGCCGTTGATGGCCGCCCTGACGGCCCGCGAGTACCGCTTCACCGTCGGCGGCGACCGGGGCAATCACCTGCCTCCCCTCCATCCCGTGCGGCCGGGCTATGTCCTCGAAATTCATACGGCGCTCGGCCACGACCGTGGCACGGAACAGTTCACTTTTGCCGAATGTGCGCCGACCGCGCTGCCCTGGCCACGATTTCCCGATCTGCTGACGCTCGACCCCGTCTTGCACGCTCTCTACCTGAGCCATCATCTGATCAATCACCATCAGATTTCTCTCGGCTTGATGCCGCTGGCCGACCTGTATTTCTGGACGCGCTCGTGGACCGGCGTCGCGTGGCGAACGCTGGCGGAGCAGGCCGCCGCGCGCGATCTCACGCGCAGCGTCCGCCTGGCCCTGGCATTGACGGCCTGGTTCTGGGATGAACCCTGGCCCGCCTGGGTGCAGGAGCGCTTTCTCCCGCCTGAACCCCGGCTGCTTGAACTGGGCAAGCAGTTGACGCTCGGCGAGCTAGGGGGGCGGACCCCGCGAATCTGGCGCGACCTGCCGGAAAAAAGCTTGCGGGGCTGGTTCGCCTACGTGCGAATGGTGGCGCGCGGCAACCCGGCGATGCTCCAACGCCTGTCCCGGCGCCAACGGCTGCTGTTTTACGTGCGACGCCCCTTCTCGCTCCTCAAATATCACGGCGGCACTTTCTGGCGCTTGCTGCGCCGCGATCGTCGCACGCGAGAGCAGCTGGCGGCCCAGGAGACGCTCGCCGACTGGTTGAACCCGGCAGGGAAAAGCTCATGAGCCTCCAAACGGTGGTGTACACGCTCGACCCGGCGGCCATGGATGCGGAACTCATCCGGCGGGCGGCGGCGGTGATTCGGGCCGGCGGATTGGTCGCTTTTCCCACGGAGACGGTTTATGGGTTGGGCGCCAATGCCCTGGACGCCGGCGCGGTGCGCGGGATTTTTGCGGCCAAGGAGCGCCCGGCTCACGACCCCTTGATTATTCATCTGGCGGACGCCGCCGACTTGCCGCGAGTGGCGCGCGATATCCCCCCTCTGGCGTCAGAACTGGCGGCGCGATTCTGGCCCGGGCCGCTCACCCTCGTGCTGCCTCGCGGCGAGGCGATCCCGGCGGAGGTGACCGCCGGCGGCGCGACCGTCGCGGTGCGGGTGCCGGCGCATCCCATCGCACGGGCGCTCATCCGTGCGGCCGGCGTCCCCATCGCCGCGCCTAGCGCTAACCGCTTTGGACGGCTCAGCCCGACCCGCGCGGCCGATGTGTTGGCCGACCTCGAAGGGCGCATTGACGTGGTGCTCGACGGCGGGCCGACAACGGTGGGACTCGAATCTACCGTCCTCTCGCTGGTGGGAACGCCGACGATCCTCCGCCCCGGCGGCGTCAGCCGCGAAGCCCTGGAGGCGATCCTCGGCCCGGTGGCCGTGTGGGAACGTTCCCCGCAGGCGCTTGAAGCGCTGCCCGAATCGCCGGGCCTGTTGTTGCAGCATTATGCCCCGCGTGCGCCCCTCCTCCTCTACCAGGGGGCGCCGGCGGCGCTGCGTGCGACATTGCTGGCCGAAGCCCGGCGCTATCAACAAGAGAACGTCCGTGTCGGACTGCTGCTGGCGGCCGAAGACGTCCCCTTTTTTGCCGACGAGGAGTGGCTTATCGAGGTCGCCGGCAGCGTTGCCGATTTGGAGACGGTCGCGCGGCAGCTCTTTGCGGCGTTGCGCGCGCTCGACGCTGCGGGCGCTGGGGTGATCCTGGCGCGTGATTTCGGCGTGGCGGGCCTGGGATTGGCAATCCGTGACCGGCTGACTCGCGCCGCGGGCGGACGGGTGATCGAGGTCACCGCGCCTGCAGACGAGGTATAATTTTTGGATTTGATCGGGAGTGTGGAGGGAATGCGACGGTATCTGGGGTTCATCGTACTGTTGGGGCTGTGTCTGACCCAGGTTTCTTTTGTGCAAGCCGCGCCGACGCCCCCCGGCGCTCTCGTGACCCAGACTTCTGCGCCCGTGCGGATTATCTTGTTGATTGGCGACGGGATGGGAGCGGCGCAACGGACGGCGGCGCAGTGGGCCTCTGTGGGACTCACCGGGCATTTGGTGATGGATACATTGCCGGTCAGCGGCTGGGCGCGCACCGTCAACGTCTATGGCGAGATCACGGACTCGGCGGCTGCGGCAACGGCGATGGCGACCGGCGTCAAAACCGCCAACGGCAGAATCGGCCAGGCTCCCGACGGCACGCCGTTGACGACTATTCTGGAGCAGGCCCGGGCCCGAGGGTTGGCGGCGGGATTGGTTACCAACACGCCCATCGTGGACGCTACGCCGGCGGCTTTTGCCGCACACACGGGCAGCCGCTACGCCGGGGCTGAAATCGCCCAACAGCTGCTCGCCGCCCGTGTGGAAGTGCTCCTGGGAGGCGGCGAGAATGCTTTCCTGCCGGTGGGATGGACGGGCCAGTACCCTGAACCCGGCACGCGCACGGACGGGCGCAATCTGATTGCCGAGGCGGTGCAGGCAGGGTACACCTACGTTTGGGACGGGGCGGGATTGCGAGCTGCTGCCGCGCTGAACGCCCCCTACGTCTTAGGACTTTTTGCCGACGGAGGGATGCCCCGTCCGCATACGCCTTCCCTCGCGGAGATGACCGGGCACGCCCTGACGCTGCTCTCGCCGCGCCCGCAGGGCTTTTTCCTCATGGTCGAGGGCGGACAAATTGACTGGGCCTGTCACGCGAACGACGCGGCGCACGCCATCGGCGATACGCTGGACTTCGATGCAGCGGTCGCCGTGGCCCTGCATTACGCCGCCCAGACGGAAAACACGTTGGTCATCGTCACCAGTGACCACGAGACCGGCGGGATGCTGTTGAGCCTGGACCCCAACGGCGGACAGGCTTTCACCATGCCCGATGGGACGCCCTTTTACGTGACCTGGACCACGGACGGGCACACGGACGCCCGCGTGCTGGTCAACGCTCGGGGCCCCTGGTCAGAACTGGCGGCGGGCAGCTACGAGAATACGCATCTGTACACGCTCATGGCGACGGCGTTGACGGCTCCGCCGACCTTGCTCCTCACGGGGCCGGCCATGGCGCGTCCCGGCGAGCCCCTGACTTTCGAGGCCACTTTCAGTCCGGTGAACGCTGCCTGGCCCACCAGTTACCTTTGGACTGCCACGGAGCAGTCGCCGCAGCTCACCGCGGGGGGCGTGAACAGCCGGGTCAGCTTCACCTGGCCCCTCACCGGCACGTATACCCTCACCGTAACCGCGCAGACGCCAGAGGTGCAGTTGACCGCTTCACGGTTCGTGCTGGTGCTGCATCGCTGGTACACCCTCTATCTGCCGCTGATTTACAAGGGCGAGCCGTGAGCCGTTTTTGACCTGAGCCCACGACAAAACACGGAGCGCCTCGAGGCGCTCCGTGTGGCGGATTCAGAAAACGGCGCTAACCGTGCAGAAAGTCCCGCAGATGGCGGGCGTGAGCGGGGTGTCGCAGCCGGCTTAGCGCCTGCGCTTCGATCTGCCGCACGCGCTCGCGGGTCACTCCCAACTTGCGCCCCACCTCTTCCAGCGTGTAGGTCTGTCCATCCAGCAAACCGTAGCGCATCTGGAGGATTTTCACCTCCCGCGGGGGGAGATCGGCCAGAATGTCCAGCAGCACTTCCCGCAGCATGGCAGTGCTAACTTCATCGGGCGGGGCGGGGCTATCTATGTCTTCCACGAAATCGCCCAGCGTGCTCTCCTCTTCATCGTCCGTGGGCATCTCCAGCGAGAGCGGGCGACGCGCGACGTCGAGCATCTGTTCCACCTTGCGCACCGGAATGTCCAGCTCCGCCGCGAGTTCCTCCGGCGTCGGGGCGCGCCCTAACCGTTGCGTCAGCTGGTGTGAAATGCGCAGCAGCTTGTTGATCTGGTCTCCCATGTGGACGGGCACGCGAATCGTGCGGCTCTGGTCGGCGATCGCGCGGGTCACTGCCTGGCGAATCCACCATGTGGCATACGTCGAGAACTTGTGTCCGCGGGTGTAATCAAATTTGTTCGCTGCGCGGATCAGGCCGATGTTGCCCTCCTGAATCAGATCGAGGAAGGGGACGCCGCGCCCGATATATTTCTTGGCGACGCTGATCACCAGGCGGGAGTTGGCACGGATCAAATGTTCGCGCGCCGCCATGCCGTCTTCAATGACCTCTTCCAGCTCGGCGCGTCGGGCCTCCGATTTAGCGCGGGGGAGTTTGGCCTGCGCTTTACGGCCTTCTTCCATGCGTTTGGCGAGGGCGACCTCTTCCTCTGCGGTCAGCAGGGGGACTTTCCCGATCTCTTTCAGATACAGCCCGATGGTGTCGTCTACTTCGATGGCGCGATAGATGTCCTCTTCGGTCTCCAGGGCTTCTTGATCCACTTCGATCTCGTCATCGCGCGTGTGGAATCCTGCCGTCTGGCTCTCGTCTTCCTCATCATCACTGATCCGAATGCCGCTTTCCATCAGCGACGTGATGATGTCATCCAGCCGGTCAATGTCTTCTTCTGCTTCGGGAAACACGCGGAGAATGTCCTTGTGCGTCACATGCCCATGTTCATAGGCGAGCGTCATGAGATAGTCCTCGCCGGTCTCTACCTCGAGCTCGCCTGCCTCCAGCTCGGCATCGCTGGGTTCTACCTCTTCAGTGATGCCGTCCAGCATGGATTCTTCGTTTAGATCCAGATCTTCAACTGCCACGCTCAAATCCCTCATTGGAATACACCTCTAGTGTAGTCCAGAAGTGCAAAAATATCAAATCGGCAGGCCATTTTCAAGCGGCAAAAAAGCACTGGTAGATGTGCCTGCCAGTGCTCCCTTATGCCTGCTGCGTCATACCGTGTAAACTATAACATAGCTTTTGGTCTTTTGTCAAGAGGGAGTTTTCAAATTCCTTTTTGACTCTTGACGTTTTGGCTTGTTTATGTAAAATAGACGTTTATGGAATTTCAAAGTACCGCACCGTTGATTGTTCAAGGCGATCGCACGGTCCTTCTGGAGGTGAATAATCCCCTCTATGAAGAGGCGCGCGATCATCTGGCGCGTTTTGCCGAGCTGGAGAAGAGCCCGGAGTACATTCACACGTATCGGCTGTCCTCCCTTTCGTTGTGGAACGCCGCCGCGGCGGGCCTCGCCGCTGAGGAGATCATCGAGGGTCTGGAGCGTTACGCCAAGTATCCCCTGCCCGAGAACGTCGTGACGGAAATCCGCGAGGCCATCTCGCGCTATGGACGGGTCCGGCTTGTGCCCGATCCCAATGACCCCACGCGCTTGCGGCTCATCTCGGACGATGTGCTGCTGTTGCTGGAGCTGGAGCGCAACCGGCATCTCAAGCCCTATCTGCTGGGCCGCATGGGCCCCCACACGCTGCAGGTGCCGGCGTCACGTCGCGGCCATGTCAAGCAGGCGCTGGTCAAGGCCGGCTATCCCGCTGAAGACCTGGTGGGGTATCTCCCCGGCGCTTCCCTATCCATGGAGTTGCGCTCCGTGTGTCAATCGGGGGCGCCTTTTCACATTCGGGATTATCAGCGTGACGCCGCTGACGTGTTCTGGGCCGATGGGTCGGAAGCGGGTGGCTCCGGGGTCATCGTCTTGCCCTGCGGCGCCGGCAAGACCATTGTGGGCATGGTAGTGATGGCGCAGGTGCAGGCGAATACCCTCATCCTCACGCCCAGCACGATCGCCGCGCGGCAATGGCGCACCGAGCTGCTGGATAAAACCCAGCTGACAGCTGACGAGATCGGCGAATACACCGGGGATCGCAAAGAAATCCGCCCGGTGACGATCACCACGTATCAAATCCTCACACATCGCAAGCGGGGCACTAAAGGCCAGCATTTGCGTCTCGAGGAGGAATTCCCCCATTTCGAGCTCTTCGGTCAGGCGGACTGGGGGCTGATCATTTACGACGAGGTCCATCTCCTGCCCGCGCCGGTGTTTCGCATCACTGCCGAGATCCAGGCGCGCCGACGCCTGGGCCTCACGGCGACCCTCGTCCGCGAGGACGGCCAGGAAGAGGACGTGTTCTCACTCATCGGGCCGAAGAAGTATGACGTCCCCTGGCGCGACCTGGAACATCAAGGCTGGATTGCGCCCGCCGTGTGTTGCGAAGTCCGCCTGCCCTTGCCGGATGAATTGCGGCTCGCCTACATCATGGCCGAGCGTCGGGAGCAGTATCCCATCGCGGCGCAGAGTCCGCTCAAGTTGCGCATATTGGACGAGTTGTTGCAATATCACCGCGATGACAACGTGTTGATCATCGGCATGTATCTGGAGCAGTTGCAGCAGGTCGCCGAGCGTTACGGCTACCCCCTGATCACCGGCAAAACCTCCAACCGCGAGCGGGAATTGCTCTACGAGGATTTTCGCCTGGGGAAGATCAAGCATTTGGTCGTCTCCAAGGTCGCCAATTTTTCGATTGACTTGCCCGACGCCAACGTGGCGATCCAGATTTCGGGCACTTTTGGCTCGCGCCAGGAGGAGGCTCAACGCCTGGGGCGCATTCTGCGGCCTAAGGCGGACGGCAGCCAGGCTTATTTCTACACCCTGGTGAGCAAAGAGACGATTGATCAGGAATACAGCGCCAATCGCCAGCGCTTTTTGACCGAGCAGGGTTATCGTTACGTGATCCTCTACGAAGATGAAATCCCCTCTGCGTTGCCCGAGCTGGCCCTCAGACCGTCCGAGGCCGCTGTTTGAGATGCCCAGGATGGCGTTGTTGACCCTCCCCTACGCGGTACAGCCCGATGGTCGCACCGAATGGTCGGGCGCCGGGTCGCTTTTTCATGTTACACGCAGGATGGCTACGCTGCTATGAGCCGAACTGAATACGAGAACCGTCTCCGCGAGGCGACGCCGGAATTGGGATATGGGGTGAGCGACCCGCCGGCAACGACCGCGATCGGGGATGTCGCTGAGGCAAAGGAGCTCTTGCTCATGCTCGGGCGCGGCATGAGCAATGAAGTCTACATCCAGGAGGCCGTCGAAAAAATCGTTGCGGAGGCCTGGCCCGTGGCGCTGTTGCGCGAGCAGATCCAAAAGCTGGGCGTGCGTCCGCAGGGGCGCACCCGGGCGGACCTCGCTCAGCAGCTGATGACGCTCTTCTACGATCGCGGGCGCCTGGAGCTGGTCTTCAATAGCCTGGACGAAGAGACGCGGGTGTTCTATGCGGAATTCCTGCTCAATCTACAATTCGGCGACCAGGACCCCAATCGCAGCAAGGACATCCTGGTCGTGCGGCCGATTGAAACGCCCGTGAATGTGCTCGTTCAGCGGATCGCGGACGCCGGCCTGGTATTTGCCGATGATATGGGCCTGATGCAAATGCCGCCGATGTTGTATCGCAACCTGCCCCACATCAGTGTGCCGGCGGAACCTTTCACCCCCCTTCATCCCCCCGCGCGGATCGCGCTCGCTCGTCCGGCGCTTACGGTGACGCAAATTCAACAATTCCTGGGATTGGTGGAAGCGCGTAAATTCAAATTGCGCCCCGTGCGGACCTGGAAAGCGCTCGAGAAGGGGACGCGAGTTTATCTCAAGGGGGTCCTGCCGACACCCGAGAGCGCACGGACGCTGGCCAAAGCCGGTACGGCGGACAAAGTGGTGCTGGAGCTGCTGCCGCCGGAGCCGTTGTTGCTGGCCGACGATCTGGAAACGCTGGGACGACTGTTGAATCTTTCTCCCGCACTCGTCGAGGTGATGTACCAGCTGCTGCTCGCGTTGGGTGTTTTGCGTCCGGGGACGCCGGTCCGACCGGAGCCAGCGCTCGCGGAGGCGTTCCTCGCCCTGGAGCCCGGGGAACAGCTGGCGGCCATGGCGCGCCGGCTGATGATGATCGGCGCCTGGAGCCCTTCCTGGAACTTCTGGCGCGAGGGGGACGTGCGCCTGCAATGGATGTTCTCGCCGTATTGGGCCATGAACTTCGATGCCCAGCTCTTTTCGCAGGCGTTTTCGCATTTGGGCATCCTGGTATTGCGTTACCTGGCGTTGTTGCCGCACGAGCAGTGGCTGGCGGCCGACTCTGTCGCTAATTTGCTGCAGCATTTCCTGCCCGGAAGCGAGTCGATCTCTCGGCAGCTGAAATTTTCCGATACGCGAGGCTCTTGGGAAGGATTCCTGGGACAGTATCTGGAGGCGCTGTTGACGGGCCCCCTGCACTGGCTGGGCCTTTGTGATGTGGGACGTGACCGCCGGGGCGTCTTTGCCGCTTTCCGTCTTCATTACTTGCAGAACGTCGTGTGGGGGCAGGCGCAGGCCATCCCGTTGCCACCAACCGTATGGCGCGGCGATCGACCCGACGTGTGGTTCTGGAAACAAGAGCGCCTGTGGCTGCGCCCCCCCGTTCCCGCCGAGGTGATGCAGCTGCTGCAAGCGTGGGCCGAGCCTGTGGGAGCCGAGCAGGACTTCCTGGTGTATCGCCCTGACGTCGAACGCCTTTATGCCGCCTTCGAGGCCGGTGAAACGACCGCGACGCTGCGCGAGCGCTGGATCAAGGCCACCGGCGCGGTCCCGCCGCCGGAACTCGCGCAGTGGTGGGAAAACTGGCAGCAACGCTATGGGCACATTCGCCTGTACCCGCAGCAGGCAGTTCTCGTCGCGGCAGACGCTTTGACCTTAAGAGAAGTGCAGGTCGCGCTGCCCGAATTACGGGAGGGCCTGCTGGGAGTCATCAATTCCAGGACGGCTTTGCTCCGTTCGGAGAAAGTGGACCAACTGCTCCTGCAATTGACGGCGCGTGGCTACATGCCCAAAGAGATCCGTTCCACCGATGTGGCCCCGGTGGCCTCGCCGCTGGATGCGAAGGCAGAGTGAGTCATGGAAGCGTTGCGTGTCACCCTTGATTTGTATGACGCCCCCCTGGTGCGGCAGATAGCGGAGACGCTGGAGTTCAGCGAGGCCGATCTTAAAGCTCCCAAGTCCACGCTGATAAAGCGCCTGCTCGTCGAAATCCCCCGCCGGGCGGCTTCCCGCGACTTCATCCAGGCGCTTTCGGAGACCGAACGGGGGATCCTGGCGCTGGTGTTGGATCGTGGCGGGCAGATTGCTGCCGGTGATTTGGTGGGAACGTTGATGACCACCGGCCTGCTGTCGCCGACAAAGCCGACGGATGAAGAGACCACGATCTCCTCCCGGTTAGAGGCCTTGCTGCGGCCGTTATTGCTGCGGGGGCTGCTGGTCAACCTGACGCCGCCGTTGGACTACGAGACGCGCCGACATTTGCAGCCCGTGTACGAGGTGGGGATCGCGCCAGAAGTGGCGTCGGTGCTTCCCCGTGCGCTGCTCAAAGTGCCCCAACCCGATGTGCAACGTCTTACCATCGCCCCCCCCTCGCAGGTTGCCTCTGGCGATCCCGAAATGCTGGTGCGTCAGTTGTTCTTTGTCTGGTCTGGCTTGCTCCGCAACCCGGCGCGGCAGTTGAAGAGTGGCTCCATCGCCAAGGCCGATTTGCGTCGGCTGGCGCGAGAGCTCAATATGGATGTGGAGACGCAAGCCGATGCCTTGTACGACATGATCGCTCTCCTGTCATCGGCCGGATTGTTGCGCTTCGAGGGGGGCAGCGTTGTGGCGGTGGACGACGAGCGCGTACAACGCTTCTGGCAGCAAGACGCCGGCGCGCAGTACCGCGAATTGTTCAATGCATTCCTTAACGTGGAAAGCTCTCCCGTAATCGAAACCTCCATGCTGTATCGCTTCTATGGCTACGGCTATGGGTCATATCAAATCAACTCCTACAAGGCGTTGAATCAACAGCTCATGACTGCTGTTCGCCCTTTGATTGACGTGCCCTGGTTTTCATTCGACACCCTCCTGCTGTTGCTGACCCGGGGCAAGCCGGGGAGCTTCGCCTTGCCCGCTAATCTGTTGCGCGTGATGGAAGAGCAGCTGCGCCGGAATATGCTCGGGTCCGGAAACAAGTCGTTTGTGTCCAAGATGACCAGGGATTTGCAAGACCTGGACGCGGCCACCGCCGTGGAGCTTTTGGCCCACTGGCAGTGGCTTGGCGTTGTGGACATGGGCTACCAGGAAGGGCGCAGCGCTCCCTCGGCCCTACGGCTCACTCCCCTGGGGCGCGCCATTTTCCGCCAGGAGGCTTTCACCTTCAATGGCGGCGTAGGACAGGTGATCCTGCAGCCAGATTTCCAGATCCTGGCATTGGGACCGGTGTCGCTGGGGACCCTTGCAGGAATCGAGCGCTTCGCCGACCGTGAGACGGTGCAGCCGGCCACGGTCGGGTATCGCCTGACGCGCAGCAGCATCTATCGTGCTCTGCAGAAGGGGACTTCCATCGGCGTGATTTGTGGCTTCCTGCGGCAAGTCACCCAACAGCCTTTGCCGCAGAACGTCGAGCGCACCCTGGAGGAATGGGGCGCGCAGCACGAGCGGATCGTGGTGCGGCGGAATGTGGTGGTCTTGCAGACCGACACGACCGCGCAACTCGACGCCCTGTTGGCAGACCCCGTCCTGCAAGCCTGGCTGCAGCGGCTTGACGAACACACGGCGGTGGCCGATACCCGCTACACGCAGCAGATTCAGGATCGCCTGTGGCGCTTGGAGCTCTTGCCGGCCGTCTCCAGGGGACCCGAAGCCGACCTGTCGCACAGCCTCATTTGGGACGACGGGCGCCTGCTTCCGCGCCTTACCCCGCCGAGCCTGTACGTCACGGGGATCGTGCAGCGCTTCGCGGCCCCCGAAGCGCCTGGCTGGCGGCTGACGGCCGCGAGCGTGCGGGAGGCCATCAACACCGGCTATTCCGTCCCCGACCTCATCGCGCAGATCGAGCGCCTCACCGGCGCGCCCCTGCCGCCGGAATGGCAGCAGCGCCTCAAAGCCTGGGGCAGTCATTATGGCGGCGCCAATCTCCTGCAGGCGCACCTGCTGCGATTGGAGAGCGCCGCCCTCCTCGCCGAAGTGCGGGAGGCCGATCGGCAACTCAGCCGCTGGCTGCATCCCCTCGCCCCCGAGAGCGACGTGGCGATCATTGATGAACGTAATTGGGAAGCCGCGGTCGCCCGCCTCACGGAGCTGGGCGTTCACATTGAAGAGGGCCGCTGGTGGTGAGCGCGGACCGAGCGCTCGCTGACTTCCGTCCGCTCCCTTTCTTGACGCGCTTCTCCCCCTGCACTATAATGCCCCTGTGGAGGTGACATGGCCGGCATTTTCGAAAGCCTACGCAAGACGCGCAACGCCGTCTTTGGACAGATTGCTACCCTGCTGGGCACAGGGGATATTACCGACGCGACCTGGGACGAGCTGGAAGAGCTCCTGATTCGGGGCGATGTGGGGGTGGAAACTTCCGCCGCGCTGGTGCAACGGCTGCGAAAGCGCGCGTCTGAGGAAGGCATCGTCAAGGCGACGAAACTGCTGGAGGTGTTGGAGCAAGAGGTGCTGGCGTTGCTGCCGCAACCGCAGCCGCTCAACCTCGATTGGCCGCTCGCCGTCATCCTCATTGTCGGCGTCAACGGTTCTGGCAAGACCACGAGCATCGCCAAACTGGCCTATCGCCTCAAAGGGGAGGGCCGCAAGGTGATGCTGGCAGCGGCGGATACTTTCCGCGCCGCGGCGATTGATCAGCTCAAAATCTGGGGCGAGCGCGCTGGAACCCCGGTCGTCGCCGGCCCGGAGGGCGGCGATCCCGGCGCTGTGGTCTACGAGGCCATCCAACAGGCGCGTTCCCAGGAGATGGATACCCTGATTGTGGACACGGCGGGACGCCTGCACACGCAACACAACCTCATGGCGGAGCTGGAAAAGCTGCGCCGCATCATCTCCACCCGTGTGGCGTGGGCTCCCCACGAAACCCTGCTCGTCCTCGACGCCACGACCGGTCAGAATGGCATGGTGCAGGCTCAACAATTCACCCAGGCGGTCAAAGTCACCGGCATCATTCTGGCCAAACTCGACGGCAGCGCTAAAGGGGGGATGGCGCTTTCCATCGGCAACGAGCTGGGATTGCCGATCCGTTTTGTGGGCACCGGCGAGAGAATGGGGGATTTCGCCCCCTTCGATCCGCGGGCCTTTGTTGAAGGACTGTTGCATTCCGCATAAAGAGCGCGCTGGCGTGATCCGTAACCCGTGAGTCGTGAACAGAGATCGCAGCGGCTCTCTACTCACGGCTCACTGAGTTCTATTTTCGAAGGGGAGGTATTGGACGCAGATTTCCGCTGACACGCATGACGTATTTGCTGAGGAGACGCCATGTGCTGGCGTACACTGAGCAAGCATGAAAATATGCGGTAACTGCTCAGCCTGACGCCAGGTAGTCAGACGGCAATGGATGAACCTTTGCAATCTGTAGCTTTTGCCCCACCCCCTGCCCCCTCCCCAACGGCGCAGACGCCGTTGGGGAGGGGGAGAAAAAAATTGGGGCTTTGCAGGCGGGCGTAGCCTGCCTGCAAAGCCCCACAAAAAAAGTTCCCCTTCCCCCCGCGCCGCGCGGGGGGAAGGGGCCAGGGGATAGGGGGTAAAAGTTGATACTCAATCTTCAAAGGTCGCCATGAAATCTTGCGTTTTTCAATCAGTGGCGCCACTTTTGTCACGCGAGTGATTTTTTTCGCTTATTCGCTTATTCGCTTATTCGCTTATTCGCTGACTGCTGACTCGCTGATCTCTATTTTCAGAGGAGCTAAACTGTTATGAGTGATTTGAGTGAACGTTTGGAATCCCTGGCAGCCAATGTGGAAGCCATTTGGGGGCGTCTTTGACCTCCCCGGCAAAATCGAGGAGCTGGGGCGCCTGGAACAGCAGGCAGCGGCGCCGGACCTGTGGAATGATCCCGACGCCGCGCGCCAGCTGTTACAAAAACTCGCCGCTTTGCGAGAGGATGTGAAGTATTGGAGCGACCTGCGGCAACGGATTCACGACGCGCAGGAACTGGCGGCGCTCGAAGATGAGGAGCTCTTGCCCGATCTGCTGCAAGAGGCGGAGGCCTTAGAGACCACCCTGGAGCGCGCCGAATTCCAATTGATGCTTTCTGGACCTTACGATCGCGGTGACGCCATCCTTGCCATTCACGGCGGCGCCGGCGGCACCGATGCCCAGGATTGGGCGCAGATGCTGTTGCGGATGTTCCTGCGCTGGGCCGAGCGCCGGGGCTTCAAGACAGAGATCCTCGATGAACTTCCCGGCGAAGAAGCCGGCATCAAGAGCGTGACGGTGAGTGTGAGCGGGCCCTTCGCCTATGGCTACCTCAAATCTGAGCGCGGGGTCCACCGTCTGGTGCGGCTTTCTCCCTTCGACTCTGCTCATCGCCGACACACGTCTTTCGTGCTGGTCGAAGTCTGGCCTGATCTGGGGGACGAAGTCAAGGTGGACCTCAATCCCGACGACCTGGAGATCAGCAAGTATCGCTCCTCATCGGCGGGGGGCCAGCACATGCAGAAAAACGAGACGGCGGTGCGCATCGTGCACATCCCCACGGGCATCGTCGTCACCTGCCAGAACGAGCGCTCGATGACGCAAAATCGGGAGACGGCGCTGCGTGTGCTCAAGGCGCGATTGTTGCAGCTTGAAGAAGAGAAGCGCCGGCAGGAGCTGGCTGCACTCAAGGGGGCGCACACCGACGCGGCCTGGGGCAATCAGATCCGGTCGTATGTCCTGCACCCCTACCAGATGGTGAAAGATCATCGCACGGAGTATGAGACCGGCAACGTCCAGGCCGTCCTGGATGGTGATTTGGACGCTTTTATGGAGGCGTATTTGCGCTACAGCATCAGCGCGTAGCAGGGATTGGCTAAAGCGTTTGTTGACCGATTCGCACGCAGTGAAAGGAGCGTCAGTATGACCAAGAAAACCATCCCGTCCAAGACCGGCGACACCAAGTCCAGGTCTCAGTCGCCGACGATTCATTCTTCGATCTCTTCGCAGTCGCAGAAGAAACCCCTGACCCCCTCGCCATCCCGTGACAGCAAATCCGGCGGATCCGAACCGCGATCGCCGGCGCCGGAAATGTCACGCTCTATCCCCTCGCAAGTGACGCCAGGCGTTATCGGTGGCGCGACCCTGGGAGCGCAGGCTCAAACGGCGGAATATGAATCGCGCATGGCCGCGCTGCGCTCGCGTTGGGAATCCGTGGCGGGACGGGCCAATCTTGCCCCGCTCTATGGGGATCTGAACGCGATCCCGCAGCAGCTGCAGGAGCTGCAATCCAGCATCGCCGATCTGCGTGCGCACGGCTATCGTTACGGGCGCGGCTGGGAGACCCAGATTACCGCCTTGCAGGGGGCATGGGCGGAGCAGCGCGAGAAGCTCACGCGCCTCCTCGAAGATGAACGGCGGGACCTGGAAACCGCTTCCTATGACGTGAACGCCCTGCTGACCCGGGCCGCGCGTGAGCCGGGGCTGCTGCCGACCGCAGATTCCCGTGTGAACGATTTCGAGCGCCGCGTGCGGGAGGCGGAACAGCACGTCACCGGCATGTATGAAGGCACCCGTCAGGCCATGCACCAATTGCAGCTGGAACTCGCCGAGGCGCAGGCCGTCGTGGAAGCGCTCGAGAGCGCCTCGTTCCAGCTCTTCCCCGATGAATCCGGCCTCCACGTCTGCAAGGCCGAATGGCATGCGCGCGGCGCGGAGCCTTTCACGGGTCTCTTGTTCCTCACGGACTCCCGGTTGCTCTTTGAGAAGCGGCAGGAGGTAGTCACCAAGAAAATGCTGTTCTTCAATACCGAGAAGAAGCTGGAACAGGAGCTGCTCTGGTCCGCTCCCATCGGCGGCGTCAGCGTCATCAGCATGGAAGACAAAAAGGAGCTGCTCAAAGCCCGCAAAGAGCTGCTCGTCCTGCAGCTGGAGGGCAGCGATGCCCCGCACGAGGTGACGTTGAATTTGGTGGACGCGCGGAACGAGGATTGGGCACGGTTGATCAAGCGGGCCAAAGAGGGTCAATTCGACTTCGAGCGCGCTGAGGCGGCGCAGCCTGCCGCATCACCGGCGGCGCCTGCAGCTGCCGCAGCTCCTGCAGCGCCGGCAACAGCGCCGGCCGCGGAAACGCCTGAAGCCGCAGCGGCGCCTCTGCCCACCAAATGCCCCAGCTGCGGCGCGGCGCTGCCGACCCTCTACAAGGGGATGCGCGAAATCCGCTGCGCTTATTGCGACACGCTGATCCGCCTGAGTTGATGCTCGCCGGAGCGCTTGAAAGTGTGGGCAGGTAGAACGTGAGAGCGCGAGGGAATCTGCTCGCCCGTTTCCAAAAGACCTTGCGGCAATACCGGCTGCTGGAACCGGGCGAGTCCGTCGTCGTGGGAGTGTCCGGCGGCCCGGATTCTGTGGCGCTGCTGGACTTGCTGCGGCGTTCGGAGGTGTCCCCGCACGTGGCGCATCTGCATCACGGCGCGCGCGGCGCTGACGCTGATGCGGACGCCGATTTCGTCGTCGCGCTCGCGTCGCGTTGGGGGCTTCCCTGCACCGTGGGACGCGCGGACGTGCCCGCTCTGGCGCAGCGGGAGGGCCTGGCTTTCGAGGAAGCGGCCCGCCGGGTGCGTTACGGCTTCCTGCTGCAGACGGCGCAGGCAGCGCGGGCGCGTGCGGTCGCCGTCGGGCATCACGCCGACGATCAGGCCGAAACCGTGCTGATGCACTTGCTGCGCGGCGCGGGCCTTGCGGGCCTGCGGGGGATGGCTCCTGTCACGTCCTTCGCGGCGTTGGCCCCGCTGCTAATTCTGCCGGATGGGTCGCCGGCGCCGCGTGACGTGGACGTCCAACTGATCCGCCCGTTGCTGCAGACGCCGCGTGCTGAAATCGAAGCGTACTGCCGCGAGCAAGGGCTGGAGACGCGCTTCGATCGTTCCAACCTTGACACCACCCTTTTCCGCAACCGCTTGCGCCATGAGACGTTGCCGTACCTGGCGGAGCTCAATCCCCGCATTTCGGAGCGCTTGTGTCGGCTGGCGGAGGTGGCTCGCGCGGATTATGCCCTGCTGGAGCAGCTGACGGAGGCGGCCTGGGCCGCGTTGCTCGTGGAACAGCGCCCGGAGGCCGTGACTTTGGCGCTCGACGGCTGGCGGGCGCAACCGCTGGCGCTGCAACGGCTGTTGCTGCGCCGCGCCGCCTTTCACGTCCGTCCGACGTTGCGGGATGTGGACTTCGTGCACGTCGAAAACGCCGTGGCGCTAGCGCAGACCGGGGCTACCGGCGCCGTGGCGACCCTCCCCGAGGGGGTAGCGCTGCGCGTAGGCTACACAACCCTGACCATCTCGGCGGCGGAGGGCGTCCGGCTTCCTGAAACGCGCCCCTGGCTCGTCCCGGGAACGCGGCTCCCCTTGCAGCTTCCCGGTGAGACGGAGCTGCCCGGCGGATGGACGCTTTCTGCTACGCGCGTAGAGCTCTGGGATCTGGCTGCGATTGCGGCCAATGCGGACCCCTTCGTCGCATGGGTGGATGCGCAAGCGGTGACGAGCGGCGCAATGCTGCGCACGCGAGAACGTGGGGAGCGTTTCCGTCCGCAGGGGCTCGGCGGCGCGGGGGTGCGGTTGAGCGATTTTCTCATCAACGTGCGGTTTCCGCGGGCCTGGCGCGATGCGCTGCCCCTGCTCGTCGCCGGCGAGGAAGTGCTGTGGATCGTTGGCGTCCGACTCAGCGAGACGGCGTTGGTGCGACTGCACACCGGGGCAGTGTTGCGGTTGGAAGTGCGCCCTCCTGCCACGGAGCGGTGAACGCTGAAAATCAACGCGGAGTCGCAGCGGCTTGTATTTTTTCTCGACATTTCATCCATGAGCCATAGGGAGGCGCCACAGTGACAAAATACCTGGTCCTGGTTTCAGGCAACATTGGCGCGGGGAAGACCTCGCTGGCGGAGCGCCTGGCGGCGCGGCTGGGCTGGCATGTAGCCTACGAATCCGTCGCCGATAACCCCTATCTCAGCGACTTCTACGCGGACATGCGCACGTGGAGTTTTCACCTGCAAATCTTCTTCCTGGGGCATCGCGCCGAGCAGCACCGGCGACAGGCGGAGGCGCCCTATTCCGCAATCATTGATCGCAGCATCTACGAGGATGCCCATATTTTCGCGCGGGCGTTGTACACCATGGGCAACATGGATGAGCGCGATTATCAGGCCTACCGCCGGCTCTACGATTTTGTCATCAGCACGTTGCCGCGTCCCGACCTGCTGATCCATGTGCAGGCGAGCGTGCCGACGTTGCTCGAACACATTCGGCGGCGGGCGCGCGGCATGGAATCCGGCATCTCGCCGGATTATCTGGCGCTCCTGGAGCGTTTGTACGCTGAATGGCTGAGCGGCTTTAATCTCTGCCCCGTGCTCATGGTGCCGGGCGACGAGCTGGACTTCGTGCGCTATCCGCAGCATCTTGACATCATCGCCGAGCGCGTACAACACAAACTGGCCGGGCGCGAGATCGTGGAATTTCCGTCCGTGGAGGCGGAGGATGCCGGCTGATTTTGGCGAAGCGCTGAGTGAGCGCGAGCTGGAGATCGTTTCCCTGGTGGCGCAAGGGCTGACCAACCGGGAAATCGCCGCGCGGGTGTTTCTCAGTCCCAACACCGTCAAGGTGCACCTGCGCAACATCTTCACCAAGACGGGAGTAGCTTCGCGCACCGAGCTCACGATGCTGGCGGTGAAGGAGGGGTGGGTCGCCGTTGTCACTCTCGCGCAGGAAGAAGCCGGCGTCCCGCAGCTCGAACCGCCGCCGCCCGCAGCGCCGTCCCCCGAACCGGAGGAAACGATTCTTCTCGCCGAGACCCCTGCAACGCTGCCGTCGCCGGTCCCGGCGCCCTGGCCCCGTGAACGCTGGATCGGGCTGGCAGTGGGAGTGGTGTTGATGCTGCTCGTCTTGTGGCTGCCGCAACCGCGTTCGACGCTGATGGGCGGCGTCCCCTCGGCGGCGCTGGTAGACCTTCCTGTCAGCAGTGACGGCGTCGCGTCTGCTTCTGCCGAGACGGGCTGGCGTGAGGTGGCGCCGTTGCCCGTGCGCCGCGCGCGATTGGGCCTGGCGGCCTTTGCCGGGCGGCTGTATGCGGTGGGAGGGTTGACCGCCGAAGGCCCTTCTGCGCGGTTGGACATCTACGACATTCAGACCGACCGTTGGAGTGAGGGCGCCCCGCGCCCCGCCGCCCTGGCGAACATCGGCGCGGCGACATTGGAGGGGCGCATTCTCGTCCCAGGCGGCTGTGATGCTCAGGGGCAGCCGGCGGCAAGCGTCCACGCTTATGATCCCGCCGCGGACGTCTGGGAGACCCGCTCCCCGTTGCCGACGCCCCTGTGCGGGTACGCGCTGACCGTGTTGGACGATCGCGCCTATCTGTTCGGCGGTTGGGACGGACAGCGCAATCGTGCTATCGCTTTGCAGTACGATCCGCTCGCCGACGCCTGGGAGACATTACCCGCGCCGCGGGAAGCGCGGGCCTTTGGCGCCGCCGCTGCGTTGGGACGCGAGCTCTACTACGTCGGCGGCTACGACGGCAGCGAGCACACGACTTGTGAGGTCTTTCTGGTGGACGAGGAACGGTGGGAGAGGTGCCCGGCGCTTTTGCAACCTCGCGGCGGCCTGAGCCTGGCGAGCGTGGGAGGATACCTCTATGCCGTCGGCGGCGGCTGGGGCAGCTATCTCGGCTTCAACGAGCGCTATGTCCCCCAGCAAAAAAACTGGGTGGTGGCGGAGACGCCGCTCGTGGGGGAGTGGCGGAATTTGGGGCTGACGGTGTGGGAGACCTCGCTCTTTGCCGTCGGCGGGTGGAGCGGCGATTTCTTGAATCGCACCTACGTCTTCGACGCGCTCCCGTTCCGCGTCTTCATCCCCGCGCCGTGAGCAGAGACTGCGACGATTCTCTACTCACGGCGCACTGATTTCTATTTTCAAGGAAGGAGAACTCATGGCTCGCAAATCTGCATCTACATCTGCACCTGAGGCGACATTCGCCGGACGTTGGAAAACCCTGTTCGCGCTGGCCTTCGGCTATTTCATAGATCAGGGCGAAGGACAGGCGATCTCCGTGCTCTTTCCCACGCTGCAGCGCCTGTGGGGCCTCAGCCTGACCAACCTGGGCACCATTGGCACCATCCGCAATATCCTCCAATCGGTGAGCGCGCCCTTCTGGGGCTACGCCGCCGACAAGTTCCCCCGCAAGAAAGTCATCATCATCGGCACCGGCGTGTGGGGCATCTGGACGCTGTTCTGCGGTCTCACCCAGAATTTTGGCCAGCTGCTGGTCATCCGCGCCATTTCCGGCATTGGCCTGGGCTGCCTCATGCCCGCGACCTTCTCGCTGATGTCCGATACTTTTCCGCCAAACAGGCGCGGGCGCGCTCTGGGACTCCTCGAAGCCATCGGCATGTTGGGCATCATCATCGGCACCGTGGGCCTGGGGTTGCTGGCGACGCCGACGTTGTGGCGGTGGGGTTTCATCTCCCTGGGGCTGTTCAGCGTGCTTTCCGGTGCCCTGGTCCACTTCATGGTCGAGGAGCCTGTCCGTGGGGCGGCGGAGCCAGAACTCGCGGGCAAAATCACCGCCGAGACGGCGGCGCAGTACCGCATCAAAGCCTCCGATTTGCCCAAAGTGCTCCGAATCCCCACCGTTTGGGTCGCCATCCTGCAGGGATTGGCGGGTTCGATGCCCTGGGTGGTGTTGGGATTGTACCTGATCACCTGGATGGTGACCGAGCGGGGAATGAGCGAGGGCATCACTTTCTCGGATCCACGCGGCAGCGCCACCCTGGCTTTTGCCGGCATCGTGATCGGCACGGCCATCAGCAACGTGCTGGGCGGCATCATTGGCGACTGGGCGGAGCGGCGCAATCCCAAGTACGGGCGCACCATCATCGGGCAGATCTCCATCATCTCGGGGATTCCGCTCAGCTACATCATGCTGACCGTGTCGCAGGATTGGTCGTTCTGGCCGTTTTTCGCGCTTTGCTTTGGCACAGCGCTGCTGATCAGCTGGCCCGGCAAGGGCTCCAAGGAGCCGATGATGCAGGGGGCCGTGCCGCCGGAGTTGCGCGCGACGGCTTTTTCGATGACCACCTTCATCGAGAGCGGTTTTGCCGCGCTGGTGGCCTACTTTGCGGGACGCCTTGCCGATTCGATCGGCTTCACGCAGGCCCTGATCTGGACCATCCCCGTGCCGTGGATCCTGTGCGCGTTGTTGTACTCGCTGTTCTACTGGGCCTATCCCCGCGATGCGGAGAAATTGCGGGCATTGATGGCCAGTCGCGCGGCAGAGATCGCCTCGAAGCCTTAGCGCGCCTGGCAATTCCTTGTTGAATTGTCAAGGCGTGTTATAATGTGAAGGGTTCTTGGGGCGTGGCCAAGTGGTAAGGCGACGGACTTTGAATCCGTTTACCGTAGGTTCGAATCCTACCGCCCCAGCTCGGTGTAAAAACATCAGCCTTCTTGTGCGCGGCCCGGCAACTCTCCGGGCCGCTTTGCGTTCGGCGGTAGAGGTCTGATTCAGGCGGGCCATTGTGGAAAGTGAGCCCCGTATCCAGGGTGGGGTTCACGCTATGAGTTCGTGGGTGTGGCAGATATGCTATGACGGCTGAGCCTTTGTATGTGCAGATTGCCGCTGCGGTGCGGCAGGAGATTTTACGCGGCGAGCTGTTGCCCGGTGCCCGGGTGCCTTCCGTGCGCGAGATGGCGGAGCGCTGGCGCTGTACCGTGGGCACGGTTCAGCGCGCGTATGCGGACCTCGCCGCGCAGGGCTTGATCGAAAGTCGCCCAGGACAGGGGACGCATGTTGTCGGACCGCCGCCAGAGCAGGATGGGCCGGCCCTGCGTCTGGCGACGTTGTTGCACCGTTGGGAAGGCTTCGTCCTGGAAATGGTGCGGGTGGGCTACACGCTGGAGGAGCTGGAGACAGCCTCGCGGCTGGCGTTGGATCGCTGGCGCGCGCTGATCCTCGCCCCGACCGTCCCCGAAGGGACGACGCTGCGCTTTGCTGGCAGCCATGATCCCGCCGTCGCCTGGATCGCGGAGCGTTTTCCCTCCCTCCAGGGGGGAGCTCCGCTCCAGGTGCGCTTTGTCGGCAGCCTGAGTGGGCTGATCATACTGGCCCGCCGCGAGGTAGAACTGGCGGGCTGTCATCTGTGGGATGAAGAAAGCGGCACCTACAACGTCCCGTTCGTTCGGCGGCTGTTGCCGGGCAAGCGGGTGGCTTTGCTCACCGTGGCGCACCGGCGGCTGGGATTGTTGACGCCGCCGGGAAATCCCGCCGGGCTGGCCTCGGTCACGGACCTTGTGCGTCCGGGGCTGCGTTTTGTCAATCGGCAGTCTGGCGCCGGGACGCGCATCTGGCTGGAAGCGCAATTGCATCGCGCCGGCCTGCGTCTGCGCCAGCTGTCGCCGGTGGGGCCGGAGGCGCAAACGCATTCGGAGGTGGCCCGGCTTATTGCGGAAGGGCGCGCGGACGTGGGGGTGGGTATCGAAGGGGCCGCCTGCTTCTTTGGACTGGGCTTTGTCCCCCTCACGACCGAGTGCTATGAATTGGTCATTCCCAATTACGTCTGGCAGCGAGCGGAGGTGCAGACCCTGGCTGCCTGGTTGAGCGCTGAAGAAACCCGGCGCGCGATCGCTGGCCTCGGCGGCTACGAGACCGGGGCAACCGGCGCCGTGCGGTGGGTTGAATGAGATGGTGAGGCGATGGAACTGTTAGCGTTGTTCATTTTGATTTTGTGTAACGGCCTTTTTGCTCTGGCGGAGATTGCCGTGATTGCCGCGCGGCCGGCGCGCTTGCAGGAACGCGCGTACCGTGGTGAGCGCGCCGCCCTGGATGTGCTCCAGCTGCAGGAACAACCGGAGCGCTTTCTGTCCACCATTCAGGTGGGCATCACCCTTGTCGGCACGCTGACCGGGGCCCTCGGAGGCGCCACTTTCGCCGAACAGCTGACCCTCCGCTTGCGCGAGATCCCGTTTCTGGAACCCTACGCGCCGGCTTTGGGATTGGGCATCGTGGTTGTGCTCATCACGTACTTCTCCATTGTGTTGGGGGAACTGGCCCCCAAGCGGTTAGGGCTGACCGATCCCGAAGCGGTGGCCATGCGACTAGCGCGTTTGATGTTGCTCCTGTCCAGGATCACCGCGCCCCTCGTGTCACTGCTGGCGGCCTCTTCGAAGGCTGTCATCGCCTTTTTAGGGGTCCGCCGCGAGGTCGAACAGCCGGTCACTGATGAGGAAATTCGGCTGTTGATGCTGCAAGGGGCGGAGGCAGGCGTCTTCGACGTCATGGAATCCGAGATGGTGGAGGGTGTGCTGCGCCTGGGCGATCAGCGCTCGCGGACCGTGATGACGCCGCGACATGAGATCGTCTGGCTGGATCTGCAGGCGCCCTTGGAGGAAAATTTGGTCAAGGTCCGCGAGAGCGGTTACTCGCGGTTCCCGGTCTGCGATGGGACGTTGGACAAAGTGCTGGGCATGATCTACGCCAAGGATTTGCTGGCGCGCGTCCTCAGCGGCGAGCCTCTCGATCTGGCGCAGAACTTGCGTCAGCCGCTCTACGTGCCCGAAACCATGCCGGCCCTGGAGATGCTGGAGCAATTCCGCCGCTCGCAGGTGCACGTCGCCTTGGTCCTGGACGAATACGGTGGGGTTGAGGGGATCATCACCTTCCGTGACTTGCTGGAGAGCCTGGTAGGACAGATCGCTTCGGCGGGTGAAACCGGCGGCCCTACTGCCGTGCTTCGCCCCGATGGCTCGTGGCTGTTAGACGGCAGCTATCCGGTGGGCCAACTCGAAGACATCCTGGGCATGTTGGAGTTGCCCGCTCGGGAACGCATCGGCTACGAGACGGTCGCGGGGCTGGTGCTCGCGCTCTGCGATCACATTCCGCGACGCGGGGAGTGGGTGCAGTGGCAGCGCTGGAAATTCGAGGTGGTGGACATGGACGGGCTGCGGATTGATCAGGTGCTGGTGAGTCCGGTAGCGGAAGCATCGGAAGGGACAGCTGCTCCTGCCGCTTAGCCGGGGTAGAAAACAAAGCCAATCCGCGAGCCCTTCAAAACACAACGGCTCGCAACTGGCGAGCCGTTGTCCTATTGCAGATAGGGCGGGTGGGAATCGAACCCACACACTCTCTCGAGTAGAGGATTTTAAGTCCCCGGCGTCTGCCTGTTCCGCCACCGCCCCTGGAAACTGCTGAAAAAAACGGGCATCTGCGGCGATGCCCGGAGTTCATGTGAGGCGACGGTCGGAATTGAACCGACGAATAAGGGTTTTGCAGACCCGTGCCTTACCACTTGGCTACGTCGCCAAGACAAAAAAGAGAGCGGGCAATGGGACTTGAACCCATGACCTTCTCCTTGGCAAGGAGACGTTCTACCTACTGAACCATGCCCGCTTTACAGGATATAGTATACCACACTCGTCATTTTTGACAAGGGGGATTTCTCAAGGCTTGTGCAGCTCCTTTCCCTGGGCCGGATATCGTCTTTGCTATGTTGCGGTTGTTTGCTCTTCCTGGTAAAGCGTGCTATACTGAAATTGCGTTGAAAGTTTAAAATCCGCGTGAGGGTACGGTCGGAGGCTGGCTGGTGGACGTGGAAAATCCTCTCGAGACCCGGGTGACGCAGTGGGCCACATGGCTTGAATGTCGTGGATTGGCGCACTTTGCCGTCCCCTGGCTCGCCGTGTTGCGCGTCTGGGGATTTGTAGGCGCGCAAGTCCTATGGATGCTCTCTCCTTTCTCCCCCTCCGACAGGCTGCCGACCCTCGCCGCGGCGCTGGAACAGCCAGATCTATGGGAAGCTCTCCAACATCGCCTTGTGGAAGGAGGCGCGCCGAGATGACCACGGACTTGTGGCTCAGGCCTCTGATTGCCCTGGGCATCACCCTTGTCGCCGCGGTAGCTCTGACGGTGATTGGAATCCGCCATCGTCAGGCGCCGCCGAGATATTTGCGTGATTTTCCCATTTTCCGCTCCCTCCCAGGCGAGGTGGGACGCGCCGCGGAAGAAGGCGCCCTCATTCATGTCACTCTTGGCAGCGGGGCGCTCACCGGCGAGGACGCTATGACGTCTCTGGCCGCGCTGGAAAGCCTTCACGCGCTCTTTGATCTGGCGGCGGCTTATGACACGCCTCCCCTCATCACGACCGGCGACCCGACGTTGTACGTTCTGGCGGATGATTGGATGCGCCGGGCTTATACCCGCCTGGGCAATCCGGAACGTTACCGCCCGACGCTGGTGCAATTCATGGCGGCGACGCCCGCGACGTATGCGGCGATGGCGGCGACCTATCTCTCCGAGAAGGGCAGCGGTACGACGATGATGTTGGGCGCCTTCGATCAGGAAGTCAGCCTGTTGACGGATGCGGTGGTCCGTCGCGGCGGGCGTGCGATCGGCGGGGCGGTGTCGCCGTTGGGGCTCGCGCCGCTCTTCACCCTGCTGGAGCCCCAACAGCTGGTCTTGGGCGAGGATCTGTTCGCCGGCGGCGCTGAAGCGACACAGCGCTCCGTCTTTTGGGCCAGCCTTGGCGTCCAGGATTTTCTGCGCTGGTTGATCGTTGCCGGCATGGTGCTCACGGCGCTCTTTTCGGTGCTGGGTGGGGGAGGCCATTAGAGATGTTCAAACGTATTCTCCCTACCGCTGTGGCGATCAGCGCCGGGCTGCTGGTGTTGCTGGGCGCGTTCATTCCCGTGGAGCCGCTGCCCCAAATCCGGGCCGTGCTCATTGATTGGGCGATGTTCGTGGGGGCTTTTGCCTTCATCCTGGCCTACCTGCAATTACTGCGCGTGCATTTGACGCGGTTGCGGCGCGGCGGGAAGGGCAAATCCACGAGTCTGTGGGTGGTACTGTCGGCTCTCGTGGTCTTTGTCCTGGTGCTCTGGCAAGGCCCGGCCGGCCCTGTCGGCCAGACGCTGCTGCGCGGGCTGTTGGCGCCGGGGCAATCGGCGTTGCTGGCGCTGACGGCCGTCACGCTGCTGTTGAGCGGGATGCGCCTTTTCAAGGTGCGGCGCAACCTCGGCAGCGTGCTCTTTCTGGCGGTGGCCCTCGTCATGTTGATAGGCTCGATTCCCCTCGCCATCGTGCCCTATCAGGGGGCCATGGGGACGGTCGTGGGCGTGGCGGATTGGCTCCAGCGCGTCCCGGCGCTGGCCGGAATGCGCGGACTGGCGCTCGGCGTGGCGTTGGGCATTCTTTTGACCGGTTTACGGGTGCTTTTTGGCATGACGCGCCCGCACAGTGACGATTGATGGGGGGCGTATGATTCGCTGTCCTAAATGTAATACGCTCAACCGTGACAGCAGCCGCTTTTGCAGCGAGTGCGGCGCGCCGCTTTACCGCACCCGCATCCGCTGCCCGCAGTGTGGCACGTTAAACCCTGTCGGGAATATTTTCTGCGATCAATGCCATACGCGGCTGGTGCCGGCTGAAGAAACACCCGCGACGCCGGCGGCAAAGCTTACCGAAGAGACCGGCCCTCGCGTGCAGGGAATCTCGCTGCCCACACGCCCGGCTCCGGCCGGCGAGAGTGGCGAGACTGGCGCTCAGCAGGCCATGCCCGACTGGCTGATGGGGTTCCTGGGGCCTGAGACGCCTGAGCCTGGCGAGACGTCTGGTGCGGTGCCCGATTGGCTCGTGGAGCGAGCCGAGGAGACGGCCCCGGCGCCGGAACCTGAACCTGCGGTGGAGCTGCCGGATTGGCTCACGGGCCTGGCGGAAGAAAGCGCGCCGGCTGCTGCGGCCCCGGCACCGGAACCCGAACCTGCTGCGACAGAGCTGCCGGATTGGCTCACGGGCCTGGCGGAAGAAAGCGCGCCGGCTGCTGCGGCCCCGGCGCCGGAACCTGAACCCACTGCGGAGCTGCCGGATTGGCTCGCTGGCCTGGTTGAGGAAGCGGCCAGCCCTTCACCCGTCGCCCCTCCCCTGGCTCCAGAAGCTTCCGCTGAAGCAGGAATCCCCGACTGGCTGTCTGGCATCATGGAAGAAGTGCCGGCTGTGGAGCCTATCCTGGAGCCGGAACCTCAGGAACCGGAAGCGAGCCTGGAACCGGCGGCCCTGCCCGATTGGCTTGCCGGGGTCATGGAGCCTGAAGGGGCGCCGGCTCAGAAGCCGGGAGCGCCTGCAATTCCTGCTGCCCCGGCGCCGGATTGGCTTTCTGCTTGGGAGGAGGACGTTGAGGAAGAACGCCCCGTTGGGGGCCGGGAGGATTTAGGCGCCGAAGACACCTGGCCTGAACAGCAAGCGCCGGCTTCCGAAAGCGCCCGGACGGGGGCGGGGGAAATGGCGGCTGAAGTCCCGGATTGGCTACGGGCATTGGAACCGCGCTCCGGCGCTGTCGCGGTCGAGGCGCTGCCGGAGGGTCTGGAGCAGGCTGAGGTCCCGATGTGGCTGGAGCAACTGCGTCCGCCCGGCACCGCGCCTCTGGATTCCAGCCGCGCCCCCGAAGCGCCCCCCGGCGAGGAAGCGCCTGTGGAAGGGCTGACCCGCGCGGAAATCCCCGATTGGTTGCAGCAGTATCGTCCTACGGCCACGTCGCCGGTGACGGGGACGTCGGCGCTTGAGATGGCGGTGAGCGCCCCGGAGATCGAAGGCCCCCTTTCCGGGCTGGCGGGACTTCTGCCGGCGTTACCGGGGGTAGACGCGCCCGCCCACTTCGCGCCGGCCATGGCCGTTCCCTTGCCGCAGACCGTGGTTCAAGAGGCGCAACTGTGGCAGCAGCTGCTGGAAGGTGGCGCGGGCGCCCAGGGCCGGCCTAAACCGCGTGCTCGGGCGACCTCCTGGCCTGCGGTTATGGTGCGGGTGATGGTGGCGCTCGTGCTGGTGTTGGCCTCGTTATTGCGCTTTTCCGAAACGCCTCTCGCGCAACCGCCGGAGCAGCCTAACATCTCCGCGCTGTATACCACTATTGAAGCCCTGCAACCCGGCGCGGAGGTGTGGATCGCCTTCGACTACACCCTGGCTGACGTGGATGAGATGGACTTCGTCGTTGAGGCGTTGTTGGAGCATTTATTGAGCCGCGAGGCGCGGATTGTGGCGGTGAGCACGTTGCCGGAAGGTCCCGGCCTCATCGCCGACCGCTTTGCCTGGGCGTTGGGACGCCCTGATGTCTCGCCCGACAGCCTGGTCAGCCGAGGCTTTGCGGCGGGAGGGACGGCGGGCGTGGCACAGATTCTCACGAGCGCCGCTGCTGCCGACGCCGGGCCCGACTTGCTCGTGGTGCTCACCTCGCGGCCTGAAAAGTTCAAAGCCTGGGTGGAACAGACCGCGGTCATCAATGGCGCGCGGCCCGCTGAGGGGAAACCGGCGTTGCCTCTCGTCGCCGGGGTGAGCGCCGCAGCGGCGCCGCAGCTCCGCCCCTACCTCAACGCCTCCGCTCAGGCTGGATGGCTGAGCGGCTTTTCGGGGGTCGCGGCCTATTTGCAGGCCCGTGGATTGCCGCCGCGGGAGGACATCAGCCGTCGCCTGGATGCCTTGTTGATGACCCAGTGGCTGGCGGCGAGTCTTCTGGCAGCGGGCGCGTTGTTCTATCTGCTGGCGGGCAAACAGAAGACGGGGTAAGGCCATGAATACGAATATGCTAACCCTCATCGCAGGTGCGATCATTACCCTGGCAGTTTTCAGCTATCTGCTTGGCGATAACCTGCTCTATCGGTGGGCGCTGGCGCTGTTGGTGGGCAGCGGTGTGGGCTACGCGCTGGCGATTGTGGTGCGCGAGGTGCTGCTGACGCGGCTTACGGGCACGGCGCGCAGCCTGTATCTTGTGCCCCTGATCCTGGGGGCGTTGTTGCTGCTCAAGGGATTTCCCCGCTTTTCGGCGTTCGGGAATATTTCCATGGGCTTCATCATCGGCGTGGGCGCCGCGGTGGCGGTGAGCGGGGCCTTGCTGGGCACTGTCATCCCGCAGGTGCGCGATACGGGGGCGGCGGTGACCTTGCAGGGGGGATGGTCGCCCTTTCTCGATGGTCTGTTGGCGCTGGTGGGGACCATTCTGGCGTTATTTGCTTTCTCCCCCCGCGTGCGCGTCGCGCGCACGACGGAGGCGGAGGCTGAGCCGCCCCGCTCCGCGCGCCTGGGAACCTGGGTCCAACAGCTAGGACGTGGTTTCATCACAGTGGCTCTGGCCGTGGCGTTTGGCGGCGCGCTGACCTCAGCGCTCACGTTATTTATCGGGCGCTGGTGGGCTGTAGTGGGGGTGGTGATGGAAGCGATTTCCAGGCTGACGGGGAGCTAAAGCATGACCGAAGAGCAGACCATCGAATCCATTCTGGTCGCCGATTGTGGCGCGGTCAACACCAATTTGCTGCTCTTGGAGCGGGTGGCCGAGAGCTATCGTTTCGTCGCCCAGGCGGAAGCGCTGACGACCGCCGGCGCCCCCTGGAACGATGTCAGCGTGGGGGTGGTTCACGCCATTCGGGACCTGGAGCGCATCACTGGCCGTAAGTTTCACGCCAATGGAAAGGTGATCGTGCCGCGTGAGGGCCTGAGCGGAACGGACGCTTTCGTGGTGATTTTGAGTGCGCCGGAGCCCTTGCATGTGGTGCTGGCGGGCCTGGTGCCCGAAATGAGCCTGGAAAGCGCCTATCACGCTGCGGCCTCGATCTACGCTTCAGTGGAGGCGGTGCTCTGCCGCGAGGGCGGTCTGCGTTCACCCGAGGAGACCTGGGCGCGGACGGTGCGCGATCTGGCGCCGGACGTGGTGTTGCTGGTGGGGGGAGTGGATGGCGGCGCAAGCCGTCCGGTCATGGAGCTGGCCGACGCCATTGCTTTGGGCGCTTCGATGCTCGAAAGCGATCGTCGCCCCCGTCTGATTTACGCGGGCAATGCCAAATTGCGTTCGCAGGTGACCAAATTACTGGGCGAAATCGTGACGGTAGATGTGGTGGATAACGTCCGCCCGACGGTGGATACGGAGCATCTCGGTCCAACGCAGGCGTTGCTCGAGCAGCTCTATATCGAACAGCGGCTGTACAAATTGCCCGGCGTGGACACGCTTTCTGCCTGGAGCCGCCTGCCCCTGTTGCCAACGGCGACGGCGTTTGGGCGGGTGGTGGAATACCTCTGGCACCGCGAAGGGCGGCAGGAGCGCGGTGTGCTGGGCGTGGATGTGGGCGCGGCGAGTATCACCATGGCGGCGTGTCAGCACGGGGAACTGGCGCTTTCGGTGCATAGTCAGAAGGGCAGCGTCTACGGGGCGCTGGCGCTGGCGGAAGACGAGGGGGCTGCGGCCTTGCAGCAGTGGCTGCCCGAAGAGCTGGATGTGGCTCAGATTCTCGCCGTCTTGTATAACCGCGCGCTCAAGCCCTGGACCATCCCGCAGCAGCTGCCAGAACTGTGGGTGGAACAGGCGGTAGTGCGTGAGATGCTTCGCAGCGCGGCGCGTGAGGCGCGCAAGATCTGGGGCGAAAGCCAGGAGGGCCTGTTGCCGGGCTTTGATCCGATCCTGGTCTCCGGGGGGAGCCTGGTCCACATGCCTCGTCCGGGCCAGATTCTCCTGACGTTACTGGACGGCTTAGAACCTACGGGCATTTCGACGGTGTTATTGGACACGAACCGCGCGGCGCCGGCGTTGGGGGCGATAGCGGGGATCAAGCCCCTGGCGGCAGCGTCGGCGCTCGACGCCGGGACTCTGGTGCCGCTCGGGACGGTGATCTCGCCGGTGGGCAAGGCGCATCCCGGTGAGGGAATCCTGCAGATGCGCATCATCTACGAGGATGGCAGCACCCTCGATGTCGAGGCGCATTATGGGGAGCTGGAACTCTGGCCCTTGTTGCCGGGTCAGCGCGCGACGTTGGAATTGCGTCCCAACCGCCGCTTTGACATCGGCCTGGGCGCGCCGGGACATGGTGGCAAGGTGCAGGTCATGGGTGGTTTGTTGGGATTGGTGGTGGATGGGCGCGGTCGCCCGTTGGTGTTGCCGGAGAATCCAGAACAGCGCCGTCACCGTCTGCAGCGCTGGCTCTGGGATGTGGGGGGCTGAGATGATCTTGCCTTTCAGCATTGTCAATCCGTTGACGCGCATTGAGGTGGTCCGGCAATTACCGCAACCCGGCAAAGTGTTGGTGCGGGAGCGGGATAATGTGGAGACCTTCCATTGGGTGGCCGAATACACGCCTCCGCCGCAGTTTGCGATCATCAACGTGAGCCGCGAGCTGGCGGTGCCACCTAAAAAGCTCTCCCCCTATCTGGAAGTGGCGGTGGGCGATGCGGTGGCAGAGGGCGCCGTGCTCGCCTCACGGGGCGGTCTGGGCGGGCGCGCGTGTCGTGCTCCCTTCGCCGGAACGGTGACAGGGACCGGGCGCGGCCGGCTGCTGTTGGAAGCGCCATCCCGTCCGGTGCAGATCAGCGCCCTCGTGCCGGGGATAGTAGCACGGGTCCTGCCCGGTGAGGGCGCGGTCATTCAAGCCTGGGGTGCCCTCATTCAAGGGGTTTGGGGGAACGGGAAAGAAATCTTCGGCGTGTTGCGGGTCGTGGCGCGCGGGGCGCATCAGTCACTGCGGGCCAAGAAATTGGATGCTTCCTTGCAGGGCGCTGTCGTCGTGGGCGGCAGCAGTTGCGACGAGGAGGCCCTGGAACAGGCTGTGGAAGTGCAGATAGGCGGTCTGATCGTGGGAGGAGTCTCGCCCCAACTCATACCGCGGCTGATGGAAATGCCCTTCCCGGTCGTGGCGACAGACGGCGTAGGCAAGGTGAGCATGTCTGAAGCGATCTTCAAGCTGCTGCGCTCGCTGGAGGGACGCGAAGCGGCGTTGAGCGGGCGTATGCCTGATCTCCATCGCCCGGCGTGGTCGCGGCTGGGGGATGTGGAACGTCCCTATGTGGCGGTGCCCATGCCTGCCCAAAACGGGACGGTGGTGGACCGGAACACGCCTTTGACGTTGGGCAGTCGGGTGCGGGCGTTGCGGCAGCCCTATATGGGAATGTCAGGAGTGGTGGTGGATATCCCGCCTGGGCTTGTCTTGCTGGAGACCGGGGCGCGTCGCCCTTGCGTCAAAGTGGAGTTTGAAGGCGAGACGGTGTTGATCCCGTATGCAAATCTGGAATTGTTGTTGTGAGTTTTTTGTCTTTGTGGTATAGTCATGCTGCGTGTGTTGTTGTCGGGGTTGGTGGCCGGTGGGCACTTGCGCACCCTGGCACGGGTTCTATTTTCAAAGAAGATCACTTACGAATTACGCATTACGGATTACGCATTACGTATTTTCCGAGGAGAGAGCCATGGCTGATGACCTGCGGGACACTTTCGGCGACGACGTCTTCATGGATGCTGAGGAAGAGACCCCCGAAGAAGAAGACGGGGAAAAGAAAAATCGCACTTTCTTGATCGGTGTGGCTGTGTTAGGCGGTTTGCTGCTGCTGGCCATTGCCGCGTTTGTGGTATGGGCGATGATCATCAACCCCCGTCAAACAACGCAACAGGCGGCTGAAAACGACCGCATCATGGCCACCAATGAAGCGGTGCTGATTGCCATGCAGCAGACGCAGACGGTGGAGGCGCAGCCGACCGCCACTCCGACGGCGACAGCGACGCCGAAAGTGGAGCCGACGGCAACGCCGACGCCCGTCATTCGCGCTACCAGCACGCCCACGCCGCCCTCCGAAACGGGCGTCGTTGACGGGGAATCGGCCGGCACGCCGGCTCCGGGTGGTACGGCTACGGTCAGCCCGCGCGCCACGGCTACCCCGCGCACGGCGGGGACGACCCGTTCGACGGCGACGCCCTCCACCGCGACCTCGGGCCCCAGTGCGACGCCGGACACGGGCCTGGGAGAGGTGTTGCTCATCGTTGCCGCGGGTTTGCTGGTTGCCTTGTTGATCTTCGCCCGGAAGTTGCGCCGCGCCTGAATCAGCCGGTCTTGAATTTCGGGACACGGGGATGTCTTGCGCCGTGTCCCGTTTTTGATGATTACCGGGCTGTCGTGGGCCGTGACGCCGGGTACCCTCTCCTGGAGGCAACGCCGGAACGGGATGTACTGACGGGAAAAGGCCCACTGGGAAATGGAAAGGTAAAGGTAGAGGAAGACAGGTATGGAAGGTCTGTGTGGCAAGGGCATCTGGCTGGCCCACTCGTATGATCTGCAGCGCGCTGTGGAAATGGCGACCCGGATCGAAGGTTCGCATCTGTTGGCGAAGGTGGGCCATGGGCCGCATTATTTCCCCGAATCCGCACGGGGATTGATCGGGCGCATCCGTTCCCTGGGATTCAATCCCCTGGCCTGGCTGCACGTCACCGATCGCGCGCCGGAAGAGGCCGTCTGGACGATCGTGCAATCCCTGGAACTGGGCTATGAAGCGGTGATCCTGTACCTGGGCGCGGCGTTGTTGACCGGGCGGCAATTGCAGCCCCTGGCGGAGGCGTTGCGCCAGGCTGAGGTGCCCGCGCAGCGCCTGCTGGTTGCGACGCCGCCACCCGCGCATTTGCCCGATCGCGCCGCCCTGGAAGTCCTCGCGCCGCTTTGTCAGGGAGGGTGGATGCCGCTGTGTTTCCCGATTTGGGGCGGCACGGCGGATGACCTGCTGGATTTCGAGGTGTATCAGGCCTTGCCCGAACTGAGCCTGATGTGGGGCCGCACGCCGGAGATCTACCCGGTACTCTCGCCGCAGTTCTCCCGGCAGGCCGAGACGCCTTTCCTGCCTGAGGATCTCATTCCGTGGGTCGAGGCGGTGATGCGGCACGGCGTGGATTTTTTCAGCGTCTATCACGCAGCGTTGGCTGAAAAGGCCCTGTGGCCGATTTTGCAGACGGCCACGCTGCGGTGTCAGCCCGCGGCGGTGTCGGTAGCGACGCCGGAGGAGCCGGGGGTGATCCTGCCGCAGCCGGTTTATATCACCGTGAGCGCCAACGACACGGTATGGGGGATCATCTCACGCCATGGATTGAGCCGGACGCAGTTTTGGGAGTGGAACGGACATTTGTGGGACAGCCGGGGGCTGCCACGGGATGCGGATTACCTGCAGGCTGGCTGGCGGGTGCGCGTCAAATAACCGGGGTGCGTTGCCTTTCTTAAGGTCTGTGGTATAATCTGCTCTCGCTGCCGGCTTCGGGCGGCAATTTTGTAGGGAGAAAGTAACATGAATCTGGTTGAATCACTCGAACGCCAGTTGCAGCCGAATCCGGCTATTCCAGAATTGCGGCCTGGCGATACCGTCAAAGTGCATGTGCGGATTGTTGAAGGTGGGCGTGAACGGGTGCAGCCCTTCCAGGGGACGATCATTCGTCTGCGCAAGGGCGGCGCGAACGCTAATTTCACGGTACGCCGTATCGCTTCCAACGGGATTGGGGTTGAGCGTACTTTCTTGCTGCATTCTCCGCGCGTGGAGAAAGTAGAAGTGTTGCGACATGCCAAGGTGCGCCGTGCGCAGCTGTACTTCCTCCGCGACCGGCGGGGCAAGGCCGCGCGCTTAAAGGAAGATCGCAGATAGCATTGTCGGCAGTCATGCGACCCATTATTGGCATTACAGGGCGGAAGGACACTTCCGCCCGTTTGGTGCATAGCCAGATGTATTCCGTGGGCGAGACCTACGTCCACGCGGTGCATCAGGCTGGCGGCGCTCCGGTGATCCTGCCGCCGATGCTGGCAGAAACCGATTGGACGGCGTTGCTGGGACGCCTCGACGGGCTGCTGCTCTCCGGCGGCGAAGACCTCCATCCGCGCCAGTATGGGCAGTTCCCTGAGGCTTGGTTGGGGGGTGTGGATGAAACGCGGGACACCTCGGAGCTGGGCTTGATTCACGCCGCATTGGAGATGCAAAAGCCCATTTTCGCCATCTGCCGCGGGATTCAGGCGCTCAATGTGGCTTTGGGAGGCACGCTGTATCAGGACCTCGCGGCGCAAGTCCCCGGCGCGTTGGACCACGCCTTCCTGATGAGCCGCTCGCTGGATCAAAGCGTCCATCCGGTGACCCTGGAGGCCGACAGTACGTTGGCGCGGATTTTGGGCGGCGTCACTTTTGCGGTGAACAGCGCGCATCACCAGAGCATTCAGACGCCGGGCGCCGGTCTGCGCGTCGTGGGGTGCGCTCCCGACGGCGTGATCGAGGCTGTGGAACTGGCGGATTATCCCTTCTGCATCGGCGTGCAGTGGCATCCAGAAGCGTTGGTGCGGAGCGACCCGGCGATGGCGTCGTTGTTCGCGGCGTTGGTCGAGGCAGCGAGCTCCTGACGCTGCGGGGCAGGCAGAATGAAACACGGCAGGCTGAAAGAGCCTGCCGTGTTCGTTTTGGCAGTGAAGAAGCTTGTGGGGGAGCCGTGCGGGTGTTACTGTGGGGCGCCCGTTCCCAAGGGCTTCCCTTGTTTGAAAGCCTCCAGCTGAGTTTCCATCTCCGCCCGACGCGCTTCGGCAGCGGCCTTCCCCTCTTCGACAAGCCGCTGGACGTATTCTTGCGCCCGGCGCTGGAGCTCTGGCCCTGGAGTGGGAGTGAGAAGTAACGCCAGACTGCCGCCGGTGACTATGCCGATCATCAAGCCCGCCATGAATGAAAGCGCTTTACGCATTGTGTGCCTCCTGTTGGGTTTACTGGTTGGATACTGTCATTATAATCCAATGTCCGCTGCGATGCAATTCGAGTTTACGGGCTGCCCGTCGCCTGGAGGATAATCAGCCACGATTGCCATCGGTCGCCTTCGCCGGTGGCCGTGCAGGCTGCGGTTTTGAGCGTGGCGACAGGCGCGCCGGTGGGCGTCTCGATGTAGAGATTGTAGGAGTGCTCGGGCTCGACGTTGAAATCGGCATAGCCCAACCCCTGGGCCGGACGCAAGCCGGTGAAGGCGTGATCGGCGCCGTCCGACCCCAGAAGCCAAACTTCTTTGCCGGGCAAGCCGACGGTCTGACGCTGTTCACGCCCGCGGACAGTCACGGTGACGCTGGCGGTCAGGGAGATGGCGAGGCGCGGTTCTGGCAGACAGGATTCGATCGTCTGGCTGATGCGATACGGCGGCGGCAGCGGCGTGGGGGTCGGCAGGATGACATGCGGGATCGGCGGCAGCGTCGGGGTCGTCGTGACGGTTAAAGGTGTGGTCGTGGCGGCAGGCGTGGGGGAAGGTGCGGCGGCTGTAGGCGGGGGAACAGTCGGCGCGCGCGTGGGCGTGGAGAGCAGGATCACGGCTTCTTTGCCGGCATAGACGCGCACGGCGGGACTGTCGGCGCCATAGTTCTGGGCGAGCGTGGCAAGGCGTTGGAGCACCGAGAGGGGGCGGCCCGAAGCGACGGCGGCATCGAGGGTTTGGAGCAGCTCTTGGCGGATTTCCTCGGGCGCCAGGCGCTGCAACCGCACGTGCGCCCGTTCGAGGTCGCCGTCGTAGGCGTATGCCAGCGCCGTCATGCGGATCCAGTCGGCGCGGAAGTCCTCGCGCATCAGGGGCGGATAGGTGTCGTAGAACTCGACCGGCTGGATTCCCCAGGTGTAGATCAGCCCGGCGGCAAGTCCTAACGCCACTCCCACGGCGAGCCAGATCCACGAAGCTTTCATGGCTGCGCCTCCTGAAGGTAAGCGCGCATGGCGGGGGTGTCTACGCCAAGGTCGCGGGCCAGCTGGATGAGCGGTGCGAGTGCGGCGGGCGATGCGCCGGCGGCGATCCATGCTTCAATCCGCGCGACCAGCTGCGGGAACGGGGCCGTGTCTCCCATGGCGGCCAACCGCGCCCGCGCCTGCGCGAGATCCGGCTCCACCTGGTAGGACAGCGCGACCAAGCGCAGGTATTCGTCCCGATAGTCGGGGCGGAGTTGGGCCGGCGTGGTGTCGTTATACTGGACAGGCCAGAGTCCCCAGCCGAAGAGAAAGCCGAGTCCCAGTCCCACCAACAGGCCCACGAGAAGCAGCCCGCCGCGTTTCATCCTTCGAGGGCCTCGGTGTAGGCGAAGAGGGCCGGAGCGCCGCCGGTGTGCCAGAAGAGCACCCGCTGTGAGGGGCTAAATTCGCCTCGCCGGATCAGGTCCATCAAGCCGCCGAGGGCGCGCCCGGTGTACACGGGATCCACAAGCTGCCCTTCGGTGCGGGCGGCGAAACGGATGGCCTCGCGTTCGACGTCGGTGACGATGCCATAGCCCTGCCCCAGGTAGGCGTCGCGCACGTCGAAGTCGTCGTCGCTGAAGGCGAGATCCAGCCTCAACAGGGCCGCCGTCTCGTTGGTGAGGCGTGCCAGATCGGGGCGGAAGCTGCTTGCCGGTTCGCTGATGCTGATGCCGATCACGCGCGTGGGGAGCTCGAGGGCGCGGACGCCGGCGGCCATGCCGGCCTGCGTCCCGCCGCTGCTGCTGGCAAAGACGATGGCGTCGAAGGTGATTCCCAACGCCTGGGCCTGCATGGCGACCTCGGCTATGCCGGCGACGAAGCCGCACGCGCCGAGCGCCGAGCTGCCGCCGTAGGTGATGACGTAGGGATGGCGCCCTTCCTGCCGCAGGGCTGCGGCCTCGGCGTCGAGTGCTTGCAGGAGGGGGCGATCGCCCGACCAGCGCACCTCGGCGCCCAGGAGCAGGTCAAGAAAGTAGTTGCCCTGAGGTTTGGCCGGCGGATCGCCGCGCAGGACGAGCACACAGGGCAGTCCCAGCATGGCGGCGACGGCGGCAGTCTGGCGTGCGTGATTGGATTGTTGCGCTCCCGTGGTCATGATGACGTCCGCGTGTTGTCGCTGGGCCTCGGCCAGCAGGAAGGCGAGCTTGCGGATTTTGTTCCCTCCCAGCCCCAGGCCGGTGAGGTCATCGCGCTTGATCCACACCTCCGGCCCTCCCAGCGCTTGGGAGAGCCGTGGCAATGGCGCCAGAGGGGTGGGCAAGTATCCGAGCGGCAGCGGCTGGAGCATTTCCAGCCGTTGGGCAAGAGCTGCTAATTCCATGGTATCTCCTCCTACACATGTGAGCTGGTACGTCGGCCTGCGTTCTTCATCCTTCAACGCTATGATACCTCAGAACGCTGAAGGGGACAACTTGTTTGAGGGGCATCTTTTCCTGCGGCTTGCCTGGAGTATACTTGGGGTACCGGCGTGATCGTCATGAGCATGCGGCCTGGCTGGGGATGGGTCTTAGCCCGACAGGAGTCAGCCGCGCTGAAGCGCGTTGTGTGAGGAGCTCGCTTTAGCGAACCTGACGTAGCAGACCCGGAATTCATGCCGGGGCGGCCTGGGCCATGCAAGTGATTTTTCGCTGATTCGCTGACTGCTGACCCGCTGATCTCTATTTGCCGAGGAGCATCAACAGCATTGCGCGTGATCCTGCTGTCTAAGGCCTGCCTGGTGGGGGTCTATCAACGTAAACTGGAGGAGCTCGCCGCCGTTCCCGGCGTCGAACTTGTGGCAGCGGTGCCGTCGTCCTGGCGCGACGAACGCGGCGTGACCCGTCTGGAGCGCGCGCACACCGTGGGGTATCGGCTGGAGACGCTGCCCCTGGTGTGGAATGGCAATTTTCACCTGCATTTCTATCCTACATTGGGACGTCTGTTGCGGCGTGAGCGCCCCGATATTGTCCACATTGATGAGGAGCCCTACAATCTGGCGACCTTTCACGCCAACGTCCTGGCCCGACGGTTGGGGGCGAAGACGCTGTGGTTTTCGTGGCAGAATCTGCTGCGCCATTATCCCTGGCCGTTTAGCGCTATCGAACGCTACAATCTGGAGCATGTGGATCACGCGCTGATGGGCAGCACGACGGCGGCGGAGGTCTGGCGTCAGAAGGGCTATCGCGGGGCGTTGACGGTGTTGCCGCAATTCGGCGTGGACCCGGAGATTTTCTGTCCCCCGCCGGTGCCGCGTCCGCTCGGCCCCGTGCAGCTGGCGTATGTGGGCCGGCTGGTGCCGGAGAAGGGGGTGGACCTGTTCCTCGCAGCGTTGGAGGGGTTGCCGGGGGAGTGGCGCGCGACGATCCTGGGAAGCGGCCCGGAAGCGGGACGGCTGGCAGAACAGGCGCGGGCCGCCGGCCTGGCCGGGAAGGTGACATTCCGTGCGCCGCTGCCTTCGGTGGAGATGCCCGGCTTCTATCAGACGGTGGACGTGCTGGTGTTGCCTTCGCGCACCCGGCCAAACTGGATGGAGCAATTCGGGCGGGTGCTCATCGAGGCGATGGCGTGCGGCGTTGCCGTGGTAGGGGCCGCGTCGGGGGAGATTCCCGCCGTGATGGGCGATGCGGGATGGGTATTCCCGGAGGCAAATGTGGAAATTTTGCGTGAACATCTCGCGCGCCTGGTACGCGACCGCGAGCTGCGCCAGAGTCTGGCGCAGGCTGGCCGCGCGCGGGTGCTGGCGCAGTTCACGCAAAAACACATCGCGCTCGAGACCGTGCGGGTGTATGAGGGCTTGTTGACATGAAACTGCAACTGTGGTGGAACCGGCGACTGGCGCGATGGTACCATTTGCGCGGGGAGGCGTATCGCCATCTGGGAAATACGCGCGGCGATGCGTGGGAGCATTGGGCCGCCGTGGAGGATTTCACGCGGGCGGTGGCGCTCGACCCGACGCTGGGTCAGGCATATCTGGATCGGGGAATCCTGTACTGGCGCGAGCTGCATGAGCCGCAGAAGGCCGTGGCAGATCTCACGGCAGCGCTGAGCGTGGACCCCCGGCTGCACGAGGCCCTGTTCAACCGTGGGGTGGCCTATCAACAGCTGGGCGATATTGCCGCGGCGCTGGCCGATTTCCGCGCCTACCTGAGGGTGGGGACGCATCCGTACTGGCGGGAGTACGCCGAACGGATGATCGCGGAATTGACGGCCGAGCCGGATAAGGAGGAGCTATGATCTCACGGCGGTGGCTGACGTGGTGGCTGGCGGCGATGTTGCTGGCGGGCTGCGCGGGCATACCGGCGACGCCCTCGCCGACGGTGCGGATCACGCCGGTGTTCCCGGAGGTGCAGCTCCCTGGCGCGCCGGCGCAGCTCTGCCGCGACGCCCTGCAACTGCGCCTGGAGCCCTTGCTCAAAGGGTCCTGGCCTGCGGGCGGGAGCGCGACCTGGACGTTACTGGGTGCGGATGCGGAAACGCCCCTGGCTGAGGGGGAATGGACGCCGCTGCAGCGCGATCTGCTCATCGCTTTCCCTCATGGAGCGCCGCTGGCGGCGGGCAAGTATCGCGTCGTCCTGCGCGCTGAGACGCAAACTCTCTTCACGCACACTTTTGAGATCCTTGCCGCTACGCCTGAAGTGCAGGCGATGCGCCTGCTGCTTACCCCCGATGGCCCGGCGGTGGAACGCCTCCCCGAGGACACGCGGGTTTTCTACGTTCAATTCCGGTATGCGGGCGTCTGTCCGGGCGCGCCGCTGTGGTTTGCGGTGAGCGCCGGCGCGGACGTCGTCTGCACGCAGGCGCTCACCCTGCTGGAAATGGAGGGCGAACAGAGCGTCGCGTGTTACCGCGAGGAGGGGATGCCCTTTGCGGCAGGCGTTTATCGCGCCGCCCTGACGTTGACGGCGCCGGAAAGCCGGCAGTTGGAATTCGAGGTGGGCGCGGCTCCGACGCCACCGCCGCCGCCCAAGCCTGCCGTCCGGTGCGACGCGCCGTTTGTCGCCGGCGCCCTCGCCCCGCAGGGGCAGCCGGTGTTGACGGCCGATCGCTTTCAGTGGTACACGCAGGCGGTCTATGTCGGCGCGACGTGTCAGGAGCTGTCGGCAGCGACGCCCTGGTCGGCGCGGTGGTACCGTGAGGGGACGTTGCTGCGCGAGTTCGAGGGGGTGTGGGACGGCGGGCCGGAAGGCGTCATCTGGGACAGTTTGAGCGGC
>Ga0208825_1000305_pt1 | contig 50264 bp, 42 predicted proteins | sample AD_UKC113_MetaG_FD_184450 | JGI IMG/M metagenome (GOLD analysis project Ga0208825, IMG submission 184450) | Active sludge microbial communities of municipal wastewater-treating anaerobic digesters from Hong Kong - AD_UKC113_MetaG (SPAdes)... | ecosystem: Engineered > Bioreactor > Anaerobic >... | reverse complement strand
AGCCGCGGCCTGGGAAGCCGAGCGCAATGCCAACGCGGCCACGGTTCATTGGCGTTTCACCACCGCTGACGCCCGCATCAAACTCCGGCGACTCTACCCCTCAATTGATGCTTGACAAGGTACTAGTACTTTGTCAAACATCAATTGAGGGGTAAATTCTGTCCGCCGTAATCCGACCTCGGCGCGTCTCCCCCCTATATGTATGGACAGCAGATTGATGGATTACCACATATAGGGAAAAACCGCCTCGGGGTTTTCTTAACGAGCTGACGCCTCTACCCATCAAATTAACCTTGACAAAGTACTAGTGTGATTGGGTGGAGTTTTGTGGGAGGGTTCATGGGGGGAATCCTGGTAATCGTCATTCAGGTCACGTATGCCATCATATGGGGCGGATTCGATGCCTTGTTCTGGGATCCGCCCACATGGGTTGGCCTCCTGAGTGGGATTGTGGGTAGCACTTGGCTACAAACACGAGTGATGCGTCGGAAGTTCAAAAACTTCCGTCAATGGTGGCAGGGCAGCTTACTGGGTTGGGGCGGAGGATTTTTGGTGTTTCTGGGGCTGAATCGCTGGCCGCTCTTTGCCGTCCCTCTTACCGATGCACTCAGTGGTTTGGCCGCAGGGATCGTGGCCGGCATCATTACCGGAATAACGTTAATGCGAATGGCCATGATTCCAGAGCCTTCATGACAAAGCCAATAGCAATGTGCCTTTCGGCACCCGGCGCATCGCCCAACGGCAAGGCGGCGTGCTGACCTGCCTCCCCGGCGCCCCTCTCGGCAGCCAACTGCGCGAGGACGGGCAGCACGGTTGACAAAACGGCGGTTCCTGGTAAAATCTTCTCCGGTTCGGCCCCATCGTCTAGTGGCCTAGGACGCTGGCCTCTCAAGTCGGAAACAGGGATTCGAATTCCCTTGGGGCCATCAACAGGCCGATGCTCAGCGTCGGCCTGTTTTTGTTGCTGTTTTAGTACAAGAAAGTTGGAAAAAGGTATGAGGATCGAGAGCTTGCCCCGAGTCACCGCCTCACATCTGGTGAAATCCATTGACCTCAATCATCACGGCACGCTGTTTGCCGGACGCATGGCCGAATGGTTGGTGGAGGTCGGCTTCATGACGGCGCAGGCGGCGTTGGAACGCCCGCCGCAAAATATCGTGTGCGCACGATTGCATGGCATGGATTTCCGCCAGAGCGTCGGCTCTGGCGCGACCCTGGTGCTGGAAGGCCGGGTCGCCTATGTGGGAACCAGCAGCCTCACCATCTACGTGGAAGCGCGCCCCTTCGGCGTCCCCCAGACAGAACGTCCGTATACCGATGGGTTGGTCACCTTTGTCCATGTCATCGAAACGCGCGCGGCGCCTCACGGCCTGGTCGTGGACCCCCCCGCAGCGGGAGAGGCACGGGCCCTCTGGGATCGCGTGCTCGCCGAGCGGCAGGCCCCGCAGCGAGCGGCGCAATGACCCAGGGTGGACATATCGGCGCGAGTCTCGCCCTTGCCTGGGCCATCGAGCGCGGGATCTTCCATACCACGCCTGGACCGGAGCTGCTGCTCATCGGTGCGGTATTGGGAAATCTGCCCGATCTCGACGCCCTCGCTGCGCCGTTGCTGGGACATCGCGTGGGGCGACAGCGACTCGCTCATCATCGCTTCATCACCCACGCCCCCCTCTTCTACGTGCTCCTCTCGCTGCTCCTCGCCGTGTTTTCGCCCGCCTGGGCGCTCCGCGTGGGGCTTCTGACGCTGTTCCATCTGGTCCTGGATTCCTGGCACACGGATGACGGCGTGATGTGGCTGTGGCCCTTGAGCACGCGGCAGTTCAGCCTGTGGCCCTATCCCGCGCACGCCGGCGGACTCTTTGGCTGGAATTTCTACCGCAGCTACCTGCGGTGCTTGCCGGCGCTGATCCCCGAAATGGCGTTTGGCCTGAGCGGCGTCGCCGTGTTGGTCACGGCCTTCGTCTAGCCCGCCGCCGGGGAATCCGGCGCCCCTTCCCAGGGCGTGTAGAGGGTGTTGGGGAAGCCCATCCGGCTCAGGATGCGGCCGACCGTTTGCTGGACGAGCTCTTCGAGGGTGCGGGGATGGGTGTAGAACGCCGGCGCCGGCGGAAAGATGATGGCCCCCAGCTCCGCTGCCTGCACCATCAGCCGCAAGTGCCCCAGGTGCAACGGCGTCTCACGGACGACCAGCAGCAGCGGGCGCCCCTCTTTGAGGGTCACGTCAGCGGCGCGCGCCAGCAACTCGTCGGCGTGACTGTGGGCGATGGCCGCGAGGGTCCTGATCGAGCACGGTGCCACAATCATCCCCTGCGTGGCGAAGGAGCCGCTGGCAATCGCGGCGGTGAAGTCGTAAGGAGCGTAACGCCGCGCGACAAGCGGCTCCAGACTCTCCGGGGTGCGACCGGTCTCCAGGGCCAGCGTCGTGCATCCGGCCTCGGTGATCACCAGATGAGTTTCCACCTGCAGCGCGTGCAGCGCTTCCAGCAGCTGCACCCCATAGATCGCGCCGCTGGCGCCGGTGATCCCCACGATGAGCCGACGCGGGGACATTGGCAGGCCCGTCGTCACGTGTTCCATACTTCCATTATACGCCGGAGACGCCGCGCGCCAAGTGATTGTGACATTTGCGTCTTGATGCTATACTAACGGCGGATTCCATTCACGGATGAGGTGGCGAGCAATGAATCAGAAACGAGGGTTGGGTCGCGGGTTGGCAGCGTTGATCCCCCCGGCGGCGGAGGAAGGGGAGACCGGCTTACAGCAGGTACGGCACGACCAGATCGTCCCCAACCCTCATCAGCCTCGCGCCCCCTTCCGGGATCAGGATCTGCTAGAACTGGCCGCCTCCATCCAGGAACACGGCATCATCCAGCCGCTAGTGGTCACCCGACGCCCTGAGGGCGGCTATCAGCTCATCGCCGGCGAACGTCGCTGGCGCGCGGCGCGGCTCGCCGGACTCGAAGAAGTCCCCGTCATCATCAAAGAAGCGGCCCCGCAGCAGATGCTGGAGCTGGCGTTGGTGGAAAACGTCCAGCGCGCCGACCTCAATCCGTTGGAGGAGGCGCTGGCGTATCAGCACCTCGTCGAGGATTTTGGCCTCTCGCAGACGGAAGTGGCGCGCCGCGTGGGCAAGAGCCGCGTGGCGGTGACCAATACCCTGCGCCTGCTGCAGGCCTCCCCCAAAGTTCAGGCCGCGTTGACCGAACGGCGCATCACCGAGGGACACGCGCGCGCGCTGCTGGGATTGGAATCGCCGGCCCAGCAGGACGCGGCGCTGCGCCGTGTCCTCGAACAGGAACTCAACGTCCGCCAGACCGAGGCGCTCGTGCAGCAGCTCCGCGAGGAGGCGGCGACCCCTGCACGACCCAAACCCGTCACCCCGCCGGAGATCCGGGCGCTGGAAGAGCGTTTCCAGGAAGCGCTGGGCACGCGGGTCAAGTTGCGTGCGGGGCGCAAGGGCGGGCGGGTGATCATCTACTATTACTCCGACGAAGAGTTCCAGACCCTCTACGCGCAGCTCACCGGCCAGGAGCTTTGAATCGGGTGTAGCACGTGGGCGAAGGTGCGTGTGAACGCACGAACATGCGGAGGAGATCTGACGGGCGTCTCTGCATCATCTTCAGTTTCTGATCGGTGAAATCCGTGGCCATCCGTGAGCCATTTTCCGAGAGGAAGTGCGCCCGGCAGGATTCAAAACGCGCGACGCAGGTTAATCTGCGCCGCGCGTGTGTTAGACGAGAGAAATCTTACCACACCAACTCGTATTTGCAGAAAGCGTCCTCGCTGGCGCGTTCTTCCGTGCGGATGAGCTGTGCGCCGGTCAGCTGGGAGAGCATCACTTCGTCAATCCGGCAGATCTCCGGGTGAGAGTGCGCCACGTAATGATAGGGGCAGTTGCAGACAAAGATGTGATAGGCGCCCTCCTCATCGCGTTCCCAGCGCGCGACAAAGCCCAGCTGTTTGATGTAGGCGATGACCTGATCCAGGCGCTTCTCGTGATCCGTGGGCAGGTCTCCCGCGCCGGCTGCCAGCTGCCGTCCCACAGTTGCCAGCAATTCCTCGCGTGATTCGCCTGGCAGCGACGTGTCGAGCGCTTCCAACAGCGCATTGGCCAATCCGCTGTAGTTGGTCGGAAACAGATCCGCCGCCGTGGAGGTGAGGCGATAAGCGTACCGGGGACGTCCGGGGCGGCTCGAACGGTGTACTTCAGGATCGGTGATATACCCTTCGGAGCGGAGGATTTCCAGGTGATGACGGATCGTCACGCTCGTCAGGCGCAGTTCCTGGCTCAGCTCCTGAACGGTAACTTCGCCCTTGCGCTTGAGAATCTCTAAAATCTGCTGCCGTGTGTCTTGCATGGTACCTGCTTCCCCGCTGCTGAAAATGCTGCCCTTACGCCCTGGCCGCCACAAGCCCCGGCTCCGCGCCGAATTTGCTTTATTTTTCTGATGAATAGCATTGTAACATCGGAATTCGTGTTTGTCAAACGCCCGTTTTCTTTTTCGCGGAGCGGCGTTTGACAACTTGGGGGCTTTTGATTAAAATGAGGTTGGCTGTTGCAAAACTCGCCTTGCCATGGCTGACAGGCAAGCATCCTGCGAAGTCGAAAGGGCTGTTGCATTGGAGACGCGAACCGCGCACCCGTCGAATCCGCCATCCCGGCGCCCTGTTGAAGAAGCGCCGTCTCCCTTGAGCGTCGAAGGGCTTTCCTTCCGCTATCGCTCGCGTCCGGAGCTGGCGCTTCGGGAGGTGTCGTTTACGCTGCGCCCCGGCGAGCTGCTGTTGATTGCCGGCAGCAGCGGCTGTGGCAAGACGACCCTCATCCGCTGCATCAATGGGCTGATTCCCCGCAGCTACAAGGGCGAGCTGCAAGGGCGGGTGCTGGTCCAGGGACAGGACACCTCCGGGATGAGCCTGGCGCGCGTCTCACAATACGTGGGAACGGTGTTGCAGGATCCCGATCGCCAGATTTTGGGCGCGCACGTCTTCACCGAAGTGGCTTTTGGGTTGGAGAACCTGAGCCTGCCGCGCGCCGAAATCGGTCAGCGGGTGGACGAAACGCTGCGCTATCTGGGCATTGCCCATCTGCGCGACCGGGAGACCTTCTACCTCTCCGGCGGGGAGAAACAGAAAGTGGCCCTCGCCGGGGTGCTGGCGATGCGTCCGAGCATGCTCCTGTTGGATGAGCCGCTGGCAAGCCTGGATCCGGCGAGCGCACAGGAATCTCTTGCCTTGTTCCGGCGCCTGGCAGACGAGGGCGTGACCATCATCCTGGTGGAGCATCGGGTGGAGGATGCGCTGGCCATCCGTCCTGACCGCGTCCTCTTCATGCAGGAAGGCCGCATCGCCTACGATGGGCCGGTAGAGGGGATGACGGCAGCGGTAGACTACCATCAGGTGAAGCTGCCGGCGCCCCTCATCCTGCAGCGCGCGCAGGCGGATCCCCCGCCAACTTTCACCCCGGCGGTGAAGCCCGATGGACGCGAACCTTTGGTGGTGTTTGAGGACGTCGCCTTCTCCTACGAGGAGGGCGGCCCGGAGGTGATTCAGGGGGTGAATTTCACCATTCGACGCGGGGACATCGTGGCGGTGCTGGGCCCCAACGGCGCGGGGAAGACCACCCTCGTGAAGCACGCCATCGGCCTGCTCAAGCCGCGTCGCGGGCGCGTGTTGGTTGAAGGACGCGACACGCGCGAGCTGAGTGTCGCGCAGATCGCGCACACGCTGGGGTACGTGTTTCAGAGTCCCAGCCACATGCTCTTTGCGGCGACGGTGCGCGAGGAACTGGCCTTCGGCCCCAAGAACCTGCGCTACGACGAGGAAAAGATCGCCCAAGGCATTCAGCGGGCGTTGGAGACGGTGCACCTGCAGGGCCTGGAGGATTACCCGCCGCTGGCGCTCTCTTTTGGACAGCAAAAGCGCGTGAGCATCGCGGCGATCCTGGCGATGTATTCCAAGATTCTGGTGATGGATGAGCCAACCGCCGGGCAGGACTACTGGAACTATCGCGCCTTCATGGACGCAATTTTGCAGATGCCGGGCTTCGAGGCGGTGCTTTTCATCACGCACGACCTGGACCTGGCGATCACCTATGCCAACCGCGTCGTGCTGCTGCGCGATGGCGCGGTCGCTGGCGAAGGCGCCCCCGCCGACGTCCTGCGCGACGTGGAGCTCCTCAAATGCTGCCGGCTCGTGCCGACCTCGTTGCTGGCGCTCAACCTGGAGTATTTGCCTCAGACCGGGCGGTTCATGTCCGCTGAGGCGTTGGCGCACTGCCTGCCGCGCGGACCTGTCTTAGCCGGTCGGATTGCCGCGCCTGACGGCGCTGTCACGGGGGACACATCCGTGACACCCCCGGTTGGGGGACGGCTTGAGGGTCGTTAAGGAGGTGCGTGCCGCAAGGGAAATTCCGAATTTCCGGGCATAAGTGTTGAACTGGGGTGTGGCGGTGGGTTTGATGCGCCGGGATTCCGCGGCGCTGGCCGAGATTCGCGAGGGCTTCCTGACGAGGCCATTTCATTCGGTCGGCCATTTTAACATTCAGTTTCAGATTTCAGTTTCAGGAGGGACTCATGGATGCTTCAGGGAAAAAGACGACGTGGTGGTTGGCGGTGTTGGGCGTTTTCGTGGTGCTGATGATCCTGGCCAGCGTGTTCACGGGGGGGGAGCGGATCCGGGGCATTTATCCCATCCTCTTCACGGCCATCGGCATTCTCATCGTTTTCGGGGTTTACCTGGCGACGCAGAAAAACGAGGCGTGGACGATCGGCACGCGCGAGGTCGTCTACATGGGCATCGGCGCGGCGCTCTATGGGGTGCTCAACTATATCTTCAACACCATTCCCATGCCTTCGGTCAGTCAGGTGGCGTTGCGCCCCTCGATTGTCATTCCCGTTTTCTTCGGCTATGTCTTTGGGCCGGTGGTGGGATTTTTCACCGGCGCAGTGGGCAATATCCTGGGCGATTTCCTCACCGGTTGGGGAGTCTACCCGGCATGGGACATGGGCAACGGCCTGATCGGTTTTGTCGCCGGTCTGGTGCTGCTCTTTGCCGATAAAAAGCGCAGCCTCAACTTCCTCACCATCCTGGTGGGCGTGCTGGTGCTGATTGTCGCCGCGGCGATCCTGATCAACCCCAATGTTGTGGGGCCCTGGACGGGCGAGATCGAGAACTTCTCGTTTTGGGCGTGGGCGTTCGTCATCGGCGGCATCGCGGTGATCGCGTTGCGCTTTGTGCTGGAGCGGGTGAGCGTGGACCTGGCGGCCGTCAACATCTGGGGCACCCTGGCCATCATTTTGGGCATTGGCTATGCCGCGATTGCCGACATCTGGATCAACGGGTACAGCCTGGCGACGGCGATGATCGGTGAATTCGCGCCGGCGGCCGGACCGAATATCCTCAACTCGATGGTGCTCACGCCGATCCTGCTGGCGGCGTATCGCTCGATCCAGTCCCGCACGGGCCGCTAAGGCCCCTCGCGCGACGGGGGTTGCGGCCATGTTGATCGCCTGGCGCTACCGCGAACGGGATACGTTGATCCAGCGGCTGGATCCGCGCGCTCGCATCATCATGATGCTGGCCCTGCTGTTTTCCATCATCCAGTTCTGGGATCTGCGGGTGATCCTGGTGTTCCTGGCGTTCGCGGTAGCGCAATATGCGCTGGCGGGGCTCACGTGGCGGGAGACGCGCCGGGTGTGGATCCTGATTTCCTTGATCATCTTCCTCATGACGCTGCTGACGTTCCTCACCGGACGCGGCGGCGCGGCGACGGCGTATTTCGAAGAACATCTGCTCTGGCGTTGGGGGCCGCTCACCCTGCCGCTGACGGGCTGGCAGCTCAAGCTCGACATCACCGCCGAGAAGACGATCTTCGCGGTGAGCCAGCTGCTGCGCATGTACGCCATCACCTTCCTGGCAATCACGTTGCCTTACACGCTGGATCCCAGCCTCTACGGCGTGACCTTCCATGGGCTGGGCCTGCCCGATAAGTTTGCGTACGCGATGGATCTGGCCTTTCGCTTCGTGCCGACGCTGGGACGCGACTTCAGCATCACGCTCGATTCGCAGCGCGCGCGGGGCTACGAGGTGGAAAAACTTTCGGGCGGTGTCGTGGCGCAAATCCGGCGACTGGCGCCGCTGGTCGTGCCGGTGACGATCAACGCCATCATCGGGGCGGAGGACATCATTGACGCCATGGACCTGCGTGCCTTTGGCGTCGGCCCGCGGACGTGGGCGCACGAGTTGCATTACCGGCGCGCGGACTACCTGCTCATCGCTTTCAGCGCGGCGGCCTTTATCGCCTCCAGCGTGCTCTCGTTCCTGCGCATTGGGCAGCTGTGGGTGCCGGCGGCGTTGCTGCGGCTTGCCGGCGGCTGAATCTGCGGTTTTTTTTTGTGAATTAACGAAGAAGCCGTCCTGCATGGACGGCTTCTTCGTTCCCGCGCTCCTGGTAACTCCGTGGAAACGTGTTATAATCTTGCCGATTATGGAGTGGAGGTCAACACCCGTGTTTACGATTACAAAAGAAGTTCTTGATAGCCAAGAGGCTCTCCTCACCGTTGAAATTGAGGAAACCACAGTTCAGACGGCCATGCAGAAGGCCGCGCGGAAAATCGCTGCACAGGAGTCCTTCCCTGGCTTTCGCAAGGGCAAGGTGCCTTACCACATCGTCGTCAATCGGGTGGGGGAACCGGCGCTGCGTCGCGAGGCGGCGGATATGCTGCTGGATGAGTCCTACGAGGGCATGCTGAAGCAGGCGGAGGTGCAACCTGTCGGCCCAGGCATGTTGGAGCATATCCAATTGGAACCGCTCACGCTGAAGATCCGCGTCCCGCTGGAGCCGGTGGTCGAATTGGGCGATTACAGCGATCTGCGCCTGGAAATGGAGCTGCCCGAAGTCACCGAGGCCGAGCTGGCCGAGGCGCTCGCCGATCTGCAGGAACAGCACACCATCGCGCACCCCGTCTCCCGGCCGGCCGCTGTGGGCGACCAGATTACCCTGGGAGAGGTCGAGGCGCGGGCCAACGGCGAGGTCTTCATCCATGACCATGACGTCAACCTCGTCTTAGACCCTGCGGATGACCGCATCATCTCCGGCATGGTTGACGCGCTGCTAGGTCTCTCCGCCGGTGAGGAGAAATTGTTTCACCTCACCCTGCCGGAGGATTTCTCCGAACCCGCGCTGCGCAACGCCGACGCGGAATTCACGGTGCAGGTCGAGAGTGTGGACGAGCTGCTCAAGCCCGCCCTGGATGACGCCTTTGCCAGCGTGGTGGGCAATTTTGAGACCCTCGACGCGCTCAAGACCGACCTCCGCGGCCGGATGTTGGAGCTCAAACAAAACGAGGCGTACGACGCCTATCACCAGGCATTGCTGCAGGCTCTCGTCGAGCGCGCTACCGTCAAATACCCCGAGTTTCTGGTGACCGAGAAGATGGGGGATCTGCTGGAGGTGGTCAAGGAGCGCGTGCCGCGGCAGCTCGGCCTTCCGTGGAACGATTTCCTGCGGCTGGGGGGGATGACCGAGGAACAGTATCGCGAGACGTTGCGCCCCAATGCCGAGAAATATCTGACCGAGGATCTGGTACTTGAGGAGTTCGCGCGCCGTGAGGGCATCACGGTCTCAGAGCAGGAATTGCGGGAGCGTTACGATGATCTGCTGGCGCAGCTGGATCTGCCCGCCGGCGCCCCGCCCGAATTCAGCATGGATCTGGTCGTGGTGCAGGATATGCAGCGGCAGCTGCTGCACACAAAAGCGATGCTCGCATTGGAGCGCCTGGCGCGAGGGCTGCCCGCCTTGAACGGCGAGGTCATTGCCGCTGAGACGGACGCCGCGCCGACGGCAGCCTGATCGAGCCCACAAAAAACGAGGAGGATGAGATGGGCCTGGTTCCCATGGTCATCGAGACTACCGGGCGCGGGGAGCGCGCTTACGATATTTTCTCCCTGCTGCTCAAAGAACGCATCATTTTCTTAGGGACGCCGATTGACGCCCAGATCGCCAATCTCATCGTGGCGCAGCTGCTCTTCCTGGACCGCGAGGACCCGGAGCGCGAGATTGCCCTCTACATCCACTCGCCCGGCGGCGAGATCGCGGCGGGACTGGCCATCTATGACACGTTGCAGCTGATCCATGCGCCCATTTCTACCATCGCTGTAGGGATGACAGCGAGCATGGCGACCGTGTTGCTCACGGCGGGGACGAAGGGGCTGCGTTACGCGCTGCCGCACGCCACCATCCATCTGCATCAGCCGTTGGGGGGCGTCCAGGGGCAGGCGGCCGATATCGAAATCGCCGCGCGCGAGATCCTGCGGATGCGGGAATTGCTCAACACCCTGTTGCGCAAGCACACCGGCCTGTCGCAGGAGCAAATTGACCGCTTTACCGACCGCGATTTCTACATGACGGCGGCGCAGGCCGCTGAACTGGGCATCGTGGATAAAGTGCTGGAGCCGGCGGAAAGCGGCAAGTGACATTTGTGTCAGGGGGGAATTACTTTTCCCTCTGGCTGTTTCCAGATCGCCCGTTATAATTAAATAACCGCACACCTTATTTCAGGAGGATAGGCTGTGGATCTAGAAGCACTCAACGGACTTTTGCGTCCTAAATCCATCGCGGTCGTCGGCGCTTCCAACAAAGAAGGCAAGATCGGCTACACGGTTGTCAAGAATCTGCTTGATAGCCACTATCAAGGGGCCATTTACCCCATTAACCCTACCGAGAGCCTCATCCAGGGCTTGCAGGCTTATCCCTCGGTGCTGGACGTGCCGGGGACAATTGATGCGGCCGTCATCACTGTGCCGGCCAAACTGGTGCCTGCGGTTACCGAGGAATGCGGCAAAAAGGGCGTCAAAGGCCTGATCATCATCGCTTCGGGCTTCAGTGAGGTCGGGCGTCACGATCTGGAGCAGCAGGTCGTGGATATCGCGCGGCGTTACGGCGTGCGGGTGTTGGGTCCCAATATCGTCGGCATCCTTTCCAACTCGGATCTCTGCAACGCCTCCTTCGCGCCTTTCCTGCCGTTGACCGGCAAGGCGGCGCTGGTCTCCCAAAGCGGGGCGCTGCTCATTGCGATGGACGCTTCTACGTACACCCGGCGGGTCGGTTTCGACAAGATGGTTTCCATCGGCAACATGTCCGACGTAGACTTCGCCGACACGGTGGAATGGCTCGATCAGGACGAGGCCACCGCCTGTATTTCCCTCTACATCGAAGGGCTGCGCAACGGGCGCGCCTTCATGAACGCGGCGTTGAAGGCCGCCAAGCCGATCGTCGCGTTGAAGGCCGGGGTCTCGGCCCATGGCGCGGCGGCGGCGGCTTCGCACACCGGCTCACTGGCCGGTTCCGGCAAGATCTATGATGCGGCGTTCCAGCAGGGAGGGGTGGTGCGCGCGGCAGACCTGAACAATCTCTTCGACCGCACCCTGGCGCTCTCGCTGCAACCTCCCATGCAGGGTGAGAACATGCTCATCATCACCAATGGCGGCGGCGTGGGCGTGCTGGCGACCGACGCGGCGGAGCGGTACGGGATTCCCCTGCGGTTTGCCCCCGACGACGTGCAGGCGGAACTCAAGAAGCACATGCCGGAATTCGGTTCGGCGAAGAATCCCGTGGATCTCACCGGCATGGCGGGCAAGGATTGGTATTACGCTTCCGTGCGTTACGCTTTCGCCCATCCGTGGGTGGATGGTCTCGCCGTGCTGTATTGCGAAACGGCGATCACCGACCCGCTGGAGATTGCTGGCGGCATCAAGCAGGCGTTGGACGATGCCGGCGTGAAGGACAAGCCGGTCGTGGTGTCTTTCGTCGGCGGTGAACAATCGGATGCCGCGCGCAAGTGGCTTGTCGAGAACGGTGTTCCCGCTTACGACGCGCCCGATGTGGCGGTCAACGCGCTGGCAGCGCTGCGCGAGTACGCGCGCAGCCGGCAGCTGGCGTCCGAGGTTTTCCAGCGCTATGCGGACGTGGACGAGGCGGCGGCCCGCGCGATCATCGCTAACGCCCGCACGCATCACAATCACAGCCTCACCGAAATAGAGTCGAAGAAGATCTTCCATGCCTATGGGATGCCGGTGGCGCTCACCGAGCTGGCGCGGACGGAGGATGAAGCCGTCCAACTCGCCGAGCAGATCGGGTACCCCATTGTGATGAAGATCATGTCGCATGACATCCTCCACAAGTCAGACGCCGGCGGCGTCAAGGTCAACATCAAGGATGCCGAGGGGGTGCGCGAGGCCTTCCGGACCATCCTTGCTAACGCCAAAGCATACAAGCCGGATGCCGTCATCGAGGGCGTGGCGGTGCAGGAAATGGCGCCGTGGGGCACCGAGGTCATCGTCGGTTCGGTGGATGATCCTACCTTTGGCCCCTCGGTGATGTTTGGCCTGGGCGGTATCTTCGTGGAAATTTTGAAGGACGTGACCTTCCGGGTGGCGCCGGTCTCGGCGGACCAATCTTTCAAGATGCTCGAGGAGATCAAGGCCGGGGCCATTCTGGCGGGGGCGCGCGGCGAGGCGCCTCGAGACCGGCAGGCGCTGGCCGAGGTGCTCAGTCGCTACTCACAGATGATCACCGATTTGAGCGATGAAATCGCCGAGTCGGACGCCAATCCTGTCCTGGTCTATGCAGAGGGGCAGGGCGTGAAGGTTGTAGACGCCCGCATCATCCTGAAGAAATAAGGGGCTGAGGCACGGACAGCACCGCCGGACACTCGCCGGCGGTGCTGTTTTTATGACCATACCGCGCTTGCCCGGCGGCGACCTTTCCCTTGCGGCGAGCTCTGTTGTGCGTATACTTAAAGCAAGCTCTGGCATCACGGTGAACACCAGCTCGTTGACTGCGCGATGCGTCGCAAAGGAGCGTGACCATGATCCCGATTCGTGACAGCATTCCAGGTGAGCATTTCCCGACGGTGACGGTGGGCCTGATCCTGGCCAATACCGCCGTTTTCCTTGTCGAATGGTTGATCGGCCCGTGGATCGAGCCTTTGATCAATAACTTTGGTGTGGTGCCGGTGCGGATCGTGACGGAATGGTACAACCCGCGGGTGCTGCTGACGTTGTTCACGGCCATGTATCTTCACGCGGGATGGGCGCATCTCATCGGTAACATGATTTACCTGGGCGTGTTTGGCAACAACGTCGAGGATCGCATGGGGCACGGGCGCTTTTTCCTCTTCTACACGCTGAGCGGTCTGGCGGCGTGGGCCGCTCAGATTGCCGCGGCGCCAAATTCGACGCTGCCCGGCATTGGCGCGAGCGGAGCAATCGCCGGGGTGTTGGGCGCCTATTTGCTGCTGTTTCCTCACGCGAGCGTCGAAGTCGTCGTGCCGTTGCCCTTGCTTTTCACGACCTTCAGCCTGCCGGCGCTGATCGTGTTGGGAGGGTGGTTCCTCGTGCAGTTCCTGAACGGCCTGATGACGGTCAGTGTGGTAACCCAGACCGGCGGGGTGGCCTGGTGGGCGCACATCGGCGGTTTTGTGGCCGGCATGGTGTTGATGCCGCTTTTCCGGCGCAAACGCCGCGTCTCGGCCTCGCCCTACGATGTGTCCGAGCTGTGGCGGGACGGCAGGTGATTTTGAAAGAGCTGGGCGCCATGACGATTCGGGGCAATTTGGAGCGGGTGCGGGCGCGGATGGCGGAGGCGGCGCTGCGACGGGGCCGCGATCCGGCGGAGGTTCGTCTCGTGGCGGTGACCAAGACTTGCGGTCCCGAGGCGGTCGTGGAGGCATGGGAATGCGGGCAGCGCGACTTCGGTGAGAATCGGCCTGAGGTCGGTGCGGAAAAGATCCCTCAGGTGGAGGCGCGGCTGCGTGGTGAACGTCCGACCTGGCACATGATCGGCACGGTGCAGCGACGCAAGACGGGCCTCGTCGTCGCCCATTTTGATTGGGTGCATTCTGTGGATCGGTTGGCGCTCGCGGAGCGGCTGAGCCGCGACGCCATGGTCGCCGGGCGCGTGTTGCCGGTGTTGCTGGAGTGCAATGTCTCCGGCGAGGCGAGCAAGGCGGGTTATGCACTTCACGGCTGGGAGAGCGACGCGGACGTGCGCGAGCGTTTCTTTGCTGAAATGCCGGCGCTGTTGGCGCTGCCGGGGGTGCGCGTGGAGGGTTTGATGACGATGGCCCCGCTTGTCGAGGATCCGGAAACGATCCGCCCGGTCTTCGCCTCGTTGCGCCGGCTGCGCGAGGCCCTGCAGGAGCGTTTCCCGCAGCAACCGTGGGCGCAACTTTCCATGGGGATGACGGATGATTTCGAGGTCGCTATTGAGGAAGGGGCGACCCTGGTGCGGCTTGGACGCGCCATTTTCCAGACGGAGCAGATATGATAATCGCAATTCTGATTCGGGTGCTTGAGACCCTGTTTGGGCTGTTCTCACTGGCGTTGTTGCTGCGGGTTTTGTTGCCCTGGTTCAGGGTCGCGCCGCAAAATCCATTTCTGCGGTTCCTCACGACGATCACCGAGCCGCTCGTGCTGCCGGTGCGGCGCTGGCTGGGAGGCGGCACAGTGGGATGGGGAGGACGGGGGTATCTGGACTTCGCGCCGGTGGTGACTTTCCTGCTCTTGTGGCTGGTCGAAGCGGTGATAGTGCGGGTGTTGCTGGCGATCGCCTCGCCGCCGTTGTGGGTGTTGCATCCCGCCGCCGACCCGGCGCGCTGGATCAACGGCGTGCTGGGATGGCTGTTTCAGCTCTACAGCCTCGCCTTGCTGGTGCGGGTGGTGCTGGATTGGATTCGCATTCCGCGTGCGCAAGGGCTTTGGCGTTTCCTGTGGCGGATCACCGAGCCGGTACTGGCGCCCATCCGCCGTTTCCTGCCGCGCTGGGGCGGCCTGGATTTCTCACCCGTGGTGGCGGTGTTGTTGTTGAGCCTGGTGCAGATGGTGCTTCAGGGTCTGATCCAGGCGCTGTTCTGAGAGAACCGCGCGGTTTTACAGGGTAGTTCCCCTGACTGGCCTACCGGGTTTCTTCCGCCTGGAAGAGATCGTCCAACACAGCGCGCGCGTCCTCTTCCGCCTGACGGAACAGGCGAATGTGATAGGTGCGGTTGTACGTCGTCATCAGGCCTATCGGCAGAGGGGCGACGGGCGCGACGCACCGGAACCATTGGAGCTCCGGAAATTCCCCCGCGCGACGCTGCATCTCGAAGAGGCGGTAGTCGTTCCACACAATCTCGGTGAGCAGCATGTCCAGGGTCGGCTCGAAGGTGCTCCAGAGCCGTTGGGGGATGGCGAGCAGCTCGTCGCCGGGCAGCGGCGGGGCGGGGACCTGGTGAGCAAGACCCGTTCGATTGGGAAGAGGCGCCATCAACACGGCCACGATTTCCGTCGCCCCCAATTCCAGCGCCTTGCGAAAGGGCGTGTTGGCGATGACGCCGCCATCCACGTAAGCGTGGCCGTCGAGGACGGTGGGCTCGTACCACAGCGGGATGCTGCAGCTCGCCTGAACTTTCTCAGGGGTGATGCCATTCGGCTCGCGGTTGTTGAAGTAGACGAGGCGTCTGGTTTCGAACTCCACCGCTGTGATCCATACCTCGTAGCGGCTCTCGGCGCTGTTGAGAATCTCCGGAATGACCCACGGTTTTCCCAACCATTTCTCGCTGTATCCCTTGAGTGTGGCGAGCAGCGGCGTAGTGTCGAAAACGTGGTCGCCGCGGCGGACGAGATTGTCAATATAAACATCGTCAGCGCGCATTTTCTGGACATCCTCGGTCGTGAGGTTCAGCCAGCGTTCACGCAGGGCCGACACCGGGATTCCTGAGCCGAGCGTCGCGCCGTTGACGGCGCCGATGGAAGTGCCGATGATGACGTCTGGGCGCCAGCCGCGGCTTTCGAGATACGTCAGCACCCCGATGTGATAAGCGCCGCGTCCCCCTCCGCCAGAAAGCACCAACGCCCGTTTGCTATGAGTCTGCATGGTTTCCTCCTCTGAAAATAGAGATTAGCGAGTCAGCAGTCAGCGAATCTCAAAATCACTCGCGTGGCAAGGGTAACATAAACCTCAGGCCGCCCAGGAATGAATCCCGGGTTTTCCATGCCAGGTTCGCTGAAGCGAGCTCTCCCCAACACCACGCTTCAGCGTGGTTGGCTCCTGTCAGATGGGGGATTCCGTCCTCAGCCTCCGAAAACAATCACATCGTCGTTTTTGATGCCAGCAACCGGCATTGGGATGCAAATTTCCGTGGATTTCAATAGATAGTTTTCAAAATCAGCGGAAATCTGCGTGAATCTGCGTCCAATACCTTCTCCGAAAATGGCCCACGGATGGCCATGGATTTCACAGATTGGAAAAGGTACGCGGACTGCAGGTCGCCTTGCTTTACAACACTATAGCACCAAATCGGCATAGCGCGACCTTCGGGTCCATTTTTGCTCTTCTGCCCCCCAATTGCAACACGTCTGAAATGCTTGCGAACGACAATTGAGTGTACACTGAAAGCAAGAGCACATGAAAGGCAGGCTTCTGCGCGAGGCCCAGAGGGTGAGAGGCGTTGTTGTTCGCCGCAGCTGGAATCCTTGCGGAGAGGGCTCCCTGGAATGACATGCGCTCGCCGGGCAGCGGCGCGTTGACTCACCTGCCCGCAAGTCTGTTGCTTGCCGTCGCGGGCATTCGGTTGTACAATGAAGTTGCATCAAATGATGCGTCTTGCAGTGTGGCGCTCTTCAAAAAGGAGGGGAAGATGTCCAGACAGCGATGCCTCATGGCTTTGCTCCTTGCGGTGTTGACCTTGGGGACGGTGGCTGCCAGACCCGCGCAGGACTGGCCTCCTGGAACGGCGATCCTTCACGGTTTTGTCTTCCACGACTTGAACGGCGACGGCAAATGGAATCACCCCAACGGCAATGGGCCTATCGTCCCCACAAAGCCTGAAACCTGGGAACCCGGTTTCGGCGGCGTGTATTTCACCGCCAGCTGCGGCGATTTCTCCGTCGTCGGCTACTCCGAACCCCGCTCGGTAGACGAGTACGGCCATACCTTTGCGACGGGCGATTTTGGGCCGGTGCTCTCGGCCTGCGACTGGACGGTGACCCTTCACGTCCCGGCAGGCTATGTGGCCACGACTCCCGTGCAGCAGAAGGCCCGTATCCCCGACGCCGGCGGGACGGCTTTCCCGGCGGTGTTGTTTGGTCTGAGGGCGGGGCGACTCCCCAAGACTGGCGCGGTCGAACAGCCCTTCCTGGCCGGCGCGGGACTTGTGTTCGGACTTGAGATGATGATTGCGGGCGCTGCCGGCCTGCTCACGCGCCGCCGTCGCAGCTAGTGGCCCCTTTGCCCCGCAAAACGCCAGCGACGGCAGGTCATGCACGCCTGCCGTCGCCGTCCCATGTCTTCCGCTTCAATAGCCGAGCGTTTTATCCACCACCTGCCGCAGCGGCAAGCCCTGCATGTAACGCTCCAGGTTATCCAGAAACAGGGCGGCCTCGCGTTCCTCCATGTGCGGGGTGCTCCACGAGTTGTGCGGCGTGAGGATGACATTTTCCATGTCCCACAGCGGTGAATCCGGCGGCAACGGCTCCTGGGCGAAGACGTCGAGCGCGGCCCCACCCAGCTGCCCGTCCTGCAGCGCCCGGACGAGCGCCGGCTCGTCCACAATGGCGCCCCGCGCGATATTGATCAGCCATGCCCCGGGCCGCAGCGCGCGGAGTTGGGCCTCGCCGATCATCCCCCGCGTCTCCCCGGTGAGGGGGACGGCCAGCACCACAAAATCCACCTGCGCGAGCAGGGTTTCCAGCTGCTCCAGCGGCAAGATCTGGTCCACGTTGGGAGCGCCGCCCTCCGGATGGCGGCGTGTGGCCAGGACGCGCATCCCCAGCGCGCGGCAAAGGCGGGCGATTTCCGCGCCGATGCTGCCGAGGCCGATGATGCCGACCGTCAGCCCGGCAAGCTCTCGCAGCGGCTGTTTCTTCCACTGATGGGCGCGTTGCTGCGTCATGAAGACGGGCATCTGCTTGACGATCATCAGCAGGTAGGTGATCACCGTCTCCGCGATGGGCAGGTCGAAGACGCCGCGGGCGTTGGTGAGCGTGATGGGGGCAGCGCGCAGGGTCTCATCGAGCGCCTGCTCGACCCCGGCGCTGATGGTGTGCACCCATTTGAGCGAGGGCAGGCTGTAGAGAGCCTGTCTGATTTCGGGGGACAGCTGCCAGGGCAGCATGAGCACCTCCGCGCCGGTGGGATCCCCTTGTGGCCGGCCGTGCCGATCCAGCACGATGAAGTCGCAGGCAGCGAACAGCGTGCAGGCGCGCGCTTCGAGGTACGGCAGCATGAATTCGGGCATGATAATCTTCATGGTGAATCTCCTTGAACGGTTGCCTGGTGGCGTCAGCCGTTTTGAATGGTGTCACGAGGATACCTTATTTGGCGGGAAAAGCAAAATGGCCCCTTTGCGACTTACCCGCAGCGAGAGCTCTTTCAACAACATCCGGCGCTTTCTCAACGGCCTGCCGATTCCGGCTCGTTTTCTCCGCCCCATGCTTGGCGCGCGGGGCGACTGTGCTATCATGGTTCCTGCGCCACGTGCGCAGGATTGTGCTATACTAATAGACGTCTTGCAGCGCAGTCAGCCGGCTTGAGGGAGAGCTCAACATGGACTTGCGGACGTTTCTGGCAGAGTTGGAGGCCCGAGGTGAGCTGCAACGGGTGACGGAACCCGTCGCGCCGACCTTCGAGGTGGCTCGCCGCATCGCGGCCCAGGAGGGGCAGCCGTTGCTGTTTGAGGCGCTGTCCGGCTTCCCCGAGTGGCGCCTGGTTTCGGGGTGTCTGGCGCGCCGCGAGCATCTCGCACTGGCGTTGGGATGTGAGGTCCCGGAGCTGGTGCAGCGCCTGGCGGAAGCGCTGGACGCTCCGCAGCCTCCGCCGTGCGTGGCGGAGGCGCCCTGTCAGGAAGTGGTCGAAACGGACGTGGACCTCTATCGCCTTCCCATCCCCCGGTATCATCCCCTCGACGGCGGGCCTTACCTCACCGCCGGCGTCGCCGTGATCCGCGATCCCGATTACGGGCGCAATCTCAGCTTCCACCGTATGATGGTGCGCGACGCGCGGCATCTCACGGTGCGGGTGGTCGAAGGGCGAGGCACAGACACGGCATGGCGTAAGGCGCCGGAGGGATTGCCCATCGCGGTCTGCATCGGGTTGCCGCCGCATGTATTGCTCGCCGCTGCGATGTCGCCGCCGAAGGGGGTGGATGAGTGCGGCATCGCTCAGGCGTTGGATGACACGCCGTTGGCGCGCGCGGTCGCCGTTCCCCTGGAGGTCTTTGCCGAGGCGGAACTGGTGCTGGAAGGCGTGCTGACCCACGAACTCGATGAGGAAGGGCCGTTCCCTGATCTCACCGGCACGATGGACGGACAGCGGCGACAGCCCGTCTTGCGGGTGGACGCCATCACCCATCGCCGGAAGCCACTGTTCCAGGCGCTGCTGCCGGGTGGACTGGAACACAAGAACCTGATGGGCATGCCCCGCGAGCCGACTATCTTCGCCGAGGTGAGCAAGGTGACCCGTTGTACTGGCGTTGTCGTCACGCCGGGGGGATGTTCGTGGTTGCACGCGGTCGTGCAGATCGCCAAACAAGGCCCTGAGGATGGGCGACTGGCGATCGAAGCGGCGTTCCGGGGTCACAGCTCGCTCAAGCACGTGGTCGTGGTGGACACGGACGTGAATCCCTATGATGTCGCCGACGTGGAGTGGGCCATCGCTACGCGCGTGCAGGCGACCCGCGACCTCTTCCTCTATCCCGATCAGCCCAGTTCCAGCCTGGATCCCTCCGCCCGTCAGGTCCCGGGTCAAAAGGCGCGCAGTGACAAGGTCGGCGTAGACGCGACCATTCCCTGGGGCGAGCCTCAAGCAGGCTACTTGCGGGTGCGTTACTGAGACGCGGACGGCAGTGCGTTTGTCACGCCAGGGATAACGTGCGAACGTAGGAAAGTGTGAACGTGCCCAGGTGCCCACGTGTGAACGTGCCCACGTAAGCGATTCGCCGACTTGCTGATTCGCTTTCTCGCTTTTTCGCCTTTTCGCCTTTTCGCCTTTTCGCTTTTTCGCTGATTCGCTGACTGCTGACTCGCTGATCTCTATTTTCGAAGGAGGCCAGTATGAACACGTTTAACCGTATTGTGGTGGTATTGGTGTTGATCGCGTTGATCCTCTTGGTAAGCGTGCTGGGCGTCATCCCGCACGTGGTCCTTTCTGACGTGGGACGTTGGGCCACGACGCTGGGAGAACAGCTGTGGGCAGCACAGGTTGCCGTCCGACTGGGCGTCGGTGTCCTGCTGGCGCTCATCTTCGATGTCGTGGCGATAGCGCTGATCTATTTTGAGGTGCGACCGCGGCGTCAGCGCTTCATCCGCGTGGAGAACCTCGCCGGCGGTATGGCGACGGTCAGCGTCGAAAGCGTCGTGCGGCAGCTTGAATATCGCCTGGCGCCCATCCCCAACGTGATCGCCGTGAGGCCGAAAATCCGGGCGGGGCGCGGCAAAGTGCAGGCGGTGGTCAATGTGGATGTGGGGACGGGCGCCAACGTCCCGCAGATGGCGTCTCGCCTGGTGGAGGAAGTCAAGGACGTGCTGAGTACGGAAATGGGGCTACAGCTCGCCGGCGAGCCGGAAGTGCGGATCACGGTCTTGCCGCAGCCGGAAGGGCGCCGCGCGTCTCAACCGCAGCCTGCTGCGCCCGTCGCGCCCGTGACCCCGCCGACGATCCCGGCGGCGACGCCGCAGCCGCCGCTCGTGACCCCTGTGCCCGACACGCCGAGTTGGCCAAGAGACACCGGGGAGCCTGTCGTTTGAGCGAGTCACAGACGCTGACGCCGGTCGCGCTCATCGAAGCCTTGCTCTTCGTCGCGCAGGGCCCGGTGAAGGAAGAAGACCTCTTCGCCGCGGCGGGCTTGAGCGAAGAAGAGGGGCGCGAGGCCCTGGCCTGCCTCGAGACGTACCTGGCCGGGGGCGGCTTGCGGTTGCAGCATCTGGGCCGACGGTTGCAGCTGGTCACGGCGCCTCAAGCGGCCCCGCAGGTGGAACATTTCCTCGGCCTGGAGGTGAACCTGCGTTTGTCACAGGCTGCCCTGGAGACGCTGGCGATCGTCGCCTACGCGCAGCCGGTCACGCGCCCGCAGGTCGAGGCCATCCGGGGAGTCAATTCCGATAGCGTCTTGCGCACGCTGCTGGCCGCCGGGCTGATTGAGGAAGCGGGCCGCGCCGATACGGTGGGTCGTCCCATCCTCTACCAGACCACGTTTGAGTTTTTACAGCAGTTTGGCCTGAGCAGCCTGCAAGCCTTGCCGGCGCTGGAAGCCATGCCCCAGAACGCCGCCCCGGTCGCCTCTGCCGCTGACGAGGCGTAGCACGGCGGAACGGTAGCGCTAAGGGGGAAGTCAATGAACAGGTGGGGGCGCCTGCTGTTGCTGGCGCTGCTGGTGGGCGCGATCGCCGCGCCCGCGCCACAGGCATCGGCGCAGACGACGGGCGACGCGGTGAGCGTCTACTATGTCGGGCCGCAGGATCTCCTTTATGCGACGATCCAACGCGCCGCGCCCCACCTCCGCCTGGTGGACAACCCCGAACTGGCGCAAGTCTACGTTCTCAACGATCCGCTGCTGGAATCCGCGCAGCTGCAGGGGATCGGGCGGTTGGTGCTGCGGGAGGAAGTCGGCCTCGTGGTTTTTCTGGGACCCCATTTCCCCAGCACGGTAGCCGATATTCGGGCGCTCCTCGGCGTCGGCGCGTTCAACATCGCGGCCGGGAAGACCAATCCGCAGCGGGTGCAAAACAGTTCAGAGCCCGACCCCCTTCAGACCGCCGTCGCCTGGAACTCGGCGCCAGAAGTCCGCGCGCGCACGGTGATTTCCAATCCCAACCTGCTGCAGCCCGTCGTCGTCACGGCGGCGGGCGAACCTCTCGTGCAGCGGGCGCGGGGACGGGAACAGGTGCAGGTCTTCGTCGTGGGGGCGTGGTTCGACGACGCCAGCAATGCCGGCTGGGCTGAATGGCCCTATTTCGATTACTTCATCTATCGGTTGTTGGCGGAGGCCGCGAACGCTCCCCGTCTCATCCCTTTTCAGGCTTACCCGCGCGCTCCGGTTCCTCGCGGGCAGGCCCGCTGGTTCTTGGGCAGCCTGGCGCTCCTGGATCTCCTGATCTGCTTCATCGCCCTGTTTGTCGCCCGACGGAGCCTTTTCCTGCGACCTGAACGGTGGGCCGCCGCGCGGTTTGACGTGACAGCTTCCCCCTCGCACTGGATGGCGGTGGGATTTCAGCGCCCGCTGGCTGCCCTGTTGCTGTTGCTCGGCATTGGCCCCCTCCTGCTGTGGCCCTGGTTGATCTTCCAGCTGCAGTTTCTGCCGACGGTGCTGTTGCCCTCCCAACAGGCCTGGGGCTTCTGGGAGCAGGCGGGACAGTGGCTGACGCTGCTCTGGGTCGCCTTTGACGCGGGGGTGGGCGTCGCTGCGGTAAGGTATTTCGTCGCCTGGCGCTCGCAAAATCCTAAGGCGGGACTTCGGTATTTGCAATGGTACATCTGGTGGCAGATGCTGAGCGGCGCCGTGCAGATGGTACTGGTGATGGGAGGGGCGCTCTTCATCCTGCCGCGGACGGCGCTGGCGCACCTGACTTTCTATCTCATCGCGCGCGTCTTCATCCAGTTTCCGGGTTTCCTGATGGTCTTCCGCTTGTTCTTCCGCGCCGAGCAGCGCTTCGACTATGAGCAGCGGCTCGTCATTCTGACGGCCATCGGGGGGATGGGACTCCAGACGCTCCTGGTGCTCCTGTTCCGCGAGGTGCTCCCGAATTTGCTCGACCTCGACGTCACGATCCGCAGCGTTTTGGGACTGGGAGTGGGGGCGTATTTTGCCGAATGGCTGGCCTTTGGCGTGGGCGTTCTCTTTTACAAGCAGCTGGGATACGATCTTTATGCCCTGTTTATCCCGGCTTTCGACCGGGGCGTGCTCCGCCGCGCTTTGCGCTATGGGCTGTTGTGGACCGGCGGGACGCTGGCAGTCGCCGCCGGAACGCTGGTGCAGGGGATGTGGCTCGTCCGCTATGTGCCCGAGCTCGGCAACTGGCAGATGTGGGCCGTGATGATGCTCTTTCCGCTGGCCTGCGAGACGCTGCAATCCGGCCTGTATGACAGCCTCATGCCCGCTCTGGTCGAGGCGGTAACGCAGGACGCGCGCACGCTGGCCCGCTACATGCTGGGTCAGGGAGTGCGCTATGGCGTGTGGGCCGGGCTGTTGGTGCTCGCGGCGCTGGCGTTGGTGCTCGAACGCCTGGCGGAGGGCTGGTTAGGGGAGGCTTATGTGGAGCTGGCGTCTTTGCTGGCTCCCGTCATGGTCTGGGCCGTGTTGCAGGGGCCGGCGTGGACGGCAGAACGGCTGTTGGAGGCGGAAGGACGTCCCGGGCGGCGTTCTGTGGTGCTGATCGTCGAGCAGGGATTGCGGCTGCTGTTGCTGTTCCTGTTTGTCCCCCGGTGGGGAACGCCGGGAATGTGGCCCGCTTTCCTGCTGCCGTTGCTGGTCCGCACGGCCCTGGGATGGCATTTTATCCGGCACTGGCGGGTCAAAGTCAATTTCTGGCAGACAGGTGTGGCGCCCTTCGGCGCGGCGTTGCTGGCCTACAACGGGGCCCGCGCACTGCTGGGAGTGTTGCCGTCAGCCGGGACGGGCCCGGAACGCCTGCTCTGGTTCCTGGCGCTGCTGTTGCTCTCGCCCTGCTACGGCTTTCTGACGGGGTTGCTGGGGGGCTGGGATGACGGCGGCTTAGAGGAGCTGCATCAGGCGGCGCAGCTGAGCGACGTGGGGCTGCCCCTGGCGCTCCTGCTGTGGGGAGCCGTGCGCCTGGGAGCGCGTCTTTCCCCGTTGCACGGGCTTTTCCCGGTGACCTTGCGGGCAGCGGCTCAAGAAGAGGCCCGCGCCCTCTCCGCGCGCCGCCCGCCGCCCGCCTAATCGAAGGACATTTCCAGGCCGGCCTCGGTCACCTGGTAGCGGGCGAAGACGAGCTCCTCCGCCGGCAGGATGTGCTCCAGCAGGGCGGGCAGATCCTCCACGACGGGCAATGTCTGCAGCGCGGCCAGCTCCACCCATTCTGCCTGCCCCTCAGGCGAGGGCGGCAGGGGGCTTTCTGGCGCCGTCCCGGTGAAGACGAAGAGCAGGACGCCGGGCGGTTGCGGGCGCGTGATGGTGACCAGGCCTTTGAGCCGCAGTTCGACGGACGTGAGTCCGGCCTCTTCCTGGAGCTCGCGGAGGGCGGCGCGCCGCGGATCCTCTCCCGGCTCGAGGTGTCCCCCCAACCCGTTGTAGCGGTTGGCCCAGAGCTTTTTATCCGGCGCGCCGCGCAGCAACAGCACCCGCTCGCCCTGCGTCAAAAAGATCAGCGTGCGAGGCACGACGGTGTAGCGCGTGGGATCGTTAAGCTGCTCCTCCGGCCGCATAAGTGTTGCCTCCATAGATCAGCATGAGCGTGTGCACCGCCTCAAAAGTGAGCCAGCGGCTGGGTTGAAAGATGCGTTCGATCTGCATGTCGTTGGCCGCGAGGCGCGTTTTGTGCCAGCGCCCTTCTTCATCCTGCAGTGTTTCCAGTCGCGCCGCGAATTCGCGGAGGCGCAGGGACTCTCCGGTGACGGCAAGCGCCAGGAGGTGGGTCAGCTCGAGCAGATCGGTCTCGTAGTAGCGGTTGAAGCGCAACCGCAGCCAATCCGCCTCCCGGCGCTCCCAATCGAAAGGCCAGCGCAGCAATTTCTCCGCCAGGCGCTGGATGGCCAGCGTTTCGTCGGCGGTGCGCATGGCCTCAGGCCGACTCTCCAGACCGGCCAGGGCTTTCACCATTCCCGCCGCGCATTCCCCTCCCGCGATGGGGCAGCGGAGCAGCTCCGGCTGCTTCAGGATGGCCTGTACCAGCATCTGGCGGGAGGATTCCAGACGGGGATCGTCACCCAGGCCAAAGTGGGTGAGCAGCTGCACCGTCATGCCGGTGTAGCAGAGCCAGACCCCCGGTTCGGCCGCGTCGGGGGCAAAGCGCCCATCGGCGAGCCGCCCTCGCGCGAGCAGGTGGTCGCAGGCGTCGCGGATGATGGCGGCAGGCGGCGCGCTCATCTGCGCCAGGGTGTACAGGACGCCAAACGTGCCCGCCGCCGCGCCGAAGAAGGGAGCGTCGGCGCGGCCCCAAAAACTGATGGGATCGGCGTAGCGCAGCAGCGTCTGCACCGGCTTCCACGCGAGCACCGCGCGATAGTCTGCTTCCAGGCTTGCCTCCGGGCGGCGGAAGATGTGGCGCAGGGTCAGCAGCCGGGCGGAGGGATTTTCGGGATCCAGCAGCCAGGGGACGGGATCGCGGCGAATGTGCGCCAGCCAGGACATGGGGTCACATCGGGCGGCGAGAGCGTCTCACAGCTTGTAGCCGATCATCCGCAGGAAGTTCTTGCGCCAGGCGATGTCTTCCGCCCCCTCGACCTGCGCGCTTGTCGCGCCGTCAATCACGCCGAGGATGCCGCGCCCCTGTTCGGTCTCCGCGAGGATGACCTCGACCGGGTTGGCCGTCGCACAGAAGATGCGGGCGACTTCGGGGACCTGCTTGACGGCGTTCAGCACGTTGAGGGGATAGTAGCCGGCGCCGAGAAAGATGAGGAAGCTGTGGCCGGCGCGGAGGGCGAGGGCGTTTTTCTGCGCCAGAGCGATCATCTCGTCGTCGGTGCCTGACCAGCGCACCAACGCCTTGCCCGACGCCTCGCAGAACGCCAGCCCGAATTTGATGCCCGGCACGGCGTTGACCAGCGCCTCGTGCAGGTCTTCCACCGTTTTGATGAAATGGGATTGTCCCAAAATGAAATTGATGGTTTCAGGTTTTTCGATGCGTACCACGCTCAGTTCCATCGGATGACCTCCGTAAGTTAAACGCTGTAGCTGTCTGGGAAGCTCGTCTGAATTTCCCGGCGCAAGACCAGAATCCCGGCGTCTGCGCAGGCGCTTTCGAGCGTGCGCAGCGTCTCCTCCACCTGTGCTTGCGCCGCAGTGACATCGAGCGCGTGCGCGGCGGCGAGGATGCGTAAAGCGGCATTTTCGGCGGACGACACGCCTGTCACTGGAAAGGGTTGGGCCAGCGATTTGACGTAGACCTCTGGATAGCGCGCGGCCACCTCGCGCAAGATGCCTGCCAGGTCGGCCTCGTCCTCGCACTGCACGACGAGGGCGCCTTCGGCCCAGGCCTGCCGGCCAAAACGGGCGCTCAGCCGGGGGATGACCGTCCTTTCGAGGAGCGCTGCCAGCTCCGCCGGAACGCCAGGGAGGCAGATCAGGATCGTCTCGCCCGGTTCCAGCCACACGCCGGGCGCTACCCCAACGGGATTGAACAGGGGCAGCGCACCCTCGGGCAGCCGCGACATCTTGCGACGGGCCTCTTCTGGCCCGCGTTGCGGCACGTAGCCTGCCGCGAGCAGCCGGTCGTAGGCGGATTCCACGGCCTGGCGCGCCGCCGGCGTCTCGAGGAGGGGACGTCCCAGCGCGGCGGCGACGGCGGAGAGCGTGCAATCGTCTGCCGTCGGCCCCAACCCGCCGCTGACGAGGAGCACGTCAGGCCGGGTCGCCAGCAAAGCCCTGAGCGAAGCGGCGATGGCCGGGGGATCATCCCGCACCATCGCCGCTTGTTCTACCCGAAAGCCTTGCTGTGTAAGACGGCGCGCCAGCGTGTGGAGATTGCAGTCCTGCACCTCGCCGTTGAGCAATTCGTTGCCGATAGCGAGCAGGGCCACGCGAGCGATCGCACTCACAGATCCAGCCTTAAGACCTTGTTGATGCTGCTCAGGAGTTCGTGGGGGCCGAAAGGTTTGGTCACATAGTCATCTACTTTGGCAATGTGCAGCCCCAGCACCTTGTCAATGCTCTGGGCTTTGGCGGTGACGACGATGACGGGAATGGCTTTGAGTGCCGGATCCGCTTTGATTTGCTGATAGACTTCCCAACCATCCATGTCGGGCATCATCAGGTCCAGCAAGACCAGATCGGGCTTCAGGCGGCGCACGGTTTCCAGGCCCTGCTGCCCGCCGACCGCGCCCACGAGCTCGAAATTCCCCCGGTCTAAAATGATCCGAATCAGCTCGATCATCTCGGGCTCATCTTCGATGCATACGACTACCCGTTTGGTCATTTCCGCCATCATGTACCTCCGTCAGCCTGCTGCACTTTCCAGTTTAGCATAAGGGGCGCTGAATGTCAACGTGCGGCGGCGACCGTTTTTGGCCCTTCCGGCGCGAGTCACGGTTTCAGCTGCAGGAAGCGGCGTTTCCCCACCTGGAGGATGGCCTCTTCCACCGGCACGACGAAATCCACATCGGTGATGACCTTCTCGCCGAGGCGCACCCCTCCTTGTTGGACGAGGCGTCGGGCGTCGCTCTTGCTGCCGGCGAGGCCCGCGGCGTGCAGCAGGTCCACGAGCCGGGTCGGCTCGGAGAGCTGGAAAACCGGCATCTCCGGCGGCAGCTCGCGCTGTTGATGCACGCGCTCGAAGTGCGCCGCTGCGTTATCGGCGGCCTCGCTGCCGTGGAAGATGTCCACCAGCTCCCATGCCAGCTGCTTCTTGGCCTCCATGGGATGGAGGGTCCCGGCGCGTAAGGCGGCCTCGATCTCGGCGATGCGCTCCGGCGTCCAGCGGGTGACCAGGTTGAAGTAGTTGGACATCGCCTCATCGGGGATGCTCATGGTCTTGCCGTACATGACCTCTGGCGGTTCGCTGATGCCGATGTAGTTGCCCAGGCTTTTCGACATGCGGATGTGTCCATCCGTGCCGACGAGGATCGGCAGGGTGATGGCGATCTGCGGTAGTTGCCCGTACACTTCTTGCAGCTTGCGTCCCGCCATGAGGTTGAACAGCTGCTCCGTCGCGCCCAGCTGCACATCGGCTTGCAACATGACTGCATCGTAGCCCTGCATCAGCGCGTAGAAGAGTTCGTGCAGCCAGACTGGGTCATTGCGTTCCAGGCGTTTGGCGAAGTTGTCGCGCACCAGGAATTGCTGGATGGTGAAATTCGACGCCAGGTTGATCAGATCCTCAAGGGTGAGCCGGCTTAACCATTCGCCGTTGTAGCGCACCTCGGTTTTGGAGCCGTCCAGAATCTTGAAGGCCTGCTCCTGGTAGGTGCGGGCATTCGCCGCGATCTGTTCGGGCGTGGGGCGCGGGCGTGCCTTGTCCTTGTCCGAAGGGTCCCCGATCAGCGCGGTGTAATTGCCGATGACGAAGATCACTTGATGCCCCAGCTCCTGGAATTGGCGCAGCTTGCGCATCGTGACGGTGTGCCCGATGTGCAGGTCGGGCGACGTGGGGTCATAGCCACAATAGACGCGCAGCGGCCTTCCCGTTTTCTCGGAGAGTTCCAGGCGCTGCTGGAGCTCCTGGCGCATGTTCGTATAGGTCTGTGGATCGCCGTATTCGACGCCCCGCATGAGAATGTCCAGCTGTTGTTCGATTGTTGGCATGTCGCCCTCCCTCGAAAATAGAGATCAGCGAGTCAGCAGTCAGCGAATCAGTGAAAAAGCGAATCAGCGAAAAGGCGAATCTGTGAACCTCAGCCGCCCCGGAATGAATTCCAGGTCTGCTACGTCAAGTTCGCTGAAGCGAGCTCCCCAACAACGCGCTTCAGCGCGGCTGGCTCGTGTCAGGCTTGGGGATTCCATCCCCCGCCAAACTGGCGAGTCGTCGCAGCCTGTGCTTACGACTCACGCCTCACCTGGTAACTGCTCAGCCACTGACTAAAAAACGCAAAATTTCCTGGCAACTGCTGAAGATTGAGTATCAACTTTTTCCCCCTATCCCCTGGCTCCTTCCCCCCGCGCTGCGCGGGGGGAAGGGGCACTTTTTTTGTGGATTTTTGCAGGCGGGCGTAGCCCGCCTGCAAAAATCCTATTTTTTTTCTCCCCCTCCCCAACGGCGTATGCGCCGTTGGGGAGGGGGCAGGGGGTGGGGCAAAAGCTACAGGCCACAAAGGTTCCTTCATCGCCGTCTGGCACCCTGGCGCCAGGCTGAACAGTTACCACACATTTTCATTTTTGGATAGTGGGCACCAGCATATGGCGTCTCCTTGGGCTATCTGACCCCGGTGCTGTCGCCGGCGCGGGTGAAGGTTGAATAGAAATTATAGCGGAATTGGGGACAATGTCCAGCGCCGCCCGCGGCTGGAGTTTGATCCGGGCTGATGCAGCAAGGCAGCCCAAACAAGTGAAATGCGTTCGGGATGATTTGGCATCATGTTCTCTGCGCGCCTTGCGCCCGCGGTGGTTCAAATGGGGACAGGGGGTCGGCTTGCTGAGGGTGTCTTTTGAGCTGAAGATGCTAAAATGAAAGTGCTGGGGACGCAAGCATGTCGGATCAGAGGGGGTGTCAGATGATAGATCGCAGCAGGCGAGGTCGGGGACGGGATCACCGCTGGCTCTGGATGGGAGTGCTGTTGGCGCTGGTGGCCGCGGTCGTCTGGCCTGCCGCGCCGACCTTCGCCCGGCCCGTGGCGGAGGCGCCGGTGCTCGATCCGGAGCTGGCGCGCGCGCTGGCGAACACGCCGGAGCTGCCGCTGGCGATTGTCGTGATGCTGCGGCCGTCCGCGTCCTTCAGTCAGGTGTCGCTTCCCGAGGAGCCCCTTGCGGCGCGCACCGCGCTGATCGCCGGGCTTCAGGCGCAGTTGGCCGCCTCCCGTGCGCCGCTGGAGCCGCTGCTGTCGCGCGCGCAGCGCGCCGGCGACCTCTGGACGCGGCGGGATTTGTGGCTCATCAACGGGATCGCCTTCACCGCGCGCCCCGCGTTGATCCGACAGCTGGCGCTTCAACCCGCCGTCGCCGAGATCCGCCTGGATCAACGGCGGCTCTACCTCGACCCCGCCGACGAGCTCGCCCCGGCGCCCCTGGCGGAATCCACGGCACCCTCGTGGGGCGTCGAACGGATCCGCGCGCCGGAGGTGTGGAATGCGTTGGGGGTGACGGGAGCCGGCGCCGTCATCGCCAGCATGGACACGGGAGTGGACTATCAGCATCCCGATCTGGTCGCCAACTACCTCGGCAATTTGGGACAGGGCGCTTTTGATCACCATAAAACCTGGTTCGACGCCGTCAATGGCGGCCTGTACCCCTACGATGATCACGGGCATGGCACGCACACGTTGGGCACGGCAGCGGGACAGGGCGGCATCGGCGTGGCCCCGGGCGCCCGTTGGATCGGCGTCAAAGTCCTCAGCGGCAGCGGTTACGGGCAGGATTCGGAGATTCACGCCGGCTTCCAGTGGCTGCTGGCCCCCGATGGGGATCCCCAACGGGCACCCGATGTGGTGGTCTGTTCGTGGGGGAGCACCAACGCCTGGGAGGAGGCGTTCGCGCCCGACCTGGCGGCGCTCCGAGCGGCCGGCGTGTGGACGGTCTTCGCCGCGGGCAATGAGGGGCCTGCGGCAGGTAGTCTGCGCTCGCCGGCGAGCCTGCCGGGGATCTTTGCCGTCGGCGCGAGCGATGCCTACGAAGCGGTGGCGGCCTTTTCCAGCCGGGGGCCTTCGCCGTGGGGGGAAATTAAGCCTTACGTCGTGGCGCCCGGGGTCAACGTGGTATCGGCGGCGCCCGGCGGCGTCTACAGGGGGATGAATGGCACTTCGATGGCGACGCCGCACGTCGCCGGCATCGGGGCGCTGCTGCGCAGCATCTCGCCGACGCTCTCCGTCCCCTTGCTCACCTACGTGATCACGGCGACCGCTGTGCCCTATACTTCCACGCTGCCTAACAACGACAGCGGCTGGGGACGGGTGGATGCGCTTTCCGCCGCATGGATGGTGCTGCATCCCGGAAGGATCGCCGGCGTGGTGCGGGATACGCTGGGGGCACCGGTACGTGGCGCTCAGGTGCAGGCAACGCCGCGCGGAGGACTTTCCCCGGCGGCGACGGTGCGATCCGACGCGCAGGGACGCTATCATTTGCTGTTGGCCCCGACGATCTACAACCTCACGGCGACGGCTTTTGGGCATGTATCGCAATCGCAGTCAGGGGTCGCCGTGGTGACCGATACCGTCACGCAGGTGGATTTCCAGCTGCCGGCTTTGCCGACGGGCGAAGTACGCGGGCAGGTGCGCGTGACGTCTACCGGCGCGCCTCCCACACGCCCGGTCATCCTCCGCGCTCTGAACACCCCCGTCACCACGACGGTTGGCAGCGACGGCGCTTACCTCTTGCGTCTGCCGACGGGGGCCTACACGCTCGAGGCCCGTGGCAATGGCTACCGGATCGTCACGGCGCCGGTGACGGTGACGCTGGAAGGCAGCGTGCGGGATTTTTCGCTGCAGCCGGCGCCCACCCTCCTCGTCGTGGATCAGGGCGCGCTGTACTATACCAGCAAAATCGGCTACTGGACGGCCGCGCTCGAGGCGCTCGATTATGCCTACGATCTGTGGCCGATCACCCGGCTGCCGTTGCCCGAGGAGCTGCTCACGCCGTACGCGCTGACGTTGTGGTCGGCGCCGCTCGGTTCGCCTGGCCTGGTGGACGCGGGGGAAATGATCACGGAATATCTCCAGGGCGGCGGACGTCTGTTGCTCAGCGGGCAGGACGTGGCGTATTTCGACAGCGGCGCCGGGATGAGCGTCTCGCCGCAGCCCTATCTGAGGGAGCTGCTCGGCGTGCGTTATGTCGCCGATGACACGGCCTCGCGCACGGTGCGCGGGGTGGGGCCTTTTGCGGGATTCGCGGCCGCCATCGCGGGCGGCGATGGTGCGAACAACCAGCTTTCACCGGATGTGGTCGCCCGAGAGGATCCCGAGCTGGCCGAGGTGTTCTGGGAATATGACGACGGCAGCGCTGCCGGGTTGGGCGCTCATCTCTGCACGGAGTACCGGGGTCTCTTCTGGGCCTTCGGCTACGAGGGGTTGGCGACGGCAGAGGCGCGCCTTGAGTCGTTGGACCGCGCGCTCACGTGGCTGGCGGCGCCGCAACCGGCGCGGGGGCTGCGTTTCACTGCCGTGGACGGAAGTGACATCGGCTCGCCGCTGCTCATCGGCATGCCTGGTGCTGTCGTCACCCACACGCTGCGCCTCCGGCACATCGGCGTCGCCGGCGCAGCGGACACGGTGACGTTGACGCTCTCGCCTTCATCCTGGGAAACGACCGTCACGCCGGCGCAGGTGCGGCTCGAGCCGTGCACGGCGATCACGGTTTCTGTACGGGTGACCCTTCCCGCCGCGGCAGAGGTGGACGCGGCCGACGAGGTGACGTTGACGGCGTATTCGGCGTTGGGCGCGGCGCCTTTGCCGCTGTCCCTGCGCACCAAGGTCGCCGCGCCGGTGTTGTTGGTGGACGACGACCGCTGGTTCCCCATGGAGCATTTCTACACCAGCGCCCTGCAGGAGGCCGGCATCCCCTACGACGTCTGGGACACCGCGGCCTACATCCCCGGCCCTCCAGAGGCCCATTCGGTGACGGCGGAAATTCTGGCGCGCTACCCTGTCGTGGTCTGGTTCACCGGCTATGACTGGTACGCGCCAGTCACGGAGCTGGAGGAGGAGCGACTGCTGCGCTATCTGGATCAGGGCGGACGGCTCTTGTTGAGCTCGCAGGATTTTCTGGGGTACGCAGGGCAGCGTCCGCTGGGCCAACGGTTGGGGGTGGATTTTCCCAATGTGGATTTCGGCGCTACGCAGGCGGCTGGCGTCGCCGCGCATCCGGCTGCGGGAAGGTGGGGGCCGGCGCCGCTGACGTATCCCTTCCCTGACTGGAGTGACGCGCCTGAACCGGCGCCGCCCGCGGAGATTGTGGCGCGCGGGCAGAGGGGACAGCCGGTGGCTTTGAGCGCCGGCGGTGTGGCGACGGGAACGTGGCGCACGTTGTTCTACGCTTTCCCGCTGGAGGCGTTGCCGGCCTCGGTCCGCGCCGGGGTGGTAGCGCGCGGGGTGGGCTGGCTCTCGCCGCTGGGTCAGAGCCGCTGGGAGGCATTCCCGGCGGCGCCGCAAGCGGGCGCCCCGATCACCTTCACGCTCGCGCTGTACAATGATGGTCCCGTGGCCCTGGAGGCCGCCTTCAGCCATACCGTGCCCCTCTCGCTCACCCTGCTGCCGGCAACTTTGCCGCCGGCCGTGACCTTCGATGCGGCGGCGCGGCAGCTGCGCTGGTCGGGGGTGCTTGCGGCAGACGCGCCGGTGACCTATACCTGGTCGGCGTTGACGCCGTTGCTGCCCGCGACGATCACGTCTACCGTCGGCCTGGCGTTGCCCGAGCTGCGGCTGGCGTTTTCCCGCGCGGCGGTGGTGCGGAGCGGCGCCGGCGACCTGGGGACGAGCGCCTGGGTGGACGTTCCGCCGCTGCAGACATCCAGGCCGGCGACGCTTTCGTTCGTGCTGCGGAACACGGGCAGCGCGCCGGTGACCGATGGCGTTTTGCGGCTGTGGCTCAGGCCGGGCGTGGCGCCGATCACGGCGACGGTGATTTCCACCCGGGGGATGGAGCTGCAAGCGTGGAGGGGGCCCCTCGCGCCGGGCGCGGTGACGACCGTGACGACGGGGGTGCTGCCCTGGCTGAGCCATGCGCCGTTGCGCGTGGATGCGCTGCTGGCGGATGGGGCGGGCGCGACGTGGGAGCGCAGCCTGTGGCTGACGGTGGCGCCCGGCAAAATCTATCTGCCGTTGGTGCTCAGGACAGACGCCGCACGACCATGACGACCTTGCCCTGAATGTGGACTTCATCCGCCGGAACGTAGATGGGGCCCATGGCGGGATTGGCGGGTTGCAGGCGCACCTGGCGTCCCTCGTAGTAGACGCGCTTGAGCGTCGTTTCCTCGCGGCCGGCCAGCCAGACTGCCGCCATCTCGCCGTTCTCGACGCGCTCCTGCTGGCGGAGGATCACCAGATCGCCGTCGTGAATCAGGGCGTCAATCATCGAATCGCCCTTCACGGTGAGGGCGAAGAGCGCGTCCAGGTTGCGTCCGAAGAGCGCCCGGTTGATCTCGATGGTTTCCTCGCCGGAAAGCGCTTCGACGTTGATGGGGGCGCCGGCGACGATGGTTCCCAGGTAGGGGATGGAGACGACTTCACCCTGGGCGGTGTGGGCCTCGGGCAGCGTCCAGGGGGACACGAGCCGAATGCCGCGTGAGATGGCGGGATCGCGGCGGATCCGCCCCTGCTTTTCCAACTGCGTGAGGTAGAAGCTCACCAGCGAGGTGGACTCAATACCCAGCTCCTTGCCGATTTCCCGCACGGTGGGCGGATAGCCGTTCTCGCGGGTGAAGGCTTCCAAAAACTGGAGGATGCGTTCCTGCCGTTCCTGAGATTGTCGCTTCATCGTGGCCTCTTTTCCCAAACGCGCTTTGATATCCCCATCTATCCCAATTATAATCGAACATTTGTTCTGTGTCAACTGGAAGCTGGATACTGGATGCTGGATACTGGATGCTGGATGCTGGATTGCTCACGGCCATAATCTTTCAAATCTTGTCACTGTTCAGTGTGGCGCTGACTATCCAGATGGCAATGGACGGAGCTTTGTGATTCGCAGGTGAACGGGAGGGCAAGACCACCGAACACCCCCGGCGTCTGAGAGCGGGGCAAGGGCAAAGAGGGCTAACACGGAAACTTGAGAGCCACGTGTCGTCACCGAGGGGGGTGACGGTGTACCCTCAGAGGAGAAACGCTGCACGGGGCAAGGGAACCTCCGGCCCGTCCTGTTGAGAAGAAAGGGGATGCGGGGGTAGGGACAGGGGAGCGAGAAGCGAACGCTGTTCCGATAGGCGCGTGGCAGTCGTAGTCACCCATCGTACCGGAGAAGGCGGGGAACTAAGGCCCACAGGACCCGCGGAAGGGAAGGGGTGACCGGGCGTCATCCGCAAATGAAAATGTGAATCGTGAGCGGCGACTGTGACGACTCTCTACTCGCGGCTCCCTGATCTCTATTTGCTGAGGAGTTGACATGTTCCTGCGGCACACCACCGCGAACGAAAATGTGAGTTGTGAGCAGGCAGAGGCTGCGACGACTCTCTTCTCACGACTCACGGCTCTCTATTTTCCGAGGAGTTGCCATGTTCCTGCGGCACACCACCGATGACGAAAATAACGTGGGAACTTGGGCACATGAGCACGTGAGCACAGGTTCTATTTTCTGAGGAGAACGCAAGTCCCGCAAACATCCCAGGCTTGCAGGACTTGCCACTTGGGTAGCCTGAAAACTAAACTTTTCGGGGTTCCCTTGTTATTGGGTAGTTCGCCATGAGCTCACATTGTTGTTCAGGGCATAGAAGCTCGAACAATTCGGCCCACAGGAGTAGGTGGGTCCCCCATAATCGGTAAAATCGTAGACGTAGATGATGTTGCAGTTGGAGTATGACTGTCCAGAAGCAAACTTGTTGTTAAGGTTACTGGGAAGGGACGTTACCCCATAGTTAATTGTGGAAGAACAGGCTGATACTCCATAATACTCTACAAGGAGAGTACTATAGCCGGTGTTGTCGTAGAATTTGGCGATCAGGTAACTTGAGTCGAGTGAGTAACCATCAACCGTATCGATTTTTTGTGCTGAACAAACAGGCTCGGAAGTCTTGGATGACTCTTCGCCGGGTTGTATGGGGTCAAGAAAAACGACGCAGCGGTAAACGGTCTCTTCGCTTGGTCCCTGAACCGTCTTAGCCTGTTCAGTTGGTTGATAAGGGGCAATTTCCCATCCTGCCTCTCCTGGGTGAATGGGGTCCAGGAAAACTTGTTCCCCTGTTTCTTCAATGGGCTTACATCCCTGGTCGGTTACTTCCGAGGCTTGTGCGCCTTCCTGGATCGGCTCGAGCACAGCGTAGCGAGTATAACCCGGCGGGCACCCCTCATTTGAGGAAGACTGAGCCGCAGCCCACTGATTCCATGCTACTATTATCCCGCCTACCAGAAGCAACACGGCCATACTATAGAGCACTTTTCTTAGCATCTGGCACCTCCTAAGAATTAGAATTACTTGACTACCCAAGCAATTCCAGGATAGCACACACAGTGTTAAGCCGCTGTTAAGTTTGAGGTGCTTCAGACGCCTGGACTGAAATGGGCAGCCACATAGTAAATTGACTCCCCATCCCAGGAATGCTTCTTGTTAATTGCAGCCACCCGCCATGTAATTGAACCACATACGCCGCAATAGATAATCCCAAGCCGGAGCCGCCTTGCTCTCGTGAGCGCGAGGGATCAACACGGTAAAAACGTTCAAAGATATGGGGTTGCGCTTCTACCGGGATGCCGATGCCTGTGTCTTCCACGCCTACCGCTACGCCGTGCGTGGCGCGTCGCATGGTCACTGTAACAGAACCGCCGGCGTGATTATACCGAATCCCATTTTCGAGCAAGTTGCTGATGGCTCTGGCAAGTAATGAGACATCTGCCATCACTGTCGCTGGGTCTATGATGTTGAGCTCTAGACGGATCTGACGAGTCTGAGCAAGTGGCTCTAGTTCTTGCACGATCTCATTCAACAGAATTTCCATCTCTACCGGCTCAATTTGCAGCTCCTTTTCTCCCCTCGCCAACAGCAAAAGTTCTTCTATCAACTTCTCTAATCTGCTCAACGCCTGCTCCAAAACGCTGGATATCTTCTTATAGTCGGAGAGAGTAATGTCAGGGTCCCTTTGAGCAACCTCCAGATTTGTGCGCAAAATTGCTAAGGGTGTGCGCAGTTCGTGCGCCGCATCAGCGACAAAGCGATTTTGTTGCTCGAAGGCGCTTTCCAGCCGTGCCAGCATTCCATTGAAGGCAATGGCTAATTCTTGCAGTTCATCTGGCGCGCCCTCTGTTGGCAGGCGCTGACGAAGTGTTCTGGCCTGAATTTGCTGTGCGAGATGGCTAAAATGGCTTAGGGGACGTAAAGACTGCCTGGCTATCCAGTATGCACCTATTGAGCCTGCAAGAGCAAACAGTCCAATCCCGAGCAGAGATATGAGGCGTATCTGGCGAATAACAACTTCTTGTATATTGGGGGTTTGCAAATCGGGTGTTTCTTCAACGAGCGGCAACGTGTCCGGTGAAGGTGTGAGCGAGACGGTCGCATAATCCGACCGGGGCTGGGAGGTGGGCACAAGTTCTACGGAGAGCACTTGTGGTATCTGGATGGCCGTCATGCTGTTGATGAATAGCGCCAGGCCCAAGCCCAGGATAAGTAACAACCCCGCCGTCCAAAGTGTTAATCGCCAGCGCAATGTCAGAGGCGCAAAAAAACGGCGCTGCCAGGGCGATAATATGCTGTGTTTCATGGATGACTTTCTTCCAGTGCTATCAGCCGATAGCCGCTGCCGGTAATGGTTTCAATATAGTGCGGAGAATCAGGACTGTCACCGAGCTTACGTCGCAGAGAGTGGACGTGAACGCGCACGCTCGCGGTGAAAAGGTTGACATCTTCGTTCCACACATGTTCGATCAACTCCTCCTGGCTCACCACTTCTCCGGCGTGACGCATCAAGTATTCCAGGATAGCAAATTCCTTCTTCGTGAGACTCAAGCGCTGTTTCTTTTGCCAGGCTATGCGACTGGCCGGGTCAAGTTTCAAATCCCCTACCTCGAGTATCGGCTCCCTCACCCTGAGATCACGCCTGAGCAAAGCTCTAATACGCGCTGCCAACTCCTCGAAATGAAACGGCTTGACCAGATAATCATCAGCCCCTTGATCAAGGCCAATTACCCTGTCTTCGAGCCGACTGCGAGCAGTCAAAATCAAAATGAGCAGCTCAGGTTTATTACTCCGAAAACGCTGACACACTTCCAACCCGTCCAATTTCGGCAAATTGAGATCTAAAACGACCAGGTCATACTCATATATTTCGCCTAATTCCAATCCTTCCATCCCATTCGTAGCAATATCCACAGCGTAGCCTTCCTGGCGTAATCCACGCGCCAGCGCATTAGCCAAATCACGTTCATCTTCTATAATCAGGATTCTCATTGTGTGTCGTAGCCGATGAGATACGCGGACTCGCCGTCGCTCAACATCTCCGGGACGCCCGCGGTCCAGTCCCAGGTGAACGCGGTCGCAGCGCCGTCCACGGATTGCGCCACGCGCAGGCCGTCGGTGGTGTAGGTGCAGGTGAACCCCGCCGTCGTGGGTCAAGTCGCGGCGATCAGCGCAGAGTGTCTTCTACCAAGATTATGCTCAGGACGATAGCCGTGGTCATTGCTGTTTCAGGGTATCGCCAATTTCACCCCCCCAACAGCTCAGGTTGCGTTTTGCTTCGGACTCGATGCATCCTGCAAAATCTGCATCTCTCTGACAAGACGGCTATCCGTAGCCGCTGGAGAACCACCAGCCCTATCAACACAAGCGTGAGAGCCGGCCAGATGAATACGAAGAGCCAGACATTAATTGCCTGATAAGTCATCCCCAGTTGGTCCGCCAGCAGCACCAACAAATAGACACACCAATCAAATATTGCTTCTATCATCTCATCTCATCTCATGCCTGTAGGAACCGCTTTTTGCGTCAATGCGACCAGTCTTGTTGCCATCCTTCCTTCTCCCACCACTCTCGGGCAGCAAGGACAATGACTGCTTCTCCTGATTCGTTGAATTCGTAGATGTAGTGCTCGCGAGTAATGGGGGGAGTAGCGCCAGGAAATGATAGGATAGTGGGAGTGGCGCCAGGAAACGACAGGTCTGCAATTCGAGCCATTGCTTGGGCCGAGGAAATTCGTACTGCGAAATACTCATCGTATAACCCGCGTGCCAATGCAGGTATCGTTGCAGAATTCTTGATCTTGCCCAAGGCAATCGCTGCCGCCTTGCGAGCATGTACAGAATCGGTCAAGAGCACGACGATCAGCATCGGTACGGCAGGCTTTGCCGCCGGCCCGATCTCGCCCAATGCCCAGGCCGCAGATTCGCGGACCTCGGAGGTGCCATTGTAGTAGAGATTCCTGGTGAGAGCGGGCACTGCCGCCTCGGCGGGCGGGCCCATAGCGCCGAGCGCCCTGGCAGCGCCAATACGAGCCTCGGCGCCGTAGCCTGAGAGCACTGCGATCAATTCGGGCAAGGTACTGGGTGGTGTCGGCGGCGGAGAGTTCCAGGTTTCAGCCTGCGGCGATGTTGTCGGCATTGAAGTTGGCCCCGGCGTGCATCCTGCCGTGATAACTACTAACGGCATCCATACCCCGCACAAGATCAGGAAAGCCTTGGAACTCATTATTCTTCCGTGACTGTTCAGTCGCTGACTAAAAACGGCGTAGATTCCGGAGCAGCCGCTAAAGATTAAGAATCAACTTTTACCCCTATCCCCTCCCTCCGCACATAGCGGGGGAAGCAGCCTGCCTGCAAAGCCCCCTATTTTTTCCCCTCCTCAACGGAACGCTGGGGAGAGGGCAGGGTGAGAGGCAAAAGCTGCGGATCACAAAGATTCATCAATTGTTGTCCGGCTGCATGGCGCCAAGCTGAACAGTTACGTGAAATCTTACTCTATTTCAACCGTGATAAAGTTGTTGAAACACTCGGTATAATTGTTCAGGCTGGAAGCCAAACTGTCGAGCGCGATCTTGCTCAATCATAAGTTGTTGCGTGTTTGTTTTTAGGATTATCCGGTATGCTGTCCCTTTAGTCCAAAGTCGTACCGGAGAAGATGTTACAGAGATAGGAATCTTCACGGGTTCGAGTCTGATTGCCGATATTTGTTCTACCGGCAATGTCTGCCATGATTTTCCGGGCAGTCGAAAGCTAATGGATTCTGCTGTGAGCGTCATTTCTATGGGTTGTTTTGCAGCTATCATTCCTTTGACGAATATAAAAATTGCGGGAAGGAAAAAGAGGCTGATGGCGCCAAAGAGAAAAAACGCAAAGTCATAGGCAGGAGGCTTTGCCTGAATTCGAGGGACCCAAAAACCGGCCAATCCGATCCCCAGGTATAATATAATCAGAAGGCAGCTTCCCCCGATGCTGAAAATCCGCGCCTTTCTGGTCGGCGCTAAATGATAGGGGAATGAAGGAAAGTCAGTTTCCCTGGTGATCTCAGGAACACCGGGTTTTCTGGTGATCTGTCGCATAAGTGCTCCGTAGAGTTCAGGGAAGTTTTCTATTGAACGCGGAATACTTAGTTTCGCATGAGTTCCTTTGATGACCATGTTGAAAGGAGACCACAAACTTGATTCTTTGACTTCGGTGATTTCGTGATAGGGCAATTGTTTCTCACCCCATAGGCGACGTAAAATAATAGCATCTCCTGTCAAAACGACAACTCCACTGTGGTGCAAAATCATGTACAAACAGAAAATCATCAACGGTGCAAGCAAAAGTGGAACGCCGATCCCCGCCGCCGGAGCAATACCTGTTCCTTCAGGATGGAGAGAGGCTGTGAAAAGAATTACATCTACCATAATGAACAATAATACCACCAGAATGCACGTCTGCCTGGCAAACGCCGGGATCGCATAGACCTCTCCTGATGCGTTTAGCTTGAATTGTTCTTGCCGTTTGTCAAACCATCTGTCAAGACCAAAGGTTATCAAAATGATGGCGACAAAGATGACCAGGAAAAACAGTAAACCACCATCTCCTTGTGGGGGAAGTTTTTCATCTGGTTTGTAGCTGATTTTCAACCCCCTGGATTGCGCCTGCTCCATGAACCTATCGGGCAACTCTCCCAATGGATTACGGCTAAGACTCAAGTCTTGCAGTTGGGTAAGTTGCTCCAACTCAGGGGGCAGTTCTGTCAGTTGATTATCGTCGAGAAACAAAGTGGTGAGGTTCGAGAGCTGCCCAATTTCACGGGGCAACTCAGTCAATTGATTGCGATAAAGAGCAAGGTGTTGAAGGTTGGAGAGTTGTCCAATTTCGGACGGCAGGGTGGATAGTTGGTTGTCATTCAGTGCCAGAGATTCCAACTTGCGGAGATTGCCAATTTCTGGTGGGAGATGGGTGATATGGTTATTACCTAGCCAGAGAACTTCAAGATTAGTGAGGTTGCCGATTTCTGGCGGCAGTTCGGTCAGTTGATTGTCTTCCAGATTGAGGAATGTCAGGTTGACCAGCTGCCCGATTTCCGGCGGCAGTTTGGTCAGGCGGTTGTTTTCCAGATTGAGAAATGTTAGTGTCGAAAGCTCCAGGATTTTTGGATCGAGGGCGGTTAATTTTTCCCCCGACAGATCCAGAGTGGTCGTTTCGTGGTTGGCTACCTGTGCGATTCGACCCTTCATGCTAATATGTTCATCGCTTGTGAAGTAATCAATGAGCAGCCAGCCGCCGGCAAGAATGGAGATAACTCCCGACACTAGAGCCAATATCAGGACAAGACCTGGGTATCTTAGTCCGCCTGATTCCTTAAACCCCAAATAGATAAGGAGGCTGCCTAAAAGAATGGCTATAATGGCTCCTCCTATTGTCAAGCGACTCTTACTGGAAAACAGGAAGCCACCCAGTAGTAGCCAGAATAGGGTGTTGACGACGATAAATTTCCAATTGGAGGAGTCTTTTCTTGCCATAAGCTGCTCCATGTAGGATCAATTTCTAAGGTCGTCTAAGGACTTGTGCGGGCTCGCTTTGTAATCTGCGACTATTTTGTTGACCTCAAGGCGCAGAATTTGGGGCATGGCCTGCCGCATCATTTCCAGGGCAGCGTCATATCTGCTTTCATAAGTGTGTGTTCACGCAGGCTACTACTAATGAGATTGTATTCTGAAAGGCCATTATCAATATTCCAACATTGTAATTTCAGATGGCAAATCTGTCAATGGGTTTTTCAACTTTGTGATGGAGTATCTTTTGCCGGGGAAGTGTCCTGATGCTCCCGCAATTCTTGGCCGGCGGCTTTGGCAGCCTTGGCGATGGCGTCGAGCTCCTGCCGCACGGAACCCAGCGCGTCGGGGAGCACGAACCGCCAATTGCTGCCGGTCTGCCAGCCCAGGGTGTCGTAGCCGATGAGGTAGCGGGACTCGCCGTCGCTCAACAGTTCCAGGACGCTCGTGGCCCAGTCCCAGGTGAACGCGGTCGCAGCGCCGTCCACACTCTGCGCGACGCGCAGACCGTCGGCGTTATCCGTGTCCACCAGCGTGGCGGTGAGGGATTGCGCCTGCTCCATCCGCCTGGCGGCGTTGCAGGTGCAGGTGAAGGCGCCATCGCCCGTTAGGTTCCCCCGCACATCCCAAGTGTACACCACATCGCCCACTTTGGTCAAGCGGTTGGCCGCGTCATTACGTGTACGTGGTAACTTTTTTAGACGTTCGGTGGTCTGAAACATGAGAAGCGCCCCAGGGAGAGCCACTGCATTCGTCCGTGCGAATCCGTGAGCCCTTCCGCGGCAAGCCCTGGCTCGCTACGGCAGGCGACTCTTGGCCTCCAGGCGCGCGGGCTGCGGTCGCTTCCAGACGAACCAGCGGTAAACCATGTAGATCGAGATGACGTAGCTGAAAATCGTGAGCCCAAAAACGGGGTCGAAGCCGTATGCTTGCTGGAGCGGCCCACTGAGGCTCGGACTGATGGCGCGGCCCATGCTCCAGATCATGTTGTAGAGGCTCGCGGCGGTCGTGCGGCTGGATTCGTCGGCCTCTTCCATCACCATCGTCTGATAAACCGGGCCGGAGAGATTCATCAGCGCCATGCGCATGAAGAAGGACAGGATGGCAAGCGGCAGATTGGGGACGAAGCCCATGAGGATCAGGAAGGGGATGGACAGCCCTTGCGTGACCACCACCGTCATGGCCTTGCCCCACCGCTCGGCGAGGATGGGCGCAAGGAGGATCGCTACCCCCATCCCCAGCGAGCTCACGGCGTACAGCGTGCCGATGGCGCCGTCGCTCAACCCGTAGCGGTTGCGGAAGAAGATGTTGAGGAACGGGATCAGCAGGCCCGCGCCCATGGAGATGATGAGCGATGGCAGCAGCAGCCGGGTCATGCTCCCCCGTTGCTCCTTCAACGCCGCAAACGGCGAGATGATCTGGCGTTGAGTGAGGGGCTTGTCGCGCCGCAGCCCCAACATGGGCAAGAGCGTGGCCAGGGTCAGGAGCGTGGTGATGGCCAGCGACCAGCCGTAGGCTTTGGTGGATTGGGCGTTGACCCGGAACAGCCACGCGAAAAGGGCCGGCAGGGCCCCGCTGGCGATATTGCCCACAAACGAGGACATCGTGCTGATCCCGGCGTTGAAGCTGAACAGGTGCGTCCGTTCGGCAGGGGTGCTGTTTTCCATCAAGAAGGGGGCCGTCGTCGCCCCGAAGAGGCTGGCGCCAATCCCCCGCAGGATGCTGGCCAGGATCAACATCGCCGGCGTAGGGAGCAGGAGCATGAGCAGCTGGGCCAGTCCGCTGACTACCCCACCGAGCAAAAAGGTGGCGCGCCGCCCGATGCGATCGCTGATGTAGCCCGCGTAAAGGACAAAGATCAGCGCGGTGAAGGAGGGCAGGCTGATCAGAAAGCCGAGGAAGCCTTCCTGGTGTCCCAGGCTGAGGATGTAAAAATTGAACAGGAGCTGAAACACGCCCTGCCCCATTCCTTGCAACGCCGACACCCACAGATAGCGACGCGCATCAGGGGAAAAGCGCCGGACGTTGGCCAGATAATCGCGCAATACGGGCATGGTGAGTCCTTGCTAATAGTTTGCTTCACTAACTATAAGGGCAAGCCGGAATTTGTCAATCTGCTGGCGCTGAGTATAATGAAACCATGCTGTTGGCGATACTACCGCAGAGGCCAGATTTGTCGTACACAACGATCCTGGAGCGTGAGCATGATTGAACTGGTGTTTTTGGGAACGGCGGCCTCGGCGCCCTCAATTCAACGTGGACTTCCCTCTCAAATGATCCTCTACCATGGCGAGCGTTTTCTTGTGGATTGCGGCGAGGGCACGCAGCGCCAGATTCTGCGCAGCGGCTTGGGTTTTCGGCGCCTGGAGCGCGTGTTTCTGACTCACGGCCATCTGGATCACATTTTGGGATTGGGAGGGCTGATCTCCACCTTCGCACGCTGGGAAGCCGTCGAGCACATCGAAATCTGGGGCGGGCGTTGGACGCTGGAACGGGTCAACGATCTGCTGTTCCGGGTGGTGCTGCGCGGCGCGCGTCCGCCGGTGCCCATCGAAATGGTGGAAGTGCGTCCCGGCGCGCTGCTGGAATGGGAGCTGTTGGAAGTCAGCGCCTTCCCGGTGACCCATCGCGGGCCGGGGTGCTTTGGCTACCTGTTTCGTGAGCAATCGCGCCGCCCCTTTCTCCCCGAACGCGCGGAGGCGCTGGGGGTGCCGGCGGGGCCGGAGCGTCGCCGCCTGGTCAATGGCGAGGCGGTGACCCTCGCCGATGGGCGGACGATCCTGCCGGACGAGGTGCTCGGGCCGGAGCGGCCGGGCGTCGCCGTGGCGGTGACCGGGGATGCCGCGCGGGTAGATGATCTCGTGGACGCCGTGCGCGGCGTGGATGTGCTGGTCTGCGAGGCGACCTACCTGCGGCAAGGCGTCGAGATGGCCCAGCGTTTTGGGCATTTGCTGGCGGCCCAAGCCGCGTGGCTGGCGCGCGAAGCGGACGTGCACTTGCTGGTCCTCAGCCACCTGTCGCAGCGGTATCGGATCGGGCAGATTCTCGACGAGGTGCGCCCGATTTTCCCGGAGGTCGTCGTGGCCCGCGACTTCGATCACTTCCAGATCACCCGGGAGCGGATTGAGCTGCACCATGAAGAGCTGGCGGAGGATGAGGTTCTCCTGCCGGAATCGGCAGCGATGGGGAATGGGGAATGAGTCAGGGGATTTTTAGAAGACCCGGTCATGACGGGTTCATGGCTTGACAAAGAACGGACTTTTCCTGTATAATTTAGGGCGTCAAGATGACTGACATCTCAGAGTTAACATGTTCCTGCGGCACACCGCCGAAAATAAAAATGTGAGTTGTGAGCTGTGAGTTGTGATCGCAAGCCGCGACGGTTCTCTATTGTCGAAGGAGAAGATATTGGACGCCGATGAACGCAGATTTCGCAGATGTTGAAAATCATATGTTGAAATCAACAGGATTCTGCATCCCCATGCCGGTCAGTAGCATCAGGAAACGACGGCACGATTGTTTCCGGAGACGTCATGTGCTGGCGCACACTATCCAAAAATGAAAATGTGACTCGTGAGGCATGAGTCGTGAGCAGAGGTTGCGACGGCTCGCCGGTTCGGCTAGGGATGGAATCCCCAGCCTGACACGAGCCAACCGCGCTGAAGCGCGTTGTTGGGGGCCTGTCAGACCCGGAATGAATTCCGGGGCGGCCTGAGCGCAGCCTGAAGTTTGCGTTACATTTGCCACGCAAGTGATTTTTTTTTCGCTGATTCGCCTTTTCGCTTTTTCACTGATTCGCTGACTGCTGACTCGTTGATCTCTATTTTCCGAGGAGGTGATAATCACTGATCTGAACAGTAAATTTTACTTCCTGACCGGTTTCTCGCGTAGACTTACCCTGACGTACATTGTCTTCACATTGTCCTTTAAGGAGGAGTAGTTCCCATGAAACGCAACATTTGGTTGACTTTGTCCCTGGTAGTTATCTTTGGGCTGCTGGTAACCGCCTGCGGCTCCACGCCCACCGCCACGCCGACCTCGAAATTCAAGGTGGCCTACATTTACATCGGCCCGCCCGGCGACCTGGGCTGGACCTATGAACATGACCGGGGCCGTAAGGTGATGGAGCAAGAGCTGGGCGATCAAGTAGAGGTCACCTACATTGAAAGTGTGCCCGAAGGCCCCGACGCCGCGCGCGTCATCCGTCAGTACGCCCAACAAGGCTACAACATGATCTTCGCCACCTCGTTCGGGTACATGGACCCGATGCTGGAAGTGGCGCAGGAATTCCCCGACGTCTACTTTGAGCACTGCTCCGGCTACAAGACGGCGGCGAACATGTCCACCTACTTCGGCAAGATCGAGCAGCCGCGTTATCTCTCCGGCATTGTCGCCGGCGAGATGACCAAAAGCAACATCATCGGCTACGTGGCCGCCTTCCCTATCCCTGAAGTGATTCGCGGCATCAATGCCTTTACGCTGGGTGTCCGCTCGGTGAACCCTCAGGCCGAGGTGCGCGTGGTCTGGACTAACACCTGGTACGACCCGGTGAAGGAGCGCGAGGCGGCCGTGGCGCTGTTGGACCAGGGCGCCGACATCATCGCGCAGCATCAGGATACCACCGAGCCGCAGAAGGCTGCCCAGGAGCGCGGCGCCCTGAGCATCGGCTATGACTCCGACATGCGCGCTTTCGTGGGCGATACCGTGCTCACCAGCCCAGTCTGGAACTGGGGGGTCTACTATACCCAGACGGTCAAGGATGCCATCGCCGGGACCTGGCAGACCCATCAGTACTGGGGCGGCATGAAGGAAGGCGTCGTGGGGCTGGCCGAATTCAGCCCGAAAGTGCCGGCGGATGTCGTCCAGGCAGTCAATGAGGTGAAGGCCAAGATGGTCAGCGGCGAGATGGAGAATGTCTTCTGCGGGCCGCTGAAGGATCAGACCGGGGCCGAGAAAGTGGCCGCTGGCAGCTGCATGAGCGATTCCGACGTGCTGAACATGAGCTGGTTCGTGGAAGGCGTCGTCGGCACCATTCCGCAGCAGTGAGTTCTGCTGGTTTACGAGGGGGCGGGGTCCCGACGCCGGGCTCCGCCCCTATCCGACGCCAGGGATCAGCCGGCGCCGTCCCGGATCCCTGGCGCTGCCCTCTGATCTGAAAACTGAGGTATGATGAACCAATCTGCAACTCCACTGCTTCAAATGCGCGACATTACCAAGCAGTTCCCCGGCGTGCTGGCGAACGATCATGTCAGCCTGGAACTCTATCCGGGCGAAGTGTTAGCGCTGTTGGGTGAAAATGGTGCCGGTAAAAGTACCTTGATGAATATCCTGGTAGGGCTGTATCGGCCCGACGAAGGCGAAATCGTGGTCCGTGGCCGAAAAGTGGAAATTCACTCCCCGCGCGATGCGGCAGCCCTGGGGATCGGGATGGTCCACCAAAATTTTATGCTGGTGGAGACCATGACCGTGGCCGAGAATATCATTTTGGGGATGTCCGACCTGCCCTTCAAACCCGACATGGAAGCGGTCAACGCGCGCATCCGTGAACTTTCGGCCCGCTACAACCTGGAAGTAGACCCGACGGCTTATATCTGGCAGTTAAGCGTCGGCGAGCAGCAGCGGGTGGAAATCCTGAAGTTGATTTACCGGGGCGCTGAGATCCTGATCCTGGACGAGCCGACGGCGGTGCTGACGCCGCAGGAGGCCGAAGAGCTGAGGCGCGTTATCCGGCTGATGACCGCTGAGGGCAAAGCGGCCATTTTTATCACCCACAAAATGGAGGAGGTGATGGCGTTCTCGCAGCGGGTGATAGTTCTGGCCCGCGGGCGGGTGGTCGCCGAAAAGCGCACGGCGGAGACCAGTCCCCAGGAATTGGCGCAGCTGATGGTTGGCCGCGAAGTCCTCTTCCGTCTGGAAAAGCGCGCGTGTCAGCCGGGCGCGGTGGTGCTGGATGTGCGCGATCTGACGGCGGAAAATGACAAAGGGCTGCCGGCCTTGCGCGGCATCACATTGCAGATTCACGCCGGCGAGATCCTGGGCATTGCCGGGGTGGCCGGCAACGGTCAACGCGAGCTGGCCGAGGCGATCACGGGACTGCGCAAGGTGACGGGGGGAACCGTCCATATCGGGCCGCACGACGTGACCAATCAACCGCCGCTGCGGGCCATTCAGGCCGGCGTGAGCCACATTCCCGAAGATCGGATGGGGATGGGCGCGGTTGGCAACATGGCCGTCGCCGATAATTTGGCGATGAAAGGATACCGGCAATCTCCCCTAGGGGCGGGCGGCGTGTTACGCCACCAGCGCATTCTGGAATTTGCCCGCCGGATGATTGAGACCTTCCGCATCGCCACCCCCAGCCCGCAGACGCGGGTCAAGTTCCTCTCCGGCGGCAACCTTCAAAAGACCATCCTGGCCCGTGAGATCACGGCCTGCGGGGGACTGCTGGTCGCGGTTCACCCCACTCGCGGCCTGGACGTCGGCGCTACCGAGGCCGTCCGCAAGCTGCTCTTAGAGCAGCGGGATCAGGGCGCCGCCGTCCTGCTCATCTCCGAGGATTTGGAAGAGCTGCTGGCCATCTCCGACCGGATCGCGGTGATGTTTGAAGGGCAAATCATGGGGATCGTACCGGCAGAACAGGCCACGGTGGAGGCGCTGGGCTTGATGATGGCCGGGGTAAGGAGTTGATCATGCGCATCGTCTTTGAGAAACGCCAAACCATTTCTAACACGGCCGTCGTGCTGGTGCCGGTGGTCTCCTTCATCATTTCGCTGTTTTTGGGCGGCCTCATTCTGCTGGCGTCAGGGGTCAACCCGTTCGCCACTTACGCCGCGATGGCGCGGGGGGCGTTTGGTTCCTGGCAGGCCTTCACCGAAACACTCGTCAAAGCCATCCCCTTGATGCTGACCGGGTTGGGGGTCTCCATTGCCTTTCGGATGCAGTTCTGGAACATCGGCGCGGAAGGACAACTGACGCTCGGTGGTGTGGCGGCGGCCTGGGTCGCGCTTTTCTGGTCGGGTTTCCTGCCTGACTGGGCCTTGCTGCCGGTTGCCCTCCTGGTGGGCATGGCGGCGGGCGCGCTGTTGGCGGGCGTTCCCGCCGCGCTCAAGGCCTATCTGAAAGTGGATGAGACCCTGACCACGCTGATGCTCAACTACGTCGCCATCCTTTTCTCGCAAAGCCTCTATTACGGCGCCTGGCGCGATCCCCAAGGCTACGGCTTCCCCGGCACGGCGCTCTTTCCGACCGCTGCCTGGCTGCCCCGGATCGCCGGGCGGGCGCACCTGGGGCTGATCTTCGCGCTCATCGCCGCCGCGCTGCTCTGGTTCATCCTCAAGTACACCCGCTGGGGCTTTGAACTGCGGATTATCGGCGAGAACAAGACCGCCTCGCGCTACCTGGGGATCAACATCGGGCGCAACATCGTCCTGGCGCTGCTGCTCTCCGGCGCGCTGAGCGGGTTGGCCGGCGCCTGTGAGGTGACCGGCATCGCCCGGCGGCTCCAGCAAGGACTTTCCATCGGCTACGGCTACACCGCCATCATCGTCGCCTGGATGGCGCAGCTGAACCCGTGGGCGGTTATCTTCGTGGCGCTCTTGATGGCCGCGCTGCTGGTCGGTGGCGATCAGGTGCAGATGATGATGGGGCTGCCCGCTGCGATGAGCCTCGTGCTGCAGGGGCTGTTGCTCTTCCCCATGCTGGCCGGCGCCCTGTTTACCGAATACCGGCTACGGATCGTCCGCCCCACCCCGCAGCTCCAGGAGGCCCGGCAATGATCGAACTGCTGACTTCCATTCTGGCGATTACCCTGCGCGCCGGCACGTCATTGATTTACGCCACGGTGGGTGAAATCTACACCGAGCGCTCGGGGATCCTCAACCTGGGGCTGGAGGGGATGATGTTGATGGGCGCGGTGACCGCGTTCGCCGTGGCTTACCATACCGGCAGCCTCGTGCTGGCGCTGGTGGTCGCCTTGCTCGTCGGCGCCGCCATGGCCACGATTCACGCCTTCCTCACCGTGACCATGCGCGCCAATCAAGTCGTCAGTGGGCTGAGCCTGACGCTCTTCGGCTCCGGGCTGGCCAGCTTCCTGGGTCAGCGGCTCGGTCCCGGCGGGCAGCAGTTGATGGGCCTGATCGGCCCCAAATTCACGCAGCTGGAAATCCCCGTGCTCAGCCGGATTCCGGTGCTCGGCGCGTTGTTCGACCAGGATATTTTGACTTACCTGGTCTACGCGCTGGTCCCGCTGGCCTGGTTTTACCTGTACAAGACCCGTCCCGGCCTGAACCTGCGCGCGGTGGGCGAAAATCCGCAGACGGCGGACGCGATGGGGATCAACGTGACGCGAGTTCGCTATCTCTACACCATCTGCGGCGGGATGCTGGTAAGCCTGGGAGGGGCGCATCTCTCACTGGCCTACACCCCCGGCTGGGCCGAGAACATCACCGGCGGGCGCGGCTGGATTGTGATCGCGCTCGTCATTTTTGCCATGTGGAACCCGGCGCGGGCCGTGCTCGGCGCGGTGCTCTTCGGCGGGATCAACGCCGTCCAATTTCGGCTTCAGGCCGCCGGGACGACCATCTCGGCTGCCTTCCTGAACATGTTGCCCTATCTCGCCACCATCGTCGTCTTGATCGTGATGACCTGGTGGGAAGCGTTGAGCCGGCGCATCGGCGCGCCGGCCGCGCTGGGCAAAGGCTACATGCGCGAAGAGAAGTGAGTTGGGCTGGGGATGGAATCCCCAGCCTGACGGGGGCCAACCGCGCTGAAGCGCGTTGTTGAGGGAGCTCGCTTCAGCGAGCTTCACATGGTCGCCCGGGAATTCATTCCGAGGC